>Ga0209066_10000478_pt1 | contig 58730 bp, 60 predicted proteins | sample All_14_2_FD_187198 | JGI IMG/M metagenome (GOLD analysis project Ga0209066, IMG submission 187198) | Freshwater microbial communities in response to fracking from Pennsylvania, USA - Allegheny Zone_MetaG_DW_15 (SPAdes) (version 2) ...
AGACGATCGGTACCCAGCTTGAGGGTGCCGCCTTCCATCTTGGTGCCATCGGCCAGCGTCTTCGTCCAGTGCGGCTCGAGGTTCTTGCCGGTGGCACCCTTACGCAGCACGCCGTGGCAACCGGCACAGCGCTCGAAGTAGATCTGTTTCGCCTTCGCCATCTCATCGGGCGTCAATTGCGGCGCGGTCTGCGCCCAGGCACTTCCAAGCGCCATCGGCAGAATTGCCAGCGCCAGCGTCTTGCCAATCCAGCTCTTGTTTTGCATTTCCCTCTCCTTAAGCATCGCGGGACGTCGAACTAACACAGCGGCGCCAGTATTCAGGTGCAAGGGGCATGCAATCCTTGATTTGAGTTAATTTTCCCCACGCCTTGTGGGGATACAGTCTCGTCACCCGATCGGCAAGCCCAAATCGCTGATTGAATAAGCAAAATCAGATATTCAGATGCAACCCCATCCATGCATCCTGAATTCTCCCTGGACTCGCTGGAGACGCCCATGTACGCCGCCCCCCTCGATCAAACGGCCGCCTTCAAATCCATCCAGGCCGGTTCGGCCCGCCAGGCACGGCGCACCGCTGGACCGGTCGAGAACGACATTAACGACATCGGTCCGGCCAATGACGGACGAAAGGTCGAAGATCAGCGTGAAGGCTGTGTCTTTCTGGTCGGTGCGGGCCCGGGCGATCCCGATCTGCTCACCCTGAAAGCGGTGCGCCTGATCGCGTCGGCCGAGGTCGTGGTGTACGACCATCTGGTCGGCAAGGCTGTGCTGGAACTGATTCCCGACTCGGCTCGTCGTGTGTATGCCGGCAAGGAGGCAGGTAACCACGCCCTGCCTCAGCATGAGATCAACCGCCTGCTGGTCGATCTGGCGCGCGAAGGTCATCGCGTCGTTCGCCTGAAAGGCGGCGACCCCTTCATCTTCGGTCGCGGGGGCGAAGAAATGCAGGCCCTGCAGGCTGCCGGACTGCGTTGCGAAGTGGTGCCCGGCATTACGGCCGCGGCCGGTGCCGGCGCCAGCACCGGCATTCCCCTTACCCACCGCGAACACGCGCAGACGCTCGTGTTCGCCACCGGACATCTGAAGGACGACAGCGTCGATCTCGACTGGGATGCCCTCGCCCGTCCCAACCAGACGGTCGTCATCTATATGGGTCTGGGCGCCCTCGACATCATCTGCCGCGAACTCGTCGCCCACGGTTTGCCGGCCGATACGCCCGCCACCGTCATCCAGGGTGCAACGACACCCGAGCAACGCGGCGTCTCAAGCGCCGTGGCCACCCTACCGGCCGCCGTGCGCGAAGCGGGCCTGTGCCCGCCGGCACTGATCATGATCGGACATGTGGTCACCGTCGGCGATGCAAACGCACAGGCTGCCTGTTCCTGGGCGGCTCAGTCAGGCCACAGCTAGCCACGACAACGGCGGCGCAGGCTGACCCAGCGCAATAACTGCATCAGGGCCATGGGTATAATTCGCGGTTCATATCCAACCTCCGCGGACACCCCTTCATGGCCGAAGAGAACCAGTTTTTCCGCCCCGTACGCGATTTCTGCCAGCGCAGCGTCATGACCTGCTCAGCAGTCGATCCACTGGTGTCCGCTGTCAATGTGATGCGCGAGCGCAATATCTCGAGCATGGTCGTGCTTGAGGGCGGCAAGCCGCACGGCATCTTCACGGATCGCGACCTGCGCAACAAAGTCGTCGCACTGGGTCGCTCACCGCTTGAACTGACGGTGGGCGACATCATGCATTCACCGTTGGCCACCATCGGCGAAGACGACGTGCTGTACGAAGCGCTGTACCGCATGTCTCGCCTCAAGATCCACCGGCTGGTGGTGGTGGATGACGCAGGCGCCCTGTCGGGCATCATTACCGACACCGACATCCTTCGCCTGCAGGCCCATTCGCCGCACCAACTGGTGCTCGATATCGAAAAAGCCGGCTCCGTTGAAGACCTGCGCACCCTGCACACCCGCATCCAGAGCCTGGTACTGCACTTGTCGGGCACCGGCATCCCGATCCGCGACATGGTCAAACTCATCGCCAACCTCAACGATCAGGTGCTGATCCGTCTCATCGCGCTGCTGCGTGGCGAGCGGTACGCCGATCTGACCGACAACTTCGCATTCGTCGTCATGGGCAGCGAAGGGCGTGGCGAGCAGACACTGTCGACTGACCAAGACAACGCCATCATTTACGACGACAGCCTTTCCGCCGACGAAATTGCACGGCTGGAGGCGTTTTCGAACGATCTGATCGACGCGCTGATTTCCATCGGCGTACCGCCCTGCCCCGGCGGCATCATGGCCAAGAACCCACCTTGGCGGCGCAGCCTGTCGGGCTGGAAGATGGAGCTGAACCGCTGGCTGACCACGCCTACGCCCGAGAACGTGATGACGGGCAGCATGTTCATGGACCTGCGCGCGCTGTACGGTCGCAACGAACTGGTTCAGGCTTTGAAGGAGCACGCCTTTGCCTCCCTCAGCCGCGACCAGGGTTTCCTGATGCGGATGGCGCAGAACATGACCAATTTCATGCCGCCACTGGGTTGGTTCGGCAAGGTCAAGCTGGAGAAGTCCGGCCCTCAACAGGGCAAGCTCGACATCAAGAAAGCCGGCATCTTTGCCATTACCGACGGCATCAAGGCACTGGCCATGGAGGCCCGCACGCTCGAGGGCACCACGCACGACCGCATCGAGGCGCTGACCGCCGCCGGCGTGATCAAACCCGACGACGCCAAGAATCTGTTGGCGAGTTTCGATTTCCTGGTCATGACGCGCCTGCGTGGCCACGTCGAAGCACTGCGCGCCAAGCAGACACCGACCAACTACGTGTCGATGGACATGCTCAACGTGATGCAGCAGGGCGAACTACGCCTCGCGCTCGAACAGGTGGCGAAATTCCAGGGCTTCATCAAGCACCACTTCCGCCTGCACCTGCTGCGCAACTGAGGCCCGCAGGACGGGCTACGACACACCGCCCTCTTCGTCCTGCAAAGGACTGCGCGCAACCCGTACTGCCGTCGCACGCGGCACGATACGACGGCCCGCAGCCTCCATGCAGGCCCGGGTGAAGGCGGCGCCGAACAGCAGGATCAGCGACGAATAATTCACCCACATCAGCAGCAGCACCAAAGAGCCCGCGGCACCATAGGTGGAGGCCGTCGCAGTCGTCGACAAATAGAGTGCGATCAGCGCACGGCCGAGCACGAACAACAGTGCCGTCACGAGCGCCCCGAGCCAGACATCGCGCCAACGCAGCACCACATCCGGCAACACACGGAAGATGGTGCCGAACAGCAAGGTCATGACGACCAAAGACACCGCCCAGTCCAGCCCCAGCAAGACGAAGCCCGGCACCGGCAGCCAGTCCTGCGCGAAAGTCACCAGCGCCCGCACAGCCACACTCAAGGTCAGCGACACCAGCAGAACGAAACCAATCGCCAGCACGACCATCAGCGACAGCAAGCGCGCCTTCAGATAGATGAGTACACCGCTGCGCGTAGGGCGTGGCGCCACCCCCCAGATGGCGTCGAGTGCACCCTGCATCTGAGCGAACACGGTCGTGGCGCCAAAGATCATGGCAGCAAAACCGGCCAGGGTCGGCAAAAGGCCGCTGTGTTCGATGCGGCTGTTCTGCACCGCAGTCTGTACCGCCGCGGCCGCCTCGGCACCGACGGCCGACTCCAGTTGCAGCGCGATCTCGCCCTGCGCCGCACTTTCGCCCAGCACCAGGCCCACGATGCTGACCGCCACGATCATCACCGGCGCAACGGAGAAGACGGTAAAAAAAGCCAATGCAGCCGCGTGCACGAATACCTGCGCCTCCAGCCATACACGCAGCGTGCGCTTGCAGACGTCGAGACAGTAAAGCGCGAAAGCCGTCATCCGATGCAGTTCCATCACATTTGAGCCCACCCAACTTTTAGCCCACGAGCGCTACCGCCGGCAAGCCCGATGCCACCTTTGCTCACGCGCGCTCAAGGGCAAAACGCCCGTCTGCGGTACACTCGCTGGCCTTGCCCCTTTCCAACCGGAGCCCTCGATGAGCCTGCTGGCCCAACTCAAGAAAGATTCCATGCTTGCACGCAAGGCCGCTGACAGCGTGCGCGCCACCCTGCTGAGCACCCTGATTGGCGAAGCCGAAATGGTCGGCAAGAACGCCGGCAACCGCGAGAGCAGCGACGACGAAGTGCAGCAGACGATCCGCAAGTTTCTGAAGAACAACCAGGAAGCGCTGGGCGTGATCAAGGATGCCGACCGTCGCGCCTTGCTGGAGCAGGAATCCATCATCCTGACCGCCTACCTGCCACCGATGGCCACCGAAGCGGAAGTCAAAGCCTTCATCGCCGACACCGTCGCCAGCCTGGCCGACCGTTCGCCAAAGCAGATGGGCGTGGTGATGGGCGCGCTGAAGGCAAAGTACGGTAGCGGCTTCGACGCCAAACAGGCCAACGCCTGGGTCAAGGAAGCACTGGCGGGATAAAGCTCAGCGCAAGGCGGCGTGAATCTGCTCAGCCAGCTTACGGCTGACGCCTTCGACACGGCACAGATCCTCCACCGTCGCCTCGCGCACCCCATCCAGCCCGCCGAAGGCGGCCAACAGGTTGCGCCGACGGGAGGGCCCCACGCCCGGGATGTCTTCCAGCTTAGAGCCCACCCGCGCCTTGCCACGCTTGGCGCGATGGCCAGTGATGGCAAAGCGGTGGGCCTCGTCGCGGATCTCGACGATCAGGTGCAGCGCAGCCGATTCGCCCCCCAGCGCCAGGCCCTCGCGACCATCGGGGAAGATCAGCGTCTCCAGACCGGCCTTGCGCCCTTCTCCCTTCGCCACGCCCACCATCGCCACCGACTCGAGGCCGACCTCGGCGAGAATTTCGCGCGCCGCGCTGACCTGTCCCTTGCCACCGTCGATCAGGATCAGGTCCGGGCACACGCCCTCTCCGGCCGCAACCTTGCCATAGCGGCGTTCCAGCGCCTGGCGCATGGCAGCGAAGTCATCACCGCCGGTAATACCGGTGATGTTGTAGCGACGATATTCGGCACGTTTCATCGCGCCCGCCTCACACACCACGCAGGACGCCACCGTGGCCTCGCCCATGGTGTGGCTGATGTCGAAGCATTCGATGCGCTGCGGGGCATCGTCCATATCGAGCGCCTGGCGCAAGGCTTCGAGGCGCTGCTCGATGCGGCCGGTATCCCGCGCGCGCGCCTGAATGGCAAGACGAGCGTTCTTCTCGGCCATCTCCATCCACGCCTTTTCTGCGGCGAAGCGCGGTGACACCACGCCAGGCGGGCGATCGGTGATCTCGGCGAGCGTTTCCTTCGCGGCCTCGGGCGGCAGGTTGACCAGAATGCGCGCCGGGATCGGGTGCTGGCTGTAATGCTGCTCGACAAAGGCGACCAGGCTGTCCATCGCGCCGGACACGGCCGCGCCACTCGGGAATTGCGGGCGGTCACCGAGGTGACGGCCACCGCGCACCATGGCGATATTGACGCAGGTCAGGCCGTCCTCCTCGATCGCGGCGAGCACGTCCACGTCCTCGTCCTTGCGGCTGTCCACAAACTGCTTGTGCAGCACGGCCTGCAGCGCGCGCACCTGGTCGCGACACGTTGCAGCCTCCTCGAAGGCGAGCCGTTCGGCAGCAGCCTGCATGCGTGCGCTGAGGTCATCGACTACCTCGCTGGCCTGGCCGTCGAGGAAACGGGTGGCGAGCTTGACGTCGGCGGCGTAAACCTCGGGCGCGATCAGGCCGACGCAGGGCGCGGTGCAGCGCTTGATCTGGTGCAGCAGGCAGGGGCGCGAGCGGTTGGCGAAGACGGTGTTTTCGCAGGTACGGAGCTGGAAGGTCTTCTGCAGCAGGTGGATGCTCTCGCGCACCGCCCAGGCGTTGGGGAAGGGGCCGAAGTAGCGTGCCCCCTTGGTGAAGGCACCACGGTGGTAGGCCAGGCGCGGATAGTCGTCGGCGGAGAGTTCGATATACGGGTAGGTCTTGTCGTCGCGGAAGAGGATGTTGTAACGCGGCGCAAGGCTCTTGATGAGGTTGTTTTCGAGGATCAGGGCCTCGGCCTCACTGCGGGTGGCGGTGGTGTCCACGCGCAGCACCTGCGCCACCATCATGGCGATGCGCGGGCTGGAGACGGTCTTCTGAAAGTAGCTGGAGACGCGGCGCTTCAGGTTCTTGGCCTTGCCAACGTAGAGCACCTTGTCGTCGGCACCGATCATGCGATAGACGCCGGGTTCCTCGGTGAGCGTGCGCAGGAAAGGCTTGGGGTCGAAGCCAGGGGTGTCGTTGGTCTGGCCGGACATTTATACGTCCTTGCGCAACACTTCGGTGCGTTGCTGGCCGATGGTGGCGGCAGTCATGATCGGTGCGGTACCCGTGTCTTCCGGGATGGCGGCGACACGTTCGCGCGCGCTGACGTAGGGAGCATGCAGTTCGAGGGCAAAGGGGTCGGCAAGCCAGACCGGTTTTGCGGCGGCCGACACGACGGCAGCCAGTCTCGCCAGATTATCGGGATCGGGGATCGGCGCCCAGCGATCCAGCAGTTCGGCAGCGAGGTCCGGGCGGTTGCAGACGAGCAGCATGTCGCAACCCGCCGCGTAGGCGGCCTTGGCGCGACCGACGATGTCGCCTGCAACGCGGGCGCCTTCCATGTTGAGGTCGTCGCTGAAGATCACGCCCTGAAAACCGAGTCGGGCGCGCAGCACGTCCTTGAGCCAGAAGGGCGAGAAACCGGCAGGTTGCGGTTCTGGGGTGGGGTCGGCGTTGGGGTAGATGACGTGGGCAGGCATCACCCCGGCCAACTGCCGACCCAGGCGTTGGCGGTAGGGAGCGATGTCGTCGGCCCAGATCACTTGGAAGTCACGGGTGTCGATGGGCACGTCGTGGTGCGAGTCGGCCTCGACGAAGCCGTGGCCGGGGAAGTGCTTGCCGACACAGCCCATGCCCGCCTCCGCCATGCCGGCACACAGCGCCTGGGCGAGGGCCGCGACCGCCTGTGGGTCACGATGGAACGCGCGGTTGCCGATGGCGCGGCTGCAGCCATAGTCGAGGTCGAGGACTGGTGTAAAGCTGAGGTCGAGGCCATGCGCGCGCAGTTCGGCAGCCAGCACGAAACCCGTCGCACGGGCGGCCTCGAGCGCGGCGAGGTGGTCTTGCTCCCATAGGGCGCCCAGGCTGCGCATCGACGGCAGGCGGGTGAAGCCGTCGGTGCGGAAGCGCTGCACCCTGCCCCCTTCGTGGTCGACCGCGATAATCAGCGCCGGGTTACGCAGCGCGCGGATCTCGGCGGTGAGCGCACGCAGCTGATCGGAACCAGTGTAGTTGCGCGCGAACAGGATCACCCCACCGACCAGGGGGTCGAGCAGGCGCTCGCGCTCCTCGTCGGTCAGAACAGTGCCGGCGACGTCGATCATGACCGGGCCGCGGGGGCGTTGGATCGGCGTAATCATCGTAATGGATCACTCAGGCAAAAAATGTTCGACCAACGCAAACGCCACCACCGTATCGGCCTCGTCGCTGATGCTCAGATGGGCGCGCAGTCGGTGCTCGCGCATGTGCGCAGCGAGGCGCTCGTCGTAGCGGTATTCCGGCTTGCCAAGCACATCATGATCAACCGCGACGGCGTGCAAGGTCGCAGGCACGGCGACGCCGGTACCGAGCGCCTTGCCAAAAGCCTCCTTGGCGGCGAAGCGTTTGGCGAGGAAACGCGCCGGGTCGCGATGCGCCCGCCACGCCTCGACTTCCGAAGCTGCAAGAATGCGTAGCGCGAAGCGGTCGCCGTGGCGCTCGAGCGCGTCGTGCATGCGCTGCACACGGACGATGTCGGTGCCGATGCCGTGGATCATTCAGGCGGTTTCGTTATGCGGCCTGAGCGGCTTCGCGCATCAGTCGCTTCATCTCGGCCACGGCCTGGCGCAGGCCCACGAAAACCGAGCGGCTGACGATGGCGTGGCCGATGTGCAGTTCTCGAATGCCGTGCAAACGAGCGATGGGTTGCACGTTGTAATAGTTGAGCGCATGACCCGCGTTGAAGCGCATGCCCAAGCGACGGACCGCTTCGCCCGCGATGCGGATCTTGTCGATCTCGGCAACCACCGCCGGCGCCTCGGCGTCGCGGCCAGCGGCGTGAAAGGCGTGGGCATAGGGACCGGTGTGGATTTCGCAGACGCGCGCACCGATGCAAGCGGCGGCTTCGATCTGCTCGACCTCGGCATCGATGAAGACGCTGGTGACGATACCGGCGTCGGCAAGACGGGCAATCACGTCTTTCAAGCGCGCCTCCTGCGACAGCACGTCGAGCCCGCCTTCGGTGGTCACTTCGTGGCGGCCCTCAGGCACCAGCATCGCCATCTGCGGCTTCGTGCGGCAGGCGATATCGACCATCTCGTCGGTCGCGGCCATTTCGAGGTTGAGCTTGACCTGGGTGAGCTCGGCCAGGCGACGTACGTCCTCGTCGTTGATGTGGCGACGATCCTCGCGCAGGTGAATGGTGATGCCGTCCGCACCGCCGAGATGCGCTTCAACCGCCGCCCACACCGGGTCGGGCTCCCAGGTGCGGCGCGCCTGGCGCAAGGTCGCAACGTGGTCGATATTGACACCGAGTTCGATCATCAGAGTTCCTGCAATTCCTTGAGCACCCGGCGCGACTGCAAAGCTTGGCCACCCAGGGTGTGGTTGATCAGCATGCGCAGCAACTGCTTGGACTGGGTGAGCGTTTCTGCGCGGGAGAAGTCGTCGGCGGCCATGTCGAGCAGCGTCTGGCCGGAGAGCAAGGGCTGTTCACCGAGCGCGGTCGGGTCGACACCTTCCTCTTCGAGGGTTTCCAGCCGCACCGGACCACGTTCGATTATATAAAGATACCGTCCCGCGGGCCGTATCGCGTCGCCGCTGTCGGCTTCATGTACGAGCCCCGCCTCGTAACCGAGATCCTGCAGCAAGGCAAGTTCGAAGCGGCGCAAGATAGGTGATTCCGCCTCGGCACGGCCCAGCGCGCGCACGGCGTCCGCATACGCTGAAAACAGGCGCGGATGCGGGTCTTCGCGCGCGGTCAGGCGTACCAACAATTCGTTGAGGTAATAGCCGCAGATCAGCGCGCGTCCTGTCAGCAAAGGCTGGCCGCCTTGCCACTCAGCACGAATCAGTGTTTTGACTTCGCCGCCGCCCGACCAGTCCATCGACAAAGGCTGGAAGGCCATCAGCACGCCGCGCAGCTGCGAATACGGCCGGCGCGCGCCTTTGGCCACCAGTCCGACCCGCCCGTGATCACGCGAAAAAACCTCGACAAGCAGGCTGGTCTCGCGCCAGGGATACGTGTGCAACACCCAGGCGGCTTGCTGCTCGACGCGCTGCTTGGCTCCCGCCACGATCAGGTGCCCGGATTACTCGTAACCGAGGCTCTTGAGCGCGCGTTCGTCGTCGGCCCAGCCACTCTTGACCTTGACCCAGACTTCGAGGAAGACCTTGCCGTCAAACAGCTTTTCGAGTTCGACGCGGGCTTCGCTGGAAATGCGCTTGAGCTTTTCGCCACCCCGACCGATCACCATCGCCTTGTGCCCTGGCTTGTCGACGACGACCGCAGCATGGATGCGGCGCAAATTGCCTTCGACCTCGAACTTCTCGATTTCGACCGCGATGCCGTAGGGCAACTCATCACCCAGCAGGCGGAACAACTTCTCACGCAGGAATTCGGAGGCGAGGAAACGCTCGCTGCGGTCGGTAACCTCGTCTTCCTCGAACATCGGTGTGCCGAACGGAAGCAACGGCGTTGCCGCCTTGATCAGCGCGTCGACGTTCCGCCCCTTCTCGGCCGACAGCGGCACGATCTCGGTGAAGTCGCGCAACTGGCGGACCTGGTCGATGAATGGCAGCAGACGGGCTTTGTCCTTCAGTTGGTCGACCTTGTTGATCACCAGGATGACTTTCGATGATTCAGGGATGACCGTCAGCACCTTGCGGTCGTCATCACTGAAGCGTCCGGCTTCGATGACGAAAAACACCAGATCGACATCGGCCAGCACCTGAGACACGGTGCGGTTCATCGATCGGTTCAAGGCGTTGCGGTGGTGCGTCTGGAAACCGGGCGTATCGACGAACACGAACTGCGCATCGGTCTCGGTGAGGATGCCGGTAACACGGTGCCGTGTGGTCTGCGCCTTGCTGGAAACGATGCTGATCTTCTGTCCGATCAGACGGTTGAGCAGGGTCGACTTGCCGACGTTGGGTCGACCGACGATGGCGACGAAACCCGCGCGAAACCCGCCCTCTTGCGCCTGGCTGCCTGCTTCATGATCCGGCTGCTGTTCGTTCATTTTTTCCTCAATGCTGCCAGCGCAAGCTCGGCCGACTGCTGTTCCGCCACACGGCGGCTGGGGCCACGTCCGAGGGTACGGATGCCGAATTTGGGCACCTCGCACGCGACCTCGAACTCCTGCGCATGCGCTTCGCCCAGCGCCTGCACCATCGAATACGTGGGTAACGCCACCTTGCGCCCCTGCAGCCATTCCTGCAAGTCGGTCTTGGGGTCCTTGCTCGGCCGGGAGGGGTCGACCTCCGCCAGCAACGCGGCATACATCCGGTCGATCACGGCGCGCGCCGCATCGAAACCCGCATCCAGGAACACCGCGGCAAAAACGGCCTCGAGTGCATCGGCCAGAATGGAGGGACGCCGTGCACCGCCCGATTTCAATTCGCCTTCGCCCAGGCGCAGTGCATCACCCAGATCAAGGTCGAGCGCAATGCGGTAAAGCGCGTCCTGTCTCACCAACGAGGCGCGTACGCGAGACAACTCTCCCTCGCGCAACTGACCGAAACGCGCAAAGAGTGCCATCGACATCACGCAGTTCAGGATGCTGTCGCCGAGAAATTCGAAACGCTCGTTGTTGGGCTGACCAAAGCTGCGATGGGTCAGCGCCTCGACGAGTAACCGACTGTCGGCAAACTGGTGCCCCAGCCGGTTTTGCAAGACTCCGAGTGTCATGCGGTTCAACGCGCCCTGCTGCTGGCTTCGAACGCGATCAGCAGGCTCACGTTGGCAACCATCTGCACACGCCGCTCGTACTCGACTTCGATCACGGTCTGACTGCCTTCCTTGGTAATGACGAGATCCGCCCCGGTGACGGAGGAAATGTCATCGATTTGACCGCGGCGATCGAAACCTCGACGCAAGTCGGCAATCGGGGCGCCGTTATCGCCTTCCTCGGCGAGGGCACCGACGATGCGCTGGATCGCCATGTACTCGGTAACCGCCGGAACCGTGCGGAAAGCCATCAGCAGCAAGAATGCGCCAATCGCTCCCAGCAACAGCATGCCGACAAGACTCACGCCACGTTGCTGCTTAAGGCCCATGATCTTCTCCACGGTTAGTGAAAGCTGCCGATACGCTTCATGTCATTGAAGTTGAACCAGATGAAGAAGGCCTTGCCGACGATGTTCTCCTCCGGCACAAAGCCCCACACCCGGCTGTCGCTGCTGGCGTCACGGTTATCGCCCATCACGAAGTAGTGGCCTTCCGGAACCGTACACGCAACCCCGCTGCTGGTGTAGGTGCACTTGTCACGCTGCGGGAAGTTCATTACTTGCGGCACAAAAGCAGGCGCGTCGCGTTCGATCAGCACCGAGTGCTCGACCGTCCCCAATTTTTCGTTGAACTGCGGCGAATAGTAAAGCCGATCGGGATGCAGGTAGTTGCCCGACTCAGCGATCGGCACCGCCTCGCCATTGATCGTCAGCCGCTTGTTACGGTACTCGACCCGATCACCCGGCAGACCCACGACACGCTTGATGTAATCCAGCGACGGATCGGCCGGGTAGCGGAACACCATCACATCGCCACGCTGCGGCAGATTGACGTCGATCACCTTCTTGTTGATCACCGGCAGGCGAATACCGTAGGTCCACTTATTGACCAGAATGAAATCGCCAACAAGCAGCGTCGGAATCATCGACCCCGACGGGATCTTGAACGGTTCGACCACGAATGAACGCAGGCCGAACACGATGACGATCACCGGAAAGAAACTCGCACCGTACTCGACCCACCACGGGGCAGGCGCGTGCGCAGCCCGATGTTTGCGGGCGTAAAAGGTATCGGCACACCACAGCACGCCACTGACTACCAGCAACAAGAACAGGATGAGGGCAAAGTTCATGCGCAGTCCATTACTTGCTTTCGTCAGTGCGCAGCACAGCCAGGAAGGCCTCCTGCGGAATCTCGACGTTGCCGACCTGCTTCATGCGCTTCTTGCCTTCCTTCTGCTTCTCCAGCAGCTTTTTCTTGCGCGAGATGTCGCCGCCGTAGCACTTGGCAAGCACGTTCTTGCGCAGCGCCTTGATCGTCTCGCGGGCAATGATGTGCGCACCGATCGCCGCCTGCACTGGCACATCGAACATCTGGCGCGGAATCAGTCCGCGCAGTTTGCTCGCCAGCTCTCGGCCGCGGTACTGGGCACTGGCGCGGTGCACGATCACCGACAGCGCGTCGACCTTCTCGCCGCCCACCATCAGATCGAGCTTGACCAGGTCGGCCGTACGGTATTCCTTGAAGTCGTAATCCAGCGAGGCATAGCCGCGCGACACCGACTTGAGCTTGTCGAAGAAGTCCATCACCACTTCGTTCATCGGCAGCTCGTAAATCAGCTGCACCTGGCGGCCGTGGTAGCGCATGTCGATCTGGTTGCCGCGCTTCTGGTTGCACAGCGTAATCACAGGGCCGACGTAGTCCTGTGGCAGGAAGATGGTCGCGGTGATGATCGGCTCGCGGATCTCCTGGTACTTGCCGGGGTCGGGCAGCTTGGCCGGGTTCTCGATGCGAATGACGGAGTTGTCGTTGAGCACCACCTCGTACACCACCGTCGGCGCGGTGGTGATCAGGTCCATGTCGAACTCGCGCTCGAGGCGCTCCTGCACGATGTCCATGTGCAGCAAGCCGAGGAAGCCGCAGCGGAAGCCGAAACCGAGCGCCTGCGAAACCTCGGGCTCGAACTGCAGCGACGCGTCATTCAAGCGCAACTTCTCGAGCGAATCGCGGAGCTGGTCGTATTCGGAGGATTCGACCGGATACAGTCCGGCGAACACCTGTGGCTTGATTTCCTTGAAGCCGGGCAGCGCCTCGGCCGCCGGTCGGTTGGCGAGCGTCACCGTGTCGCCCACCTTGGCGGCTTCGATCTCCTTGATGCCGGCGATGATGAAACCCACCTCGCCCGCACGCAGCTGCTCGCGCGCAACCGAGCGCGGCGTAAACACGCCGACCTGATCGCAGGGGTACTGCAATCCGTTCGACATCAGCAGGATGCGGTCCTTGGGTCTGAGCACGCCATCGACCACCCGCACCAACATGACGACACCGACGTAATTGTCGAACCACGAATCGATGATCAGCGCCTTCAGCGGCCCTTCCGGCTCGCCAGTGGGCGGCGGAATGCGAGCGACGATGGCTTCGAGCACATCCTCCACGCCCAGACCGGTCTTGGCCGAGCACAGGATCGCCTCCGAGGCATCGACGCCGATCACATCCTCGATCTCGGTACGCGCGTTATCCGGATCGGCGGCAGGCAAGTCGATCTTGTTCAGTACCGGCACCACCTCGACGTCAAGATCGAGCGCGGTGTAGCAGTTGGCGACCGTCTGCGCTTCGACACCCTGCGAAGCATCGACCACCAGCAGCGCACCCTCGCAAGCAGCGAGCGAGCGACTGACCTCGTACGAGAAATCGACGTGACCCGGGGTATCGATCAGATTCAGGTTATAGACCTGACCGTCCTTGGCCTTGTAGTGCAGCGCCGCAGTCTGCGCCTTGATCGTAATGCCACGCTCGCGCTCGATGTCCATCGAGTCGAGTACCTGCGCCTCCATCTCGCGGTCCGAAAGACCGCCGCAAAAATGGATGAGTCGATCGGCCAAGGTCGATTTGCCGTGGTCGATGTGGGCGATGATCGAGAAGTTTCTGATGTGGTTCATGCGAAACGAAAAGGGTGCCTTTCAGCACCCGTTTTCGGAAAGGTTGGCGTCGTCAAGCCCGCGATTCTAGCGGAAAACTGCTGCAATAAGCGCGCACCGCGGCTTCATCGAGATGGTAATGACAGAGCGCGTGATCGCCGTGCAGCAGTACGGGGACGAGCTCATCCCAGCGCGCTTCAAGTTCGGGATGCTGATCGACATCCACGACCTCGATCGTCCATCCATACTCGTCGGCAAGGGGCCTGAGTGCATCGACGAGATCGTGGCAGAGATGACACCACTCGCGACTGAGCACCGTAAATACAGGGGTGATCGCCGTCATGTTCATTTCCCCGCCCTCAGGCTGACATAGGAATTGGCATCACCGCGACGCACCAGCAGCGTCACCTGCTGACCGGTCTCCAGGGCCCCGACGAGGCGATTGAACTCCTCGACCGACCCGAGCTTGCGCTGCCGCCCACCGATCACGATGGCCAGGATCACGTCACCTTGCTGGATCTCGGCACGCGCAGCCGCACCTTGCGAACGATCAACGATCAGCCCCTCGGTGATACCACGCTCGCGCCGCTGGACCACTGTCGGGGATGACAGCACCAGTCCCAGTTTATTGGACACAGGTGCACCACGCGGCGCAGCATCGGCCACGGGCGGTTCCTTGGGGTCCTGCCACTCACCGACCGTCACCTTGAGTGAGAGGAGTACGCCTGCCCGATACACGTCCAAGGCCACTACCGAACCGGGCTGAGCCGCAGCAACAATGCGAGGAAGATCACTCGATGCATCCACTTCCTTGCCCGCAAAACGGACGATCACGTCACCTTGTTGCAAACCGGCCTGGGCGGCCGGACCATCCGCTTCGACCGAGCTGATCAGCGCCCCTGAGGCACGCGGCAAGCCAAAGCCATCTGCGAGATCACGCGTGACCTCCTGAATCGCAACACCAATACGACCACGCTGCACGCGCCCCTTGGTGCGGAGTTGCTGCTGGACGTCCATCGCGACATCAATCGGGATCGCAAACGACAAACCCATGAAGCCACCGGTACGGCTGTAAATCTGGGAGTTGATACCGACGACCTCCCCCTTGAGGTTGAACAGCGGACCACCCGAATTCCCGGGATTGATCGCCACATCCGTCTGAATGAAGGGCACGAAATTCTCGTCAGGCAGCGAACGGCCCTTCGCACTCACGATGCCTGCGGTAACCGACTGATCGAACCCGAACGGCGAACCGATTGCTACAACCCATTCGCCGACTTTAAGTCGCTCCGGATCGCCCAGCACGACACGCGGTAGCCCACTGGCCTCGATCTTGATCAACGCAACATCGCTGCGCGCATCCGCGCCAATCACCTTCGCCGAATATTCACGCTTGTCGGCAAGGCGAACGAGAATCTCTTCTGCATCTTCAACGACATGAGCATTCGTCAGAATGTAGCCGTCGGTGCTGATGATGAACCCGGAACCCAAGGACTGATTGTCCGGATCAGAACCAGGAAACTCGTGCTGCCGGGGAATGAATTTCCGAAAGAAGTCGAACATCGGGTCCGACTCGTCCATACCTGGAAACGGCAAGGGCAGTTGCGGCTTCTCGCTGCGCTCCTGAGTCGTGCTGATATTGACGACCGCAGCCCCCTGCTTCTCCACCAGTGCAGTGAAATCGGGCAACTCCACCGCATTGGCAATCGGCACAAATAACAGCGACACAACGAACAAAGCGGTGCAACTAAACGAAAACAAACGTGAAGCCAGGGTCATCGGGATTCCTGAAGCGACTGCAGACACGCTGCCTGAGGGGCAAGCTCCATTTTCAACTGCGCACGCCAATTGCGGCTACGGAAAAACACGCGATTGAGAACGAAAGTCAGGGCCAGCCCGGCACCGCCCCCAATCGCAGCACCAAGATCGCCCGCTGCAGCACCCGCACTCAGACTACCCAGTGCCGCACCGACGACAAGCAGCAAAACCCCGAGCCCATAGCTCGACATCGCCGCCTTGAGCGGAGCGCCATCGGGAATCGTGATGAGCACTTTGTCGCCCGTTTTGAGACTCAGACTCGTGGGGAGGGCGAACTCGGATTTAGGCAAACCAAACGCCTGCGTAATTTGCACGGCACGGCAGCCCCCCGGCTCATCACATCGGCCACAACCGCCCCCGGAGTCGGATACACGGAGCCAAACACGCCCCGCCTCAACCCGAAGGACCTGTGCCGACGCCTGCATCACTGTCCCGCCGGCTGAATGGCATCACCAATACGCTTGACCGCACGCGCAGGAACCTCGCCCAACGCCGTGATCAGATGACCGCTGAGCGACCGCTTGTACACATTGATCGCTCCGCTAGCAAGCGGCCCCAGACCCGCTGCAGCCCCTTCGACGGCGGGCTCGATGAACACCGACACCGACGCCAACCCGTCACTGAACACCATGTGCACCGCCTGGCCACGCTCAGGACCGAGCGGTCGGCGCATCACCGAAGTCAGCGCATATCCTGGCACTTCCTCGGCAACCACCCAACCACTATCGGCCTTTGCCAGATCGCTGCCACGCGCATTGACGAGCCGCCAACCCTCGACATCGGAAAAACGCGGTTTGAGCAGTTCGTCGCCGACCTCGCCGCCAATCCGCACATCGCTGAAGGCAAATTGCTCGATCAACTGCCCCGCTTCATTCACGGTACGCGCCTTGAGCAGCAAACCGGATTGGACTTCCGCCCACAAAGTATGGCCATAACGCAGATCGTCACGGGGCTCGAGCACCAACGCTTGCGCTTCCATGCCGGCCACACGAACGATTTCACCCTTGCGGATGCGGTAGCTTTCGGCAAGCCCCACTGGCGACATCGGAATTCGCGCTGGGAATGCGCGCCGCCCTGAAGACTCGTCAATGATGACTGTCTTCTGCTCCGGCAGCACACAACGGACTTCCGCCCCTTTGCGAATCACCTCGCGCGGACTGCCATCGAGCACTTCCAAGCGCTCATACTCGACCCCCCCATCGACCCGGTGCGCAATCCGCGACGTTTCGACGTGCTCACCGGACTGATACATGAAGGTGCCGACGTAATTCAGTCGCTGTCCCGCAGACGCAACACGCCCCATCCATGCCAACGGATCAGCGGGCAACTCAGCCAGGGCGGGAAGATGCAGCAGGGCCGCGCAAACGCCGAAAACGGCCGCAAACCGCTTCATCGACCCGCACCCTCGCCCGACGCCGACACCGTACGTACGTATTGAACCGCGGCCGGCATCGGGCCGCCACTGACACCTTGATGGGCAAAAACGTACTCGCGCATCGGATCGTCAACCGCGACCTGAACACGCGTCGCTGGCGCCGTGCTGGCTACGACCGGCGGCGCAGCGACACGCTGCATTGCCAAGCCTGAAGGCGCGGACGCATCCTGAGAGTAAAGCGTCGCCGCCACGACCCCCACAGCGGCAACCCCCATCACCGATGCAGCAATCGGCATCACCGCCTGCCAGACGCTACGACGACCTGAAGCCGCAGAGGCTGCCGGCGCAAACACGATGGGCTCAGCATCGAGCCCCGCCATGACCCGACTGACGAAATCCGTCGATCCGGCACGATCTCCCCGGATAACGTCGCCAATCAGACAATACGCTTCCCAATCCATCCTGAGCGACGCATCACGTCGCACCCCGTCCAAGACCGGGCGCATCGTGTTCTCGTCAAGGTCTCCGTCGATCAGAGCCGAGAGTTTGTCCTTCATGCCTACACCTACCAACGTTTGTCCGGGGCCGTATCGAGCAAGGGCCTCAGGCGTTCTGCAATCGCTTCACGCGCACGGAAAATCCGCGAGCGCACCGTACCGATCGGACACTCCATGATGTTGGCGATCTCCTCGTAGCTGAGGCCTTCGAGTTCCCGCAACATGATGGCCGTGCGCAGCTCCTCGGGCAGAGCTGCCATCGCATCGTCAACGGTTTCACCAATCTGTCGCGTCATCATCAGCCGCTCGGGCGTGTTGATGTCGCGCAACTGATCACCGTCCTCAAAGGTTTCCGCCTCCTCCGAGTCGAAACTCGTCGAGGTCGGAGCCCTGCGCCCCTGCGAAACCAGGTAGTTCTTCGCGGTGTTGATACCGATCCGATACAACCACGTGTAGAACGCACTGTCCCCGCGGAACGAACCCAGCGCACGGTATGCCTTGATGAAGGTTTCCTGCGCTACATCTTCAACTTCGGCTGGATCGCGGATCAGTCTGGACAGCAAGCGATGCAGCTTGCGCTGGTACTTGGATACCAGCAAGCCGAAAGCCTGCTTGTCGCCACGCTGAATGCGCTCGACGAGCTGCTGATCGATTTCACGATCGGTCATGGAGTGTTCGTTTTTCCGGATATTCGAATGACAAAGCGTCCGGATTATATGCGAGCACCCCAGCTCTCACCAAAATTAGAAGACACTGGCAGAGACAGCAAGCCCTGCAGATTAGTTCATACGCAGGCAAGGTCATTCGCCAACGCTGGGCAGTTCCGGCCCCATCCTGCAGCATCCGGCGAGGCCGGGAACTTGCATGCTATATTTTTGCCCTTTTCCACCAGCGCGAGCGACATCTTGCTGAAACAGTACGACGTACTCATTCTTGGCAGCGGCGCGGCCGGTCAATCGATTGCCCTGAGACTGGCGGACACACTGCGCGTCGCCCTCGTGACCAAGCGAGAGTTGTCAGACAGCGCGAGCAATTGGGCTCAAGGCGGTATCGCCGCCGTACTCGACACTGCCGACAGCATCGAAGCCCACATCCAGGACACTTTTACGGCAGGCGCCGGACTGTGCGATCCGGAGGCCACACGTTTCGTCGTCGAGAATGGCAAACGTGCGATCGAGTGGTTGATCGATCGTGGCGTCCCCTTCACCCGCGAAGCCGATTCACAACTCGGCTATCACCTCACGCGCGAAGGCGGCCACTCGCATCGGCGTATCATTCATGCCGCCGATGCGACAGGCGCGGCCGTGCAGACGACGCTGTCAGCTCAGGTTCGTGCGCACCCGAACATCGATATCTTCGAGCACCACATTGCGGTAGACCTCGTGCTCGGCGACAAGGTCGGCCAGCCGGGCGAAGGCTGTCTCGGCGCCTACGTGCTGGATATCGAAGCCGACAAGGTCATGACCTTTGCCGCCCGCCACACCGTGCTCGCCACCGGCGGGACAGGCAAGGTCTATCTATTCACGACCAACCCCGACGTCGCCACCGGCGACGGCGTGGCGATGGCGTGGCGTGCAGGTTGCCGGGTGGCGAACATGGAGTTCATCCAGTTCCATCCCACCTGCCTGTACCATCCACAAGCAAAATCCTTTCTCATCTCCGAGGCCGTGCGCGGAGAAGGCGGCCTGCTGAAACTTCCCGACGGCACACGCTTCATGCCCGAGCATGATCCACGCGAAGAACTTGCGCCGCGTGACATCGTCGCCCGTGCGATCGATTTCGAAATGAAGAAGCGCGGCCTCGACTGCGTCTATCTAGACATCAGCCACAAGCCTGCAGATTGGCTACGCTCGCATTTCCCAAACATCCACGCACGCTGTCTGGAGTTGGGGATCGACATCACGCGCGAACCGATTCCCGTCGTCCCAGCAGCACACTACTCCTGCGGCGGCATCGTGACCGACCTTGCTGCTCGCACCGACGTGCCGGGTCTGTACTCGGTCGGTGAATCGGCCTACACCGGTCTGCATGGCGCTAACCGACTGGCGAGCAACTCGCTGCTCGAATGCCTGGTTTATGGCGAGGCAGCCGCACAGGACATCCTCGCCAAGCCAAAACTGCCCGCCCCCACGCTGCCCGACTGGGACGAAAGCCGCGTGACCGACGCTGACGAAGAAGTGGTGATCTCTCACAACTGGGCAGAACTACGCCGCGCCATGTGGGACTATGTCGGCATCGTGCGCACAACCAAACGCCTGAAGCGTGCCCAGCATCGCATTCGACTACTGGAACGCGAGATCCACGAGTTCTACTCGAATTTCCGTGTCACCAACGACTTGATCGAACTACGGAACCTGGTCGTCACCGCTGACCTGATCGTTGCCTGCGCGCTCAAGCGCAAAGAGAGCCGTGGCTTGCATCATTCGCGAGACTACCCCGAGCTGCTGCCGCGGGCACGCGAAACCGTTCTGCGCCCTCCACGCAAACGCAAGGTCCGCTGATCAATCGCTGCGGAATGGGGCGGCCTTGTGTCGCAGCCATATCCGCAGCGGTCGCCAATGACTTGGCGGCAAGTTTGCGCGCAACAGCATCAAGCGAAGTCGAGTCCGTCCGGGAAGCGCAGCATCGCCAACCACCGGTTCAACGAGCGGCAACCAGACCGCCCAACCAAAATCGACCGCGCCGGCGCCCAACCAGTAATCGGCAGCCTTCTCTCCGCTCACAACACTCAAGCCCCCGTCACCGTGGAAGACAAGGTTCAATCCTTGCTTCGCACGCTCGTGACGAATGGCCACCAGAAAAGACGCCAGCACGCAAATCCACAACAGCACGCCCAGCATGGGCAATGCGCCTGGCAATAGCACAGACAGACCTGGGACGTAAAAAAGCGTCGATCCCGCTGCGACATGCGCAACCAAAATCGACGCCATCACGCCCCTGGACGGGCGCAGTTGGGTGCTCAACGGGAAGTGCATGGCTTCCACCATGCCACCCCTCGTTCAGACCTTGCGAAACACCAGTGTGCCGTTAGTACCGCCAAACCCAAAGTTGTTCTTCAACGCCACATCGATCTTCATCGGACGTGCGACGTTGGCACAGTAATCCAGATCACACTCCGGATCCTGATCGAAGATGTTGATCGTCGGCGGCGAAATCTGGTTATGCACAGCCAGAACCGTGAACACTGACTCGAGTCCTCCGGCGCCGCCCAAGAGGTGACCGGTCATCGATTTGGTCGAATTCACCACCAAGTTCTTGGCGTTGTCCGTACCGAAAGCCAGCTTGATCGCATCGGTCTCATTCTTGTCGCCCAGCGGCGTGGATGTGCCGTGAGCGTTGAGATAATGGACCTGTTCCGGGGTCACGCCAGCATTCTTCATGGCATTGACCATGCTGCGCCGCGGGCCATCCGTGTCTGGTGCGGTCATGTGGTAAGCATCACCGCTCATGCCGAAGCCGGCAAGCTCAGCGTAGATCTTGGCACCACGACGCACCGCGTGCTCGTACTCCTCGATCACCATCACCCCGGCACCTTCGCCGAGGACAAAACCATCGCGCCCCTTGTCCCACGGACGGCTGGCCGTGGCCGGGTCATCGTTGCGCGTGGACAGTGCCTTTGCCGATGCAAAACCGCCAATCGCCAAGTTCGTCACAGTCGACTCGGCGCCACCGCACACCATCACATCTGCATCACCGTATTCGATCATGCGGGCACTCATGCCGATTGCATGCAGACCCGTCGTGCAGGCGGTGACCACAGCCAGATTCGGACCCTTCATTCCGAACATGATCGAAAGGTTGCCCGAGATCATGTTGATGATGGTGCCGGGGATGAAGAACGGCGAAATCTTGCGCGGACCACCGCCCAAGTAATCGTCGTGAGTGGCCTCGATCATCGGCAGGCCGCCGATGCCGGAACCAATATTCACGCCAATGCGATCGGCGTTGGTTTCATTGACCTCGATGCCGGAGTCCCGAATCGCCTGGATACCCGCGGCCATGCCGTAATGGATGAACACGTCCATTCGGCGCGCATCCTTGGCGGACAGGTATTCGGTGACGTCGAAGTTCTTGACCTCGCCCGCGATGCGGGCAGAGAAAGCACTCGCGTCGAAACGGGTGATCGGCCCGATGCCGCTCTTGCCGGCAAGCAGGTTTTCCCAAGCTTCGGGAACAGTATTGCCGATCGGCGAAATCGCACCCAGACCGGTGACGACGACTCTGCGACGCGACACAGGCAACTCCGTTGAATTCAATGAGATAAAGAATAAGCAGATCCGGATGCCGCATAAGCAGCATCCGGACCGGATGCACTCAAGAGAAGCGAATTACTTCTTGAGGTGGGCGTTGACGTAGTCGATCGCCTGCTGGACGGTAGTGATCTTCTCGGCCTCTTCGTCCGGGATCTCGCACTCGAATTCTTCTTCGAGGGCCATGACCAGCTCCACGGTGTCCAGCGAATCCGCGCCAAGATCATCGACGAACGAAGAATCGATCTTGATCTCCGATTCGTTTACGCCAAGTTGCTCAGCGACGATCTTTTTGACGCGCTGTTCGATGTTCTCCATGAACTAACTCCTTCCCTGAGGGTAACGGGTATATTGAAAAAGCCGGCGTATTCTACCAAAACCCGGCTGAATCGCTATCCTGACCGTTCGTCAGGACATGTACATGCCGCCATTCACGTGCAGGGTCGTTCCCGTTACGTAAGCAGCAGCAGGCGATGCGAGGAAAGCGACCGCAGCCGCGATCTCTTCCGGACGCCCGAGGCGTCCCAATGCAATATTGCCGAGCAAGGCGTCGCGCGCTGCATCTGGCAGCGCACGCGTCATGTCGGTATCGATGAAACCGGGTGCCACGCAATTGACCGTGATGTTGCGGCTACCCAGTTCGCGCGCCAGCGCGCGCGTCATGCCAGCCACACCGGCTTTTGCTGCAGCATAGTTGGCTTGACCGGGGTTGCCTGCGCTGGCCACCACCGAAGTAATGTTGATGATGCGCCCGGTGCGCGCCTTCATCATGCCGCGCATGACCAGTTTGCTCATACGGAAGACGGCACGCAGGTTGGTGTCGATCACCGCATCCCACTCCTCGTCCTTCATCCGCATCGCCAGGTTGTCGCGGGTGATGCCGGCGTTATTCACCAGGATGGCGACTGCGCCGAAGCGCTTTTCGATGTCGCCCAGCACAGCCTCGCAGGCCGCTGCATCCGTCACATCGAGCGCCATCCCTGCGCCCTTGTACCCTGCTTCGCTCAGCGCCTTGTCGATATCGACCGCGCCAGACTCGGAGGTAGCCGTACCGATGACAGTTGCCCCAAGGCGCCCGAGTTCAAGGGCCACCGCACGGCCAATGCCACGCGATGCGCCAGTGATCAACGCAACCTGTCCTTCAAGCGAAAAACTCATTCCTTACCTCACCGCCGCAATCGACTGTTCGAGGCTCGCCGCATCATGCGCCGAACCGCCTTCCACTTCTTTTGCGATGCGCTTGGTCATGCCGGCCAATACCTTGCCCGGACCGCATTCGATGACGTGGCTCATGCCACGCGCCGCCATCGCCTGCACCAACTCGATCCAGCGCACCGGCGAATAGGCCTGACGCACCAACGCGTCGCGGATTTTCTCTGCATCATCATAGACCGCGACGTCAACGTTGTTGATGACATCAATCTCAGGCTTCAGGATGCTCACGCCGGCCAGTCGCTCCGCCAGCCGTTCAGCCGCAGGGCGCATCAGCGCACAGTGGAAAGGCGCCGATACCGGCAACAGGACCGCACGCTTGGCACCCTTGGCCTTGGCGATCTCACCCGCGCGCTCGACCGCTGCTTTGGCACCAGCAATCACGATCTGTCCGGGCGCGTTCAGATTAGCGGCCTCGACCACCTGCCCCTGTGCCGCTTCGACGCAGGCCTCACGCACGGCATCAGCCTCGAGCCCCATCACCGCAGCCATCGCACCCTCACCGGCCGGCACCGCCTCCTGCATGGCCTGAGCGCGGAATCGCACCAGCGGCACCGCATCCTTGAACGCCATCGCGCCGGCTGCGACCAGCGCGGAATACTCACCCAGGCTGTGCCCTGCCACCAGCGCAGGCTTGGCGCCCCCTGCTGCCAGCCAGGCACGATAAGTCGCAACGCCCGCCGTCAGCATCAGCGGCTGGGTATTGACCGTCAGCGCCAGGCGCTCGGCAGGACCGTCGCAGACCATGGCCCACAGGTCCTCGCCCAGCGCATCCGAGGCTTCGGCGAAGGTGTCACGAATCACTGCAGATTCGCCATAGGCGGCCATCATGTCGACCGACTGCGACCCCTGCCCGGGAAAAATCAGCGCAAATGCCATGCCTGCTCTCCGGTTGTCAGAAATGGAAAGGATGAATCAGAAATCGATGAGCGCGGCACCCCAGGTAAAGCCGCCACCAACGCCCTCCACGATCAAGCGCTGACCCGGTCGCACTTTTCCTGCACGCACGGCCTCATCCAGCGCCAACGGAATCGAGGCCGCCGACGTGTTGCCGTGATGATCAAGCGTCGTAATGACCTTGTCCATCGACAACCCCAAGCGCTTGGCCGTTGCCTGGATGATGCGAATGTTGGCCTGATGGGGAATCAGCCAATCGATGCTGTCGGCAGACTCACCCGCCATCTCGATCACTTCCTGGGCGACATCGCCCAAGACCTTGACCGCAAACTTGAACACCGCCTGCCCGTCCATGCGCAGAAAGGGGTCGCCGATCACTTGACCAGAGGCCACGCCACCCGGCACGCACAAGATGGGATGATGACTGCCATCGGCGTGCAGCGCCGAAGCGCGAATACCGGGCCGCTCCGAGGCTTCCAAGACGACCGCGCCGGCTCCATCGCCAAACAGCACGCAGGTCGCCCGATCGGACCAATCCAGAATGCGCGAGAAAACCTCGGCCCCGATGACCAGCGCGCGCTTGTGGCTGCCGGAGCAGATGAACTTCTCGGCCACCGACAAGGCATAGACGAAACCGCTGCACACCGCTTGCACGTCAAAAGCCGGTCCGCCGTTGCGGATGCCCAGTTTGGACTGCACCAGTGCGGCCGTGCTTGGAAAAATATAGTCGGGCGTGGAAGTCGCGACGATGATCAGATCGATATCCTCGGCCTCGCAGCCCGCTGCCTCGATCGCCCGCTCGGCGGCAATCCGCGCCAGATCGCTGGCACCCACATCCGCGGCAGCGAGGTGACGACTGCGAATCCCCGATCGACTGACGATCCACTCGTCCGAAGTATCGATGCCGCGTGCCACAAGATCGTCGTTGCTCACTGGATCACCGGGTAGATAGCTCCCGGTGCCCACGATCCTTGCGAAGATCATGCCTTCACCTCGTTCATGCTCGCCATCCTTTCGGAAATGCGTTCGATGAGTCGGTTCGACGCCGCTTCGGCCGCGCGCGAAAGCGCATTGGCAAAGGCGACCGCGTCGGCCGAGCCGTGACTCTTGAGTACAACCCCGCGCAGCCCCAACAGGGGAGCCCCATTGTAGAGACGATGATCAACACGCCGCTTGAAGCGCTTGAGCACAGGCAGCGCCACGACGGCCATCACCTTGGTCAGTAGCGAGCGGCTGAACTCCTGCTTGAGGAAAGCGCCCAGCATCTGCGCCAAGCCCTCGGAAGTCTTGAGCGCGACATTACCCACAAAACCGTCGCACACCACGACATCCACCGTACCTTCGTATATGTCGTTGCCTTCTACGTTGCCATAGAAGTTGAGTCCGCTGGCCCGCAGGAGCTCGCCAGCCTCCTTGACGACATCGTTGCCCTTGATGGCCTCCTCGCCAATATTGAGCAGACCGACGCTGGGGCGCTCCTTGTGCTCGATCGCCGCCACGAGGGATGAGCCCATGACGCCAAACTGCAACAGATGCTCAGCAGAACAATCGACATTTGCGCCCAAGTCGAGCACATAGGTGTGACCGGTCATCGACGGCAGGATGGTCGCGATTGCCGGACGATCGATACCGGGCAAGGTCTTCAGCACGAAACGCGAAATCGCCATCAGCGCCCCGGTATTACCCGCCGACACTGCGGCGCTCGCTTCGCCCGCCTTGACCAGATCCATCACGACGCGCATCGAAGAATCCTTCTTGTTGCGCATGGCAATGGCAGGAGGGTCGTCCATGGTGACGACTTCTGAAGCAGGATGCAGCTTCAGCCGGGAGCCGAATTCAGTTTGAGCCGCGCCAAGCAAGGGTGCAAGCACCTCTTCCCGGCCGACCAGAATCGCATTTGCATCGGGATGGCTGCGCAGAAAAGACAGCGCAGCGGGCACGGTCACGACCGGGCCGTGATCGCCACCCATGCAGTCGATCGCAACGGTGACACCCATCGGCATCTCGCGTGATTCAGACGAAAAATGGAAAAAATACGCGGAAAAAAAGCGGCGCAGGCGCATTGCGCCATGCGCCGCCCTCGCGTTCGAGAGGCGGAATTACTCGCCCTTGGCCTTCATGACCTTCTTGCCGCGGTAGACGCCACTCGGGCTGACGTGGTGGCGCAGATGAACTTCACCGGTGGTCGGCTCGATTGCGAGCGCCGGGGCGGTGAGGAAATCGTGGGCGCGGTGCATGCCACGCTTCGACGGGGACTTCTTGTTCTGTTGGACGGCCATGAAAACACTCCTGATACAAATTAATGCGCCTAGTCTGCGCGATGACTGCCTCGCAGCGACGCAAGCGCAGCGAAAGGCGATTCTTCAGTCGCCCCATTACCACCCCGGGGCGCCTCACATTTTTCGTGTCGCGGCGCAATCGGCAGCGCCAGCAAAATCTCTTCCTCGACCAAAGCGAGTACGTCGAGACTTTCATCGATCTCGATCGCATCCACTTCATCATCCTCAAGCTCTTCGTCGGGGATAGGTTGCCCCGCACGAACCGGCTGCAACGTCGTCTCGACCGCCAAAGGCCAATCGAATCCGCCGAGACAGCGCTGGCAGCGCAACTGCAGATGACCACCGATCGAAATTTTCAGTCGAGGCTCGGCATAACCCGAAAACCCCTGAACCATCGACCCCTCGATACGCCAACTCACAGCCCCGCTGTTGCTCGCAAGCAGATCAGCCAGACGCAACAATTCCGCAACTTCAACTTCACCCGACTGGGTTTTTGCCTCAGCTGCGAAACGGAACGGGTCGGCTACTTTGCCGAGCGATGCGCTTTCTTGCGACATAAGCCGTGCATGATATTATTTTTTCGGGCTTTGTGTCAAAGCCATCGTGCATCTCAAGCGTGTTCCGCCGAGACCGCCCTTCCTCTCACTCACGCAGCCCACCATGAAGCTCGTCCTCGCCTCCACCTCCGCCTATCGGCGAACCTTGCTCGAACGCCTGTCGATTCCTTTCGAGGTCGCCAGCCCGAATATCGATGAATCGCCGCTCACAGGCGAACAGCCCGACGCCACCGCGGAGCGACTCGCCGCAGAAAAGGCACGTGCTGTTGCCGCCGACTGGCCAAACGCACTGGTCATCGGCAGCGACCAAGTCGCACATCTCGGCAACCGGATCTTTGGCAAGCCAGGCACGGAGGCGCGGGCAGTCGCACAACTGCAGCAAATGAGCGGGCAAACCGTCATGTTCCACACCGCACTTGCCCTGCTCAACACCCAAAGCGGCCACCTGCAGGTCGAGGGCATCCCGACACGCGTGCGCTTTCGAACCCTCAGCAACGCTGAAATTCAACGTTACGTCATCAAAGAGCGCCCCTTGGACTGCGCCGGCAGCGCCAAGTCAGAGGGCCTTGGCATCTCGCTGCTCGAGGCCTTGTCTGGCGACGACCCGACCGCACTTATCGGCCTGCCCTTGATCGCCCTGTCCCGCATGCTGCGCGCAGAGGGAGTCGAATTGCCATGACAACGCCGGAAAACACCCACGGCACCCTCTTCCTGATCCCCGTCGCGCTCGGCGACGCGCCTTGGTCCAACTTCCTGCCGAGTCAGGCACAAACGATCGCCGCGAACCTTCACCATTTCGTCGTCGAAACAGCACGTGCTGCGCGCGCCCACCTCAAGCAACTCGACTATCCGCACGCGCTGCGCGATACCCACATTCGCGAACTGCCTGCCGACGCAAGCGCCGCACAAGACGCTGCGCTCGACGCCCTGCTCGCACCCGCGCTCGCCGGACAGGACATGGGCTTGATGTCCGACGCAGGCTGTCCGGCCGTCGCCGATCCCGGAGCACGCCTGGTCGCACGCGCTCACGCTCTGGGCCTTCGCGTCGCCCCACTGGTCGGCCCCTCCTCCATCCTGCTCGGCCTGATGGGCTCGGGACTCAACGGCCAAAGCTTTGCCTTTCACGGCTACCTGCCCGTCAATGAGAGCGAACGTGACACGACCCTGCGCACGCTGGAAGACGAGTCGCGCAAAATCGGCCGCACGCAGATCTTCATCGAGACCCCTTACCGCAACGAACGGATGTTCGATGCGCTGCTGAAGACACTGAAGCCGGACAGCCGACTCTGCGTAGCCTGCGAGCTGAACAGCAGCAACGAGCTGATCCTGACGCGCCGAGTGCGGGAATGGAAAAAAACCGAACGCCCGGCTCTCGCCAAGCGCCCTTGCCTCTTCCTGCTACTCGCCTAGACCGACAAATCAGGCGCGCTCAAGCAACCAGCGCGCCATGTCACGCGGCGTATGCACGCAGGCCAGCGGATGCTCAGCCTCCAGCGCAGCTAACGGGTGCGCGCCAAAGCTGACAGCCAAGCCCGACACACCGGCGTTTTTAGCCATTTGCAGGTCGTGCGTGGTGTCGCCAACCATCAGCGTCCGTTCGGGATCAGCGCCAAGCTCATCCATCAGCTGCTCCAGCATCGCCGGATGCGGCTTCGAAAAACACTCGTCCGCACAACGCGTCGCGCGAAAATGCACCCCCAGCCCGGTATGCGCAAGCGCCCGATTCAGCCCCATCCGACTCTTGCCCGTCGCCACGGCCAGCATGCGACCGCGCCCGACCAGCTCGGGAATCAGCTGCATCACACCGTCGAACAGTTGCAGCTCGTGATCGCGCGCCAGAAAGTGATGGCGATATCGCGCGATCATGTGCGGGTAGTCTGCTTCCTTCAGCTCAGGGACGGCATGTCGCAGCGCATCGCCCAGACCCAGCCCGATCACGTAGCGCGCGCGCTCGTCACTCGGTTCGGGCAGCCCCAGGTCGCGACACGAAGCCTGTATGGCATGAACGATGGCCGCCGCCGAGTCCAGCAAAGTACCATCCCAATCAAAAACTATCAGATCGAAGCGTTCAGCCATGTGCTTTCTCCGCCGCACCCAAGGCATCGATGAAGGCCTGCAACTCGTCTGGCAGTGGCGCCTCAAAGGCCATCACCTCGCCCGTCACCGGATGGACAAACTGGAGTCGTGCCGCATGCAAAAACATGCGCCTTAGCCCCTGGCCTTCCAATCGCTTGTTGAGTGCGAAATCGCCATATTTGTCATCACCGCACAACGGAAAGCCGAGATGAGTCAAATGCACACGGATCTGGTGCGTGCGTCCGGTCTTCAGTTCCACCTCAAGCAGACTGTAATCGCGCCAGCGCTTCACCAGCCGCACGATGCTGTGCGATGGCTTGCCCTCGTCGCTGACACGCACCCGACGCTCGCCTTCGGCTGTCAGGTACTTGTGCAACGGCACTTTCACGTGCTGAAGAGGGTTGCTCCACCGCCCCGGCACCAGCGTCAGGTAACGTTTTTCGATCTTTCCCTCACGCATCATGTCGTGCAGCGCCGTCAACGCGGAGCGCTTTTTCGCCACGATCAACAGGCCGGAGGTTTCACGATCGAGACGATGCGCGAGCTCCAGCATGCGCAGCTCGGGACGCTGCGACCGCAATTGTTCGATCACACCATAGCTGACGCCGCTCCCCCCATGCACGGCCTTGCCGGCGGGCTTGTCGATGACGATCAAGGCATCGTCTTCGAACACCACCGGCAGCGCCTTCCCCGCCGGCGCAGGCGCGCTCCGGGAGGGCTCGGCGACGCGGATCGGCGGAATACGCACTTCGTCGCCCTCGACCAAGCGATAGGTTTGCTGCACCCGACCGCCATTCACGCGCACTTCGCCGCTGCGCAGGATGCGATAGATGTGGCTCTTGGGCACACCTTTGGCGATACGCAACAGGTAATTGTCGATGCGCTGACCGGCCGAAGCCTCGTCGATGCGCTCGTGTCTTACCGCAATGCTTTTGCCTTCGATAGTCGTCATGAAATATACTTTCGGGCGGTTGACCCGGTCGCTGCCAGCCAAGTGCATCACGTCGAGGTCTCGAGCATCAGAACGCCGAGGCCGATAGACGACGGCAGACTGCTGGCGATGAGCCCTGAAGAGCGCTCCCGGCGTCACCGCTGTGTGCCATCCAAAGCCGAAAAAGGCGCCGATGGTAACGCAATCGCCCACTTCGATACACCCATCCAGCCCCAGGGTTGGATTTTGACGCGTTACTCGCACTTGCAGGATCAAATGTTCCAGCCCGACAGCCCTACCCGGCCAGCCGGCGGGAACAAGAGAATATCGACCAGCCGACCCATCACAGCCCGACAAACCCACCGGATGAAAGCAGAAGCCCTACCCAATCGCTCCTGAACCCGGAAAGCGCGATGGTGCGCGCCGTTCGTCCTGCCCGTGCGAAGACGCGGGAGAACGATCCAAATGAAGCGCATGCTTTTTAATGCGACGCAGGCCGAAGAACTGCGCGTCGCAATCGTGGATGGTCAGAAACTGATCGACCTCGATATCGAATCGGCCGCAAAAGAAGAACGCAAGAGCAACATCTACAAGGCAGTCATCACCCGTATCGAGCCCAGCCTCGAAGCGGCTTTTGTCGACTATGGCGCGGAGCGCCATGGCTTCCTGCCCTTCAAGGAAATCTCTCGCTCCTACTTCCAGCCCGGCGTTGACGCGGGCAAGGCCTCCATCAAGGAAGCGCTGAAGGAAGGTCAGGAACTCATCGTTCAGGTCGAGAAGGACGAGCGTGGCAACAAGGGTGCAGCCCTTACCACCTACATCTCGCTGGCCGGTCGCTACCTGGTCCTAATGCCCAACAACCCGCGCGGTGGTGGCGTGTCGCGCCGCGTCGAGGGTGACGAGCGTGCCGAACTGCGCGAGATCATGGATCAGCTCGACGTGCCACAAGGCATGAGCCTCATCGCGCGCACCGCAGCCATCGGCCGCAGCGCCGAAGAATTGCAGTGGGACCTGAACTACCTGCTGCAACTGTGGACCGCCATCGAAGGCGCTGCCCAGGGCCAATCGGGCGCCTTCCTGATTTATCAGGAAGGCAGTCTCGTGATCCGCGCGATCCGCGACTACTTCCAGCCGGACATCGGCGAGATCCTGATCGACACCGATGACATCTTCGATCAGGCATGCCAGTTCATGGCCCACGTCATGCCTGGCAACGTCGCCCGCGTGAAGCGCTATAGCGACGATGTGCCGCTGTTTTCACGCTTCCAGATCGAACACCAGATCGAATCCGCGTACTCCCGTCAGGTCAACCTGCCCTCGGGTGGCGCCGTGGTCATCGACCACACCGAGGCGCTGGTGTCGATCGACGTCAACTCGGGCCGTGCCACCAAGGGCTCGGACATCGAGGAAACCGCGTTCCGCACCAACTGCGAAGCCGCCGACGAAATCGCCCGCCAACTACGCCTGCGCGACCTTGGCGGCCTGATCGTCATCGACTTCATCGACATGGAGTCGCAAAAGAACCAGCGCGAGGTCGAGAACCGCCTGCGCGACGCGCTGCGCCACGACCGCGCCCGCGTACAGACCGGCAAGATCAGCCGCTTCGGCCTGCTCGAGCTGTCGCGCCAGCGTCTGCGCCCGGCGCTCGCAGAAACCAGTTACATCACCTGCCCGCGCTGCAACGGCACCGGACACATCCGCAGCACCGAATCGTCCGCCCTGCACATCGTGCGCATCCTTGAAGAAGAGGCGATGAAGGACAACACCGGCGCAGTGCACCTGCAGGTGCCGGTCGACGTCGCCACCTTCTTGCTCAACGAGAAGCGCGTCGACATTGCCCGCATCGAGATGCGCCACAAGGTGCAGCTCATCATCGTGCCGAACCGTCATCTCGAGACGCCGGCGCACGAGATCATCCGCTTGCGTCACGACCAGCTCAACGCCGAGGACATCGCGCTGGCAAGCTACCAGATGGTGCAGAAGCCGACGGAAGAAGACGCTCGCCTGCCGTCCAAGGCGAACGAGCGCCCGGCACGTCCGGAAGCAGCCGTCAAAGGCATCGCACCGTCGCAGCCTGCACCTGTGACGGTCCAGCCCGCAGCGGCGCAGGAAGTCCCCGCCGCACCTTCCACTCAAAAGGGTTTGCTGGCCCGCATCATGGGCTGGTTCACGGGTGGCAAGTCGCAAGCCGCTCCCGCCGCAGAACCGGTGGTCGAAGCTGCACCGAAGCGCGAGAGCCGCGGTCGCAACGAACGCGGTGGAGATGGCCGCCGCAGCAGTGGCAGCCGCGGTCGCCGCAGCGAGCGCGACGGAGAAGTACAAGGCGGTCGTGGTCCGCGTGGCGAACGCCAGGAACGTGTCGAAGCCAGCGATAAGCCGCAACGCCCCACACCTGCCGAGAAAGCCGAGCGTCCCGAGCGCGGCGAACGCACGGAGCGCAGTGAAGGCCGCAGCCGAGGTCGCAGCCGCGGCGAACGCAATATCGAGCGCACGAGCGAAGTCTCACTGACCGAGTCCAACGAAGCCTTGCAGAAGATCGCTGCGAACAGCGCACTGGTCGTCGAAGCAACGGGCACCGTTGAGACCCCTGCCGCTGAAGGAGCGACGACAGAGGACGGCGCCCCCAGCGAGAAGCGTCGCCGACGTGGTCGTGGCCGTGGTCGTCGTGCAGGTGAGCCTATGGCCGGCACCGGTGTGCAGGGTAGCGATGAGGGCACCACCGAGTCGACAGAGGACACAGCAGCGGCCGAGGGCACAGCCGAGGCTCCGGCTGCCGTCGTTGTCGTGGCCCAGCCTACCGATGCCCCCGTCACGGTCGAGACCCAGACCGTCGAAGTCGAAGCCGTCGAGGGCGCAACCGAGACAGTCGTGACAACGGTGCAGACGACCGAAGCCGCTGAAGGCCAGACCGTGGTCATCGAGGCCCAGCCGGTTGAAGAAGCACTGGCACCGCTGCCGATTGCGGCCTCGAACGCAGTGACGGTCGAACCGACGGAGGTCGAGCCCCTCTCCGACGCACAGCCGCCGGTCAAGGTCGAAGTCGAAGCACCGGTCAGTCAAGCTGCAGTCGAACCTGTCGAGGACGTCGCAAAGGAAGACTCCGTGAGCGTCGACGTACCGCCGTCGCTGATCGAACGTGCCGTCGCTGCCCAGGCAGTCGAAACCGTGGCAACGGCTGAAGTCTCTGCGGCTGAAGTGCCGACCCCGGAGGTCGCGCAAGTCGTTGAAGTCGCTCAGCCGACGCTGCCCCCCAGCGCGCCAATCACGATCCCCGCCACCACACCGACCGAAAGCGGCCTGATCATGATCGAAACCGACCCGAGCAAACGTATCGAGTTCGGCTCCGGCGCACCCGAGCAACCCGTTCGACTGGGCCGCAAGCCGCGGCCTGCACCGGTGATCGTGGAAGAACCGCTGCAGCAGGTCGAGACGCACAAGTAAGCCTCTGATCTCGACAACCTAGCGATAACGCAAGGGCCATCCTCAAACGGATGGCCCTTGTCATTTTCTACATCGGCAAAGCCTCTTCAGCACTTCGCTGGCGGGGTTCAGGCGCGTGCGGTGACTGTCTCCAGCAGCCCCTTCACACCGTCCTCGCACATATCGAGTACAAGATCGAAGCCGCGTGGCCCACCGTAGTAAGGGTCGGGTACCTCGTCGTATTCGCTGTCACGTGCATAGTCCATGAACAGCCCCAGACGCGGACGATAGACCTCAGGGCACAGCCGACGCATCGTTTCCAGATGCCCCCGATCCATGGCCAGCAGCAGATCGAAGCGCTGAAAGTCGAATACGTCCAGTTTGCGGGCGCGCAGATCAGACAAATCGTAGCCACGCTGCTGCGCCGCCTTGCGTGTGCGCGGGTCGGGTGCTTCGCCCACGTGGTAGCCGTTGGTCCCCGCTGAATCGACTTCGACCACCCCATCCAGCCCACCTGTGGTGATGAAATGTCGCGCCACGGCTTCCGCAGTCGGTGATCGGCAGATATTGCCTGTGCATACGAAAAGTATCCTTTTCATCCCCTTATCCCCTGTTTTTATGGGCTTTAAGCCTAGTTGATGCCCGGCAAATATCGGCTAAACTGACGTTATCGATAACGAATTGATAACGGCGATGCCACTAACCGAGACCACTATCAAGCGCATGGCGCCACCCGAACGCGAAAAGCTGATCGGTGACGACCGTGGCCTGTACCTGAGATGTTACCCAAGCGGGCGCAAGACTTGGCTATTCCGTACCCGCGTCGGCGGATCGTGGAAAACGCGCAACCTTGGCGACTGGCCTGCTGTGTCTCTGGCCGAAGCACGAGCGAAGGCATCATCACTGTCCGGCAAGAACCTGCCCGAGTCTGTCACCTTCGGCGCATTGCTGGACGAATGGTTCGAGCGTCGCATCCTGCCCCGCTACAAGGCAGTAAAGAACATCGTCGTCTATGTTGGCAAGGGCAAGCGATGGGCCGGCAACGACCGACTATCGTCCCTGACGGCGGCGCGGCTGGTAGGACTGCTGACGGAGTATGCGGAGGCATCACCCGTCGCTGCGAATCGCTGCCTGTCGAATTGGCGCCTCGCGCTCGACTATGCGGTGGAGCGTGGATATATCGAGCGCAACCCGCTGGAGCGCACGACGAACCGCGCTGTAGGAGGCGAAGAAAAGAGCCGTGACCGAGTGCTGTCTGACGATGAAATCAGGTCGCTATGGGCCGATACGCACGCTCATGGACCCCTCCTGCGGTTCCTGCTGCTTACTGGACTACGCATCAGCGAAGCACAGCACGCGCTGCACGATCACCTCGACAACAACGTGCTCCGCATCCCTGAGAACAAATCGCGCCGGCCGCATTGGGTTTTCGTCTCCGACATTGCCCGCCAGCAGATCACCTCAGACCGTGGGTTCCTGTTCGAGCAGCGCAGCAACACCGCAGTGCAAGCGCGCCTGAAGCGCAACGAAACCGGATGGACTCCCCATGACTTGAGAAGAACATTCGCTACCCGCGTAGCAAGCCTGGGAGTTGCGCCGCACGTCGTCGAGAAGCTGCTTAATCACACCTTGGGTGGCGTGCTGGCGACCTACAACCGGCACGACTACGAATCCGAACGGATCGAGGCGACGAAAGCCTGGGCCGATGAAGTAAAGCGCATCACAGCAGAAGGGGACGACAAATGACCGACGACGATTGGCAACGGCTTGTTGATGCGGCGATAGGCAGCGAAACCGAGCCGCCCCGCCCTATGGGCCTTGCGTACAAGCTGAACGAATGGGAGCGCGAGTTCGAGCGCGCAGAAGGTGGGCCTGCACTATTCCCGGACTTCCCCGAGCCGATACAGGCGTTCTTCAGGACGATTGCGCTTGTGAGTCCGACGCGCCCCTGCAAGAGCGAGCGAGTCGCGGCCGCTGCGAAGCGAGCATGGATTCAGCACGTATTCCGGGATGGCTACGAGCAGAATCTAGAAATGGCTCAGATGGCGAAGGAAATGGGCATTCCCTACAACGGGCGAATCCTCATGGAAGAAAAGCCAAGCGAAGCCGTCATCATGGACATAGTGGAGAAATGCGACTTCGGGCCGGATCGACTGAGCCGCATTATCAACCCTAGAAAATGACAATGGTTTTATCTGTACCTCACTAAGTAAGGGCCAGTTAAATACATTCATGTCGCGCGCATCACTTTCCACGCCGACATGTAGGCCACTTGTCGGCGCACCTGAAAAGGATCACCGACATGAAACACGAAAACACCCCAACCGCCGCTCCCCTGCCCGCTCAACTTATGGCGAAACCGGCGCTGTTCTGGCCGGAGTTCTGGCAAGACCTACTTGGCATTCCCGAGAGCACCGCCGAAGAACTCGCACGCGGGCCTGACGCGCCCAAGTTCTTCCTAATCGGCCGCCGTCGGTACATCCGCACGAAAGACGCAATCGCTTGGATCGACAAGGTTGCAGAGTCACGTCCCTACTTCCCGCGCCGCAATAACAAGCGCGCTGCTTAAGGGGGCCGCGATGTTCAGACAAGAAAAAGCCCTGACCGCAGCCAGGGCAAAAGGTATTCACGCCCGGAATTCTACCGGAACTCGTCGTCTTCCTGCATATGCAAAGCCGCTGGCAGAGATGCGCAGGCAAGGTCTCGCGCCAGCAGAGAAGACGGTTCTTATTCGGCTCGATCAATGGCTTCCAAAGGATCACCCAACGTCGGTAGCGTGGCCGCAGTGCGTGATTCCGCCGGACTCGCAGCCGTCGGTGTTCGACTTTGCATTTGTGCGCGACCTCGACACCGTGATTTGTTGGTGGCGGTCGCAGTCGGACGAAACGCGCCTTCGGTCACTCGCACGTGAAGTCCTGCAATGCAATCCCCGGTGCCTCACGGTGCTGGATATTGAATTGGGGCAACCCTGGTTCATCAAGTCTCTGTCTCGCGGCGTGGAGGTGGAGCTATGAACTACCCGTGCAAGGTTATGCCGCTGCCGACCTTCGGCCCTACGGTCAATCTTATCCAAGGCTCGCAGATCGTCCCGCAGTCGATTGAATGGCTCTGGAATGGATGGCTCGCAGCCGGAAAGCTACAAGTGCTGGCCGGACCGCCTGGAGTCGCCAAGACCACCATTGCGCTCGCACTCGGGGCAACCCTGACAGTCGGCGGTCGCTGGCCAGACGGCACCCGCGCATCGGTCGGCAGCGTACTTATCTGGTCTGGTGAAGACGATCCTTCGGACACGCTCGCGCCGCGCCTGATCGCATCAGGGGCCAACATGAACAAGGTCTATTTCGTCGGCAGCGTTTCCGATGGAGACGACCATCAGACCTTCGACCCGGCGATTCACCTGGAGGCCCTTACGGAGCGTGCACGCCAGATTGGCGACGTGAAGCTGGTAATCGTTGATCCAATCGTTTCGGCGGTTCAAGGCGACAGCCACAAGAACACGGAAGTCCGGCGCGCTCTGCAGCCGCTTGTGGAGCTTGGCGCGGAAACCGGGGCCTGCATTCTGGGTATCACCCACTTTGCAAAAGGCGGCGCTGGCAACGATCCAACGGAACGTGTAGTCGGCAGCGTGGCCTTTTCAGCCCTCGCCCGTCTGGTTCTGGTCGCTGCCAAGTTGCCCGACCAAGACGGCCAGCCAGGGAGGCGCGTACTCGCCCGCAGCAAGTCCAACATCGGGCGCGACGACGGTGGATTTGCTTACTCGGTAGAGCAATGCGAACTCGACTCACACCCCGGCGTCTGGGCGTCGCGCGTTTGGTGGGGTGAAGCCCTCGAAGGATCGGCGCGCGATCTACTGCAGCCCGAAGGCGACCACGAGGACGAGGACGGCAACGAGGTCGACAGATGGCTCCGCGACCTTCTGGCAGAGGAAGGCGAGATTGCAAAAGCGGAGGTCATCAAATCAGGGAAAGCCTGCGGGTTCCCGGAGCGAACAATTCAAAACGCCAGGAAGCGTTTGGGCGTTCGTGTGACGATCAAGGGGTTCGGCAAAGAAAAGGCTTCTGTCTGGTCTCTGCCGATCACATCCGCCCAATCATGCCAGCCTAAAAACTATGGCATGAATGGCACGAATGGCATGAATGGCACAAATGGAGCCACGAACCACCCTCCAATCGTGCCATATGTGCCAACTGTGCCATTCGTGCCATACGCTGACGACGTGGGCGATGCTGGCACGAATGGAGACGCCCCCTCTTGGACCGCTCGCGCCGGCCTGGAGGCAATCTAATGGGCGCGCCGGAATTGGTCCTGCAGCTGCGATGCGAAGGGCTTACGCTGCTTGCGGAAAAGCAGAATATCCTCGTCGGCCCGCGCCACCTGCTGACGGACCATCGCCGCGATTTGCTCCGTGCGCACAAGGCCGAAGTCCTGCCGATCCTTCCTCGTAGATCGTGGCGTGTGATTCTGCCGGACAGAGAGATAGCGTTTATCTGCCCTCAAGGCATCACCCGCGCCGAAGTCATGGAGCAATATCCACGAGCAATTGACGCAATCGGCCTTTGAAAGAACAGCCCACCCCTGCGGTGGGCTCTTTTTCGCCTATCACAATCGCAATTGCAGTTGCAACTCTGTTGCATTTGTTGTGCTAGTATTGAGGTGCTGTATATGCATACACCTCATGAGGACCACACCAAAATGCGATTGCACGAAATCCGCGAGCAGCGCGCCGGCAAGATTGCCGAGATGCGCAGCCTCACCGAAGGCGAGATGACCGCCGAGAAGAAAACCCGCTTCGACGCCCTGAAGGCCGAAGTCGTCGCGCTCGAAGCCGACGAACAACGCGCCGCCTTCCTCGAAGAAGCCGAGCGCCGCTCGATGGGCGCGCCGGCTGACAAGCACGCTGCCGATCTGGAGAAGCGCATCAGCGTCACTGACGCAGTGCTGGCACAGGTCGAACAACGCGCCGTCACTGGCGCGCTGGCCGAGTACAACGCCGAACAGAAGCGCCAGGGCATCACCGCCCGTCATGGTGGCGTGCTGGTGCCGAACAGCGTGTTCGAGAAGCGCGCCACGATGGACACGACCGGCGCTGCCAAGATCACCCCGGACGACTACCGCGCCGAGCAGTTCATCGGCCTGTTCCGCAACTCCATGGTGATGCGCAGCCTGGGCGCGCGAATTTTGACCGGCCTGCGTGGAGACACGATCCTGCCGAAACAAACCGGCGCTTCGTCCGCGTATTGGATCGCGGAAGGCGACGCACTGACCGAATCGAACCCGACGTTCGACAACATCAAGTTGCAGCCCAAGCACGTCGGCGCACTGGCGAGCATCAGCCGCCAGCTACTGCAACAGGCCAACCCGAGCATCGAAGGTCTGCTGCGCGATGACTTCGTGAATGTGATCGGCCTCGCCGTTGATAAGGCGATGTTGCACGGTGCTGCCGCCAACGATCAGCCGGTGGGCATCCTGAATGTGACCGGCATTCAAACCGCCTCGCTGGCAACCCTGAGCTGGGCCGCTGTGATGGCGATGCTGGAGAAGCTGGGCCTCGAGAACGTCACCGCCAACCACATCGTCACGCACCACAAGGCTGCGACGAAGCTGGGTTCGACGCTCAAGGCCGCGAGTTCCGGCAGTGACTACCTGTTGCAGGATGGCCGCATGGCTGGCCTGCCGGTTTCCGTCACCAACCAACTCGACGCCAAGACCGGCACCCCGAACACGGGCCGCGTGCTGGTGGGCGACTTCTCGCAGTTGATCGTAGGCGAATGGGGCAGCGCGGAAATCCTCGCCAACCCCTACGCCGCGGGCTACTACGAGGCCGGCGCGGTACAGCTTCGGATTCTGGCGACGATGGACATGGTGTGCCGGAACCCCAAAGCCTTCGTACTGGCTGACGACCTGGGCCTGTGACCATGAAGACCCCGGACATTGAACGCCGGGGCGCAGCCGGGGGCCTTCGGGCCTCTGGCCGCACCCTGACAGGCTACGCGGCTGTATTCGGCACCGAGACCCGCATGGGTTCATTCACCGAGCGCATTGCTCCGGGGGCCTTCTCCAAATCCCTCGCCTCTGGCCGCGACATCCTCGCGCTGCTGGATCACCGCGCCGACGTGCTGCTGGGCCGCACGGCATCGGGCACGCTGAAGCTGACCGAGGACGCTAAGGGCCTGCGCTTCGACCTGGAGTTGCCCGACACCCAAGCGGGCCGCGATCTGGTGGCACTGGCCGAGCGTGGCGACCTGGGCGGCATGTCCTTCGGATTCATCGCTGAAGACGAAGCCTGGACCGGCAACACCCGCGAGCTACGCCAAGTGGATCTTCGGGAAGTGAGCGTGATTCAAGCGTTCCCCGCGTACCAACAAACGGAAATCTCGCTGCGCAACAAACCCGCTGAACTCTCGTTCTGGGACTCGGGCGACGTGCGCGGCATGTGGCTGGATACCTGCCGATGAAGCTACTCGACCGCGCCCTGTCCCTGGTCGGCCTCGAACGCCGCGCCGACACCTTCGATACCTACTGGACGGACTTTGCCAACCTGCGCAACGGTAGCGTGACGCCTTCGACCGCCGAGGGCATCAGCGCCGTCTATGCGTGCGTGAGCGCCGTTTCCGAGACCATCGCAAGCCTGCCCCTTGCCGTCTATCGACGGACGGACACAGGCCGCGAGAAAGCGCCGGATCATCCGCTCTACCGCGTTCTGCACGATCAGCCCAACGACCGGCAAAGCGCCCTCGAATTCCGCGAGCAGATGACCGCCCACATGCTGCTGCGTGGCAACGCCTACGCCCGGATCATCAGAGGCAACGACGGCCAGGTGCGGCAACTTCTCCCGCTTCACCCGGATCGTGTCCGCATCCTCGAACTGGAGAACGGGCGCATCGGTTACGAGGTGACGGACAGCGCCGGCAAGGTTCAGCGCCTGACGATGGACGAAGTGTTCCATCTACGGCACCGCTCCGACGATGGCGTGACCGGCATCAGCCCGATTGCCCGAGCGCGGCAAGTCCTCGAACTGGCGAACGCGGAAGCCGAACACGGCCTGGACACGTTCAACAACGGCTCGAAGCTGCTGGGCGTGCTGAAGGCACCCGGACGCCTGAACACGCAACAACGCCTCGCCATCAAGGAAGCCTGGGCGACCTACAAGGCCGGCGGGACTCCGGTACTCGATGACGGCCTGGACTATGCGCCGGTCTCGATGACGCTCGAAGACGCCGAATGGATCGCAGCCCGACAGTTCAGCGTAGAGGAATGCTGCCGACTGTTCCGGGTTCCGCCGACCATCGTGGGCGACCTGCGACACGGCAACTACTCGAACACGAGCGAACTGTTCCGCCAGTTCGTCACCTTGTCCCTGCGTCGGCACCTGCTGGCCTGGGAGCAAGCCATCAGCCGGCAACTGCTGACCGAGGCCGGACGCCGCACCCTGTTTGCTGAACACGGTGTGGAAGGACTGCTGCGCGGTGACAGCACGACGCGGGCGAGCTTCTACGAGTCGGCCATCAGCAACGGATGGATGACGGTCGATGAAGTCCGCGACCTGGAGAACCTGCCCAAGCTGCCGCGCCGATTCCCCACACCCACACCGCCGAAGGGGGCCGAGCAATGAGTCCGTCCCTTGCCGACCTCAAAGCCTTTCTGCGCGTGACCCATGACGACGACGACGCCCTGCTGACGCGCCTCATGGGTTCCGCCCTGCGTGAAGCCCTCGCATGGATGGATGACGCCCGACTCCCCGCTGTGCCGGGGCCTGCGGTGGAGGTGGATCTTCCCGAGGACGTGGTTCAAGGGGCTTTCCTGCTGGTACAGGCGGACTTCGACGGCGATCCCGCCAAGCGTGAGGGCTACCGCAAGGCCGCCTGTTCCCTGCTGCGCCCTTACTCGAAGGTGCTGTGATATGTACGCCGCCCGCCTCGACACCCGGATCACCGTGGAGCGCCCCCAGACGGGCGAGGACGCCTGGGGCCAGCCCATCGAAGGATGGAGCCTCGTGGCCTCGACCTGGGCCAGCGTCGAACCCCTGACGGGCCGCGAGCTATTCGCAGCACAGGCAGCACAGAGCGAGACCACGTATCGCCTGACGGTGCGGTACATGGCCGGCATCGACGCCACCTGCCGTGTCGTGCTCGATGGCGGGCGAACCCTGCAAATCGTCGCTGTGATCGACCTGCGCAACCAGCACCGCTACATGCAATTCCTCTGCCGGGAGCTGGCATGAAGACGCTGAAGCAACGCCAGGCCGAGACCGGGCGAACACTCAGCCTGAACGGTGTGAAGTGGCGGCGCCTGCGTGCGGCTGTGCTGGAGCGTGAGCCGCTCTGCCGGGACTGCTACCGACGGGGCCGGCTGACCACGGCGACGGACGTGGATCACCACGACAACGACCCGAGCAACAACGACCCGGAGAACCTGGTCTCCCTGTGCCATGAATGCCACTCGCGCAAGACGCAGGCGGACATGGGCAAGCGTGTGACCTACGGATGCGACATCAACGGGATGCCGCTCGACCCACTTCACCCATGGAACAACGGACGATGACACCCGCACTGCTGACACCGCCGCCGCGCTGGACGTGGAATCCCTTGCTCGATGCGTGGATTGCTGCGTCGCAAAAATCGCGGGCAACCGATAGCCACGAACCGCCCGGTTCCTCGTCTTTTAATGCTCACTGCCTAAAAATGAGGCAATCATGAAGCTGACCGCCAAGCGCAAACGCGCTGATTCTGCCGCTGCTGCCGTGGCTGCGGTACAGGCTGCGGCGATGGGGCCGCTCGAACCGCCCGCCCATGTGACGCTACGCCCGCAGGATCGCGCATTCTGGGATGGCATCGTGACGGCACGCCCGCGAGACACCTGGACGACCTCTGACCTCGTGATGGCGGCAAGCCTCGCCAGGACGCAAGCGGACATTGAGACCTTGCAAGCCCTGGTCGATAGCGACGGGCTAATCCTCGACGGCAAGCCGCACCCGGCCTGCGAACTACTGGAGAAGGCCACCCGCCGAGCGATGGCACTGAGCCGAGCGATTGCGGTGAACACGATGGCAACGGTGGGCCGCTCTGCCGACATTGCCAAGGGGGCCACCCTCGAACGTGAGGCACGCCAGGACGCCGAAGACGATGATTTGATTCCGGGCATCCGGTTAATCAAATGACCCGCGCCGAGCGTGTGATTCGCTTCGTGGAAACCTACTGCGTCACCCCGGACGGGGCGCACGCTGGCAAGCCTATGGTGCTGGCCGAGTTCCAGAAGCAATTCATCCGCGATGTGTATGACAACCCGGCAGGCACCCGGCGGGCTTACCTCTCAGTGGGCCGCAAGAACGGCAAGAGCGGCGCGATTGCTGCGCTACTGCTGGCGCACCTTGTCGGACCCGAAGCGAAGCTGAACGCTCAGATCGTGTCCGGGGCGCTATCCCGCGATCAAGCCGCCCTGGTGTTCAACCTCGCGGCAAAGATGGTTCAACTCAGCCCGAAGCTATCCAAGCTGGTGCGGATCATCCCCTCTGGCAAGCGCCTGATCGGGCTACCGCTGAACACCGAGTACAAGGCCCTTGCGGCTGACGGCAAGACCGCCCACGGCCTCTCCCCGGTGCTGGCGATCCTCGATGAAGTCGGACAGGTGCGCGGGCCGCAGTCGGACTTTATCGACGCGATCACCACGGCACAGGGCGCACATGCTGACCCGCTGCTGATCGTCATTTCGACGCAGGCCGCGACGGATGCCGACCTGCTGTCGATCTGGCTGGATGACGCCGAGCGCAGCAACGACCCGCGCATCGTGTCACACGTCTATGCCGCCCCCGAAGGGGCCGACCTGCTGGACGAATCCGCCTGGAGGGCCGCTAACCCCGCCCTGGGCCTGTTCCGCAGTGAAGACGATCTGAGGGAGCAGATGACGCAGGCCAAGCGGATGCCCTCGATGGAGAACAGCGCACGGAACCTGCTGCTGAACCAGCGTGTAAGCACCGACGCGCCCTTCGTATCGCCTGACGTGTGGCGGTCCTGCGCGGGGCCGGTGCTGCCGTTCGAGGGGCCGGTGTTCGGGGGCCTCGACCTGTCGGCCAGGACGGACCTTACAGCCTTCGTGCTGATCGGGCGCATCAACGGTATCTGGCACGTTCAAACGCACGTCTGGACGCCCGAGAAGGGCCTTCTCGACCGCGAACGCAAGGACCGAGCGCCCTACACCGTCTGGGAGCGTGAAGGCTTCCTGAAGACCACTCCGGGGGCCACGGTGGATTATGGATTTGTTGCGGCTGACATCGCCCGGATTACTGCCGGCCTGGAGGTGGCAGGCATCGCTTACGACCGCTGGAGGATTGACCTCATGCGTCACGAGTTCCAGAAGATCGGCCTCGACCTTCCCCTGACCGAGTGGGGCCAGGGCTTCAAGGACATGTCGCCCGCACTGGACACGCTCGAAGCCGAGCTGCTGAACGGGCGCATTGCCCACGGTGGGCATCCTGTCCTGTCGATGGCCGCAGCCAACGCCACCACGACCCGAGACCCGGCAGGTAGTCGCAAGCTGGACAAGTCTCGCGCTACAGGCCGCATCGACCCCTTGCAAGCAATGGCGATGGCCTTCGGACTCGCAGCCCGGACGGGCGAACTGATCGAACGCGAGGAGGCCGGCGTGTTCTTCGTTTAACGCAGTCCCCTTGCCGGGAGGGCCTGAGAAGGAAAGCCCGGACACGGATAAGTCGTGAGTGCCGTGTCATTGGAAAAACCGCGACCGCCGACAGCGCCACGACTCCTGAGCTTCATCCGGGCGCGTGGTCGGCACAAGGCCCTCGCCTGCGTGATGCTTGCGGGGGCTTTGTTCATCTGGGGCAAGTTACCCAACTTGGGGCAAGCCCTTTGTATGCCGATAACGATAACGGCAACGGTAACGAAACAACAACAAACCTATGATTACAAATGACTTATAGGCTGTTGCCTGTGCACACGAACAGAACTTTCGTCATTTTCCCTCTCCCCTTTCACCTCAAACACTGCCCTGCTGGTCTGCGCCAAACGCGCGCTGACGAAGCTTGAACAGCTCGTCGCGCGCTGCAGCGGCCTTCTCGAACTCCAGGTTGCGGGCGTGTTCCTGCATCTCTTTTTCCAGACGCTTGATCGCCCGCGCCAGCGCCTTCTCGTCCATCACCGCGTAGTCGGCATCCTTCTCCGCCACCCGTGCAGCGTCGCGCTTGGCACCATCCGAATCATAGACCCCGTCGATGATGTCCTTGATCCGCTTTGTCACCGATTTGGGCACAATCCCGTTCGCCTCGTTGAAGGCGATCTGCTTCTGCCGGCGACGCTCGGTCTCGCCGATCGCGGCTTTCATCGAATCGGTCATGCGGTCGGCGTACAAGATTGCGGTGCCGTGCAAGTGACGTGCGGCGCGGCCGATGGTCTGGATCAATGACCGCTCCGAGCGCAGGAAGCCTTCCTTGTCCGCATCCAGGATCGTCACCAGCGACACCTCGGGAATATCCAGGCCCTCGCGCAGCAGGTTGATGCCGACCAGGACGTCGAATTCGCCCAGCCGCAGGTCGCGGATGATCTCCACCCGTTCCACCGTGTCGATGTCCGAGTGCAGGTAGCGCACACGGATGCCATTGTCGGCGAGGTAATCGGTGAGGTCCTCGGCCATGCGCTTGGTCAGCACGGTGACCAGCACACGCTCGTTCACTTCCAGGCGCTTCTTGATCTCGGCCAGCAGGTCATCCACCTGCGTCATTGCCGGGCGCACTTCGACCACCGGATCGATCAGTCCAGTGGGACGCACCACCTGCTCCACCACCTGGCCCTGGTGCTCTTCCTCGTACTTGGCTGGCGTTGCCGACACGAAAACCGTCTGCGGCATCAGGCGTTCGAACTCGTCGAACTTCAACGGGCGGTTGTCCAGCGCCGAGGGCAGGCGAAAGCCGTAGCCGACCAGGTTTTCCTTGCGCGAGCGGTCACCCTTGTACATGCCACCGACCTGCCCAATGGCGACGTGCGACTCGTCGATGAACATCAGGCCGTCTGCGGGCAAGTAGTCGATCAGTGTCGGCGGCGGCTCACCCGGGCCGCGACCGGACAGATGGCGCGAGTAGTTCTCGATGCCTTTGCAAAAGCCCATCTCGTTCAACATCTCGAGGTCGAAGCGGGTGCGCTGCTCGATGCGTTGCGCCTCCACCAGCTTGCCCTCGCGCTGGAACAGCGCGATGCGGTCCTTCAGTTCTTCCTTGATCGCCTCGATCGCCTGCAGCACGGTGGCCCGCGGGGTCACGTAATGGCTGGACGGATACACGGTAAAGCGCGCCAGCTTGTGCTTGAGGTGGCCAGTGAGCGGGTCGAACAGGGTCAGGTGCTCGATTTCGTCGTCGAACATCTCGATGCGCACCGCCAACTCGGCGTTTTCCGCCGGGAACACGTCGATCACGTCGCCGCGCACGCGGAAGGTGCCGCGGCGAAAGTCGATGTCCGCCCGCGTGTATTGCATCGCCACCAGGCGCTGGATGAGGTCGCGATGCGCCATGCGCTCGCCCTCGCGCAAGTGCAGGATCATCGCGTGGTAATCGACCGGGTCGCCGATACCGTAGATGCACGACACCGTCGCCACGATCACCACATCGCGCCGCTCCATCAGGCTTTTGGTCGCCGACAGCCGCATCTGCTCGATGTGCTCGTTGATCGATGAATCCTTCTCGATGAAAAGGTCGCGCGAGGGCACGTAGGCCTCGGGCTGGTAGTAGTCGTAGTAGCTGACGAAGTACTCGACCGCGTTCTCGGGCAGGAACTCCTTGAACTCGGCGTACAACTGCGCCGCCAGCGTCTTGTTCGGCGCCAGCACCAAAGCCGGACGACCCATGCGGGCGATGACGTTGGCCATGGTGTAGGTCTTGCCCGAGCCGGTCACGCCAAGCAGAGTCTGGTACATCAGGCCGTCTTCGATGCCCTCGCACAGCAGGCGGATCGCCTCGGGCTGATCGCCGGCGGGTGGAAAAGGCTGATGAAGACGAAAGGGGCTGCCCTCGAAAGTGACCACCGTTCCGCCCTGCTCACCCTGTTGCAGTGCATCGTCACCCGCGCTATTGCCTTGACTCGTCATGCTAAAATTCCCGCTTTATTCCGGTGCGCAAAGGCGTCGCGACACTGGACGAAAACGTTGATTATTTCCCAAATCGCGCGACAAGGCACGGTGCATCACCGTCCCTGCTGCGCCAACCTGCTGCTGTCCAACTGGAACAACTGGAGTCCTCATGTCCGCTTCGATCTTCGCCGCCGTCGAGATGGCGCCCCGTGACCCGATCCTTGGCCTGAACGAGGCCTTCGCCGCCGACACCCGTGCCGAGAAGGTCAACCTCGGCGTGGGCGTCTACTACGACGACAACGGCAAGATCCCGCTGCTGGCCGCTGTGCGTACCGCCGAGAAGGCCCGCCTCGAAGCCATGCCGCCGCGCGGCTACCAACCGATCGAAGGTCTCGCCGCCTACAACAGCGGCGTGCAGAACCTGCTGTTCGGCAAGGGCTCCGAGCTGGCCACCAGCGGTCAGGTCGTCACCGTCGAAGCCCTGGGCGGCACCGGCGCGCTGAAGGTCGGCGCCGACTACCTCAAGCGCCTGCTGCCGAACGCCAGCGTCTATATCTCGGACCCGAGCTGGGAAAACCATCGCGCGCTGTTCGAATCCGCCGGCTTCCCGGTGCAAAACTACGCCTACTACGATGCAGCCACCCGCGGCGTCAACTTCGCCGGCATGAAGGCCAGCCTCGAAGCGGCGCCCGCCGGCTCGATCATCGTGCTGCACGCCTGCTGCCACAACCCGACCGGCGCCGACCTGTCCGACGCCCAGTGGGATGAAGTGGTCGCCGTGTGCCGCAGCCGTGGCTTGGTCCCCTTCCTCGACATGGCCTACCAGGGCTTCGCTGACGGCATCGATGCCGACGCCGTCGCCGTACGCGCGTTCTCGGCCAGCGGCCTGCAGTTCTTCGTGTCGAGCTCGTTCTCGAAGAGCTTCTCGCTCTACGGCGAACGCGTTGGCGCCCTGTCCATCGTCACCGCCAGCAAGGAAGAAGCCGGCCGCGTGCTGTCGCAGGTCAAGCGCGTGATCCGCACCAACTACTCCAACCCGCCGATCCACGGCGGCGCAGTGGTTGCAGCCGTGCTGAACTCGCCCGAGCTGCGTCAGATGTGGGAAGACGAGCTGGCCGGCATGCGCGAGCGCATCCGCGCCATGCGCACCAGCCTGGTCGAGCAACTCAAGGCTGAAGGCGTGGCACAGGACTTCTCCTTCGTGATCAAGCAGCGCGGCATGTTCTCCTATACGGGCCTCACCGCCGACCAGGTCGAAAAGCTGAAGGCCGACTTCGGCATCTACGCCGTCTCCACCGGCCGTATCTGCCTGGCCGCGCTGAACTCGAAGAACATCGGCTACGTCGCCAAGGCCATCGCCCAGGTCGTCAAGGCCTGACCCTCGTTTGACGTCATGCGGGGCAGAAAGATAAAAAATCTTCTCTCCGCATTGACGCAAGGGCGTGTCCTTCCTATAATGCGCGCCTCTGTTCCCCGATAGCTCAGTCGGTAGAGCGCCGGACTGTTAATCCGTAGGTCCCTGGTTCGAGCCCAGGTCGGGGAGCCAAGTTTAAAAGCTTGGTGTTTCCTCAAGGAACAGCAAGTTGCACAGCGTCACTCGCAGCAAGCACTGCAAAAAGGTAATTCCCCGATAGCTCAGTCGGTAGAGCGCCGGACTGTTAATCCGTAGGTCCCTGGTTCGAGCCCAGGTCGGGGAGCCAGTATCAAACGAGAGTGCCATCCTTCGGGATGGCATTTTTCGTTTACCGAGCCAAAAGCCACGCATCAGGGTGATCTGAGTCCATGAGCGACCAGCACCGAGCCACTGCCGAAGGCCTGAGCAGAGTTTTTTGTGGCTTTTACGCGTCGCCAAATCACGCACCGGTCCATGTCAGGTCAGCCCTGCACTACCTTGATCCTTCTCTGCCCTTTCTGGTGTCAATCTCGGCAAGGGGGATTTATGGCGAGGCAATCGACCCCCTCGGCTGACAGATGCGCCACCAGCCGATCAAACACCAACCTGATCCGCGCTGCCACGGGTCCACGCTGTGGCCGATAAACCGACAAACTCCAAGGCTCGGGCCTCAGTTCCGGCAGGATCTCAATCAAACGCCCGGCCTTCAGGTGGGACTGAGCGAGGAACGCTGCCAGCTGGCCGAAGCCCGTGCCCGCCACCACCGCATCGGCTTCGGCACGCGTGTCGTCGGTGGCGAACACCGGTGAGCGCGGCAACCACTGCTGGCCGCGGGCGAGAAACCAGGCCCAAGGCTTACCGGTATTGGGGTCAATGGCCACCGTGCAGGGGCGCGTAGCCAACTCCTGCAGACTTCGCGGCACCCCGTCTCGCGCAATCAAGGCCGGGGCGGCGGCAATGTAAAACGGCACCTGCGCCACCACCCGCGCAACGAAACGGCTGTCCTGCAGCGAACCGAGGCGGATACCAATGTCGATCTGCTCATCGACCACGTCGGCGAACTGATCCGACAGCCGCAGATCGATCTGCAGGCCCGGATGTTCGGCGCACAGTTCGCCCAAGACCGGCGCGAGGCAATCGCGCTCGAGCCCGCGTGGCGCCGTGATGCGCACCAGGCCAGCCAGCGCCTCGTCCTGCACCTCGTCACGCTTGCTGAACAGTTCATCGACACCCTGCAGGCTGATCCGCGCCCGTGCTGCGAATTGCTCGCCAAATTCGGTGATCCGGGTATGCCGCGTGTTGCGGTGGAACAGCAATTCCCCGACATGCGTTTCAAGCTCTTTCACCGCCCGCGTCACCGCCTGCGGCGACACGCCAAGCCGCGTCGCCGCGTCCTTGAAGTTACGTGCTTCCGCGGCAGCACAGAAGATCCTCAGCATTTCCAGACGGTTCAACATCGTTGGCTTTCAGCACAGAGCAAGACTTTCCATTATTCCATCTTCAGGAATTCTGAAATCAAAAATCATTCATTTATTGGATCAATCGCCCTTGGAATACTGCATGCTGTTGCGCGCGTGTCGCGCCCCCACTGTTCTGGAGCTTTTCTGCGATGACCATCAAATCCCGTGCTGCCGTTGCCTTCGCCGCCAACGAACCCCTGCAGATCGTCGAAGTCGATGTCGAGCCGCCGAAGAAGGGCGAGGTGCTGGTACGCATCGTCGCCACGGGCGTTTGCCACACCGATGCGTTCACCCTGTCGGGGGATGACCCGGAAGGCATCTTCCCGTCCATTCTCGGCCACGAGGGCGGCGGTATCGTCGAGGCGGTGGGCGAAGGCGTGACCTCGCTCGAAATCGGCGACCACGTGATCCCGCTGTACACCGCCGAATGCCGCGAGTGCAAATTCTGCAAGTCGGGCAAGACCAACCTGTGCCAGGCCGTGCGCGCCACACAGGGCAAGGGCCTGATGCCGGACGGCACCACCCGCTTTTCGTATCAGGGCCAGCCGATCTACCACTACATGGGCACCTCGACCTTCTCGGAATACACCGTCGTGCCCGAGATCTCGCTCGCCAAGATCCCCAAGGAAGCGCCGCTGGACAAGGTCTGCCTGCTCGGCTGTGGCGTCACCACCGGCATCGGCGCGGTGCTCAACACCGCCAAGGTGGAAGAAGGCGCCACCGTCGCCATCTTCGGCCTGGGTGGCATCGGCCTGGCGGCGATCATCGGCGCAAAGATGGCCAAGGCCTCGCGCATCATCGCTATCGACATCAACCCGGCCAAGTTCGACATCGCCCGCGAGCTGGGCGCCACCGACTTCGTCAATCCGAAGGACTTCGACAAGCCAATCCAGGAAGTCATCGTCGAGCTGACCGACGGCGGCGTAGATTACTCCTTCGAGTGCGTCGGCAACGTCAAGCTCATGCGTGCCGCGCTCGAGTGCTGCCACAAGGGCTGGGGCGAATCGACCATCATCGGCGTGGCCGGCGCGGGGCAGGAGATCAGCACCCGTCCGTTCCAGCTCGTTACGGGTCGCGTGTGGCGCGGCAGTGCCTTCGGCGGCGTGAAGGGTCGCACCGAATTGCCGAGCTACGTGCAAAAGGCGCAGAAAGGCGAGATTCCGCTCGATGCCTTCATCACCCACAACATGCCGCTGGAAGACATCAACGAGGCCTTCGAGCTGATGCACGAAGGCAAGAGCATCCGCACCGTCATTCATTTCTGATCACGGAGCCCGCCCATGCATCTCGAAACCCTCAGCACCCAGCGCAGCTTCGGCGGCTGGCTGCACCGCCTGCGTCACCGCTCGAGCACAGTCGATTGCGACATGACGTTCGCCGTCTATCTGCCCCCCCAGGCCGAAAACGGTGAAAAACTGCCGGTGCTGTACTGGCTGTCCGGCCTCACCTGCACCGACGAAAACTTCATGCAGAAGGCGGGCGCACAACGCCTGGCAGCGGAGCTTGGACTGATCCTGGTCGCGCCGGACACCAGCCCGCGCGGCCCGGACGTTCCGGGCGACCCGGACGGTGCGTGGGATTTCGGCCATGGCGCAGGCTTTTACGTCAATGCCACCCAAGCCCCGTGGTCACGCCACTACCGCATGCACGACTACGTAGTGCATGAGCTGCCCGCACTCATCGAAGCCCACTTCCCTGCTTCACAGCGCCGCGGGATCAGCGGTCATTCGATGGGGGGCCACGGCGCGCTGGTGTGTGCGCTGCGCAACCCAGGCCGCTACCTGTCGGTGTCGGCCTTCGCCCCCATCGTCAACCCGATGCACTGCCCATGGGGCGAAAAAGCGCTGTCGCGCTACCTGGGCGAAGACCGCACGCAGTGGCGGCAGTGGGACGCCTGCGCGCTGATCGCCGGAGCCACCGAACGCCTACCGCTGTTGGTCGACCAGGGCGACAAGGACGGCTTCCTGGCCGAACAGCTGAAGCCCGACGTGCTGCAAGCCGCCGCCACCGCCGCCGGCCACCCGCTGACGCTGCGCATGCAGTCAGGCTACGACCACAGCTACTACTTCATCGCCAGCTTCATCGACGACCACCTGCGGCATCACGCGCAGGCCTTGCTGACAAGGTAAGTTCGTTCAAGGGGGTGTGCCCACTGAGCGCATGACGCATCCCCTGAGCTTTCTGCGCATCTTCGTTATCGGAAGACAGCCCGGTAGATGAACGACCGGGCTGAGAATCAGCCTCAAACCCCGTGACGTCGCCGATGCTGGCGCGAGCCCGCCGAGCCCTCGATGTCCGAATGCGCGTGGCGCGCCGCCGTCATCTCGGCCAGCACGGTGGCCACCTTATGGTTCAGCGTGCCCTTCGGGATCACGCCCTTGGCGTCGGGCTCGCCTGCCGCCACGCCGGTCAGCACCGTCATCGCCTCATCGACGGTCTTCACCGCGTAGATGTGGAACAAGCCCGTGTCCGCCGCGCGCACCACCTCTTCACGCAGCATCAGGTGGCGCACGCTGGCAGCCGGGATGACCACGCCGTGGCGACCATCCAGCCCGCGTGCCTTGCACAGTTCGTAGAAGCCTTCGATCTTCTCGTTGACGCCGCCGATCACCTGCACCTCGCCAAACTGGTTCACCGAGCCCGTGATGGCGAAGCGCTGCTGGATCGGGATCTGCGTCAGCGCCGACAACAGTGCGCACAGTTCGGCCAGCGAGGCCGAGTCGCCTTCGACCGGCGCGTAGGACTGCTCGAACACCAGACTCGCCGACAGCGACATCGGTTGGTGGCGGGCATAACGCGCAGCAAGGAATGCCGACAGGATCAGCACCCCCTTGGAGTGAATGGCGCCGCCCAGCTCGGTCTCGCGCTCGATGTCGACCACATCGCCCTCGCCCATGCGCACGGTCGCGGTGATACGAACCGGATGGCCGAAGCGCTCGCCGGCCAGTTCGACCACCACCAGCCCGTTGATCTGACCGGCGCGCTCACCGTCGGTGGAGATCAGCGTGGTGCCTTCGAGGATCGACTCCCGCACCCGCGTCGGGTAGCGGTTGCAGCGGCGCGCACGCGCCTCCAGCGCGGCTTCGACCTCGGCGCGGCCCGTGGCAGCCAAGCCTCGGGTGCGGGCCTGGTGGTCGGCCTCACGCATCAGGTCCGACAGTGCCCGTGTATTCAACGAGAGGCGGCCAGCATCCTCGGCCAGGCGCGCGCCCTCCTCCACCAGCCGTGCCACGCCGCTGCGGTCGATGGGCAGCAGCTTGGCGCTACGCACCAGCAAGGCCATCAGGCGGGCGTACTCGCATTCGTTGGCAGGCGTGCGCGGCAGATCGTCGTCGAAATCGGCGGCCACCTTGAACAGATCAGCGAACTCCGGGTCGTTGTCCATCAGCAGGTAATAGATGTCGCGATCGCCGATCAGCACCACTTTCAGTGCGCTCGGGATAGCCTCGGGCTCCAAGGTCAGCGTCCCACTCCAACCTTGGGCTTCGGCCGGCGGCTCGATTCGGATCTCGCCGGCACGCAGGCAACGCTTGAGACCTTCCCAGGCATAGGGCTGGGTCAGCAGGCGCTCGGCATCCAGCACCAGATAGCCGCCATTGGCACGATGCAAGGCTCCCGCCCGGATCAGGTTGAAGTGCGTGACCTGGTTGCCCTGCTGCACCACATGCTCGATACGGCCAATCAGGTTGCCGTAACCGGGGTTGTTCTCGAACACCACCGGCGCGCCGTGCGAAGCGGAATGGTCAACCAGCAGCTTGACCTGGTAGCGCTGGTAGCGACTGGTTTCCTCGGGCTCGGCGATGTCCTCGTCTTCTTCTTCGAGCATCGTGCCCTTGATCGCGCTATCGAGCACGTTCTTCTGCACCGCATCGAGGAATGCGAGCACCTCCGGCAGGTCAGCGTGGGCCTCGCGTACTTCACGCAGCAGGTGCGATACCGCGGGGTCCAGCACTTCGGTCTCGGCGCGCTCGATCGACTCGCGCACGGCCTTGCGCCAACCGGGGAAGTCGTTGAGCAGGTCCTCGAGCTTCTCGCTCCAGGCCGTGACACGGGTCTCGATGGCGTTGCGCTCGTCTTCGGGCAAGGCCTCGAACGCTTCAGGCGACATCACCTCGCCCTCTCGCGTGGGCGCGAACACAAAGCCTTCCGGCGTTTGCAGCAGCGAAATGGACTCGGCTGCACAGCCCTCGCCCAACTCCTTCAGCGCCCCGTCCTCACGCGCCTTGTGCGCGGTCTGCAGCGCTTCCACGCGCTCACTGTGGGCATCGCTGTCGAGCGCAGCGCCCAGCGCCGGACCCAGTTCGCGGATGAAGGTCTGCATGTGGCCACGCAGCGCCGCGCCACGGCCTGCAGGCAGGGTCAGCAACTTTGGCTTCAGCGCCTCGTCGAAGTTGTGCAAGTAGCACAGGTCCGGCGGCACAGCCTCGCTCGCGGCACGTTCGCGCAGCAGGCGGAAGGCGGTTGCATGCTTTCCCGTGCCGGGCTCACCCAGCACGAACAGGTGGTAGCCGCTATGGCCCATGGCCAGGCCGAACTTGATCGCTTCGACGGCACGTGCCTGGCCAAGGTCGCCCGCATGTCCGCCAGAGGGATCGTCAAGGGATTCGGTCGTGTCGAAGGTGAAACAGGCGGGGTCGCAATAAGTGCGCAGTGCCGATGCCGGCAGGGCCACGGGTTCGGCCATCGTTATCGTTCTCCATAAGCCGGATTTGATCCGGAGCCGAATGATACACCGCGCCTCCGGTCACCCTCGGCCCTGGCCACCGAAACCGACGCCGGTGCGGGCTGTGTTGCGCCCGACCGCCCGGCTACCCATAATCCGCACACCCCAGCCGCGACAAGAACATGAAAGTCATCCCCATCCACGACGCTCCCGCTGCGATTCCGACCGACTCGAACGTTCCGCTGCCCGCCGCGGGCCAGGCCTTGTACGACCGCCGCGGGCGCAGCGTACGCGACTTGCGCATCTCGGTCACCGACCGCTGCAACTTCCGCTGCATCTACTGCATGCCGCGCGAGGTGTTCGACGACAACTACACCTTCCTGCCGCGGCGCGAGTTGCTCAGCTTCGAGGAAATTCTGCGTGTCGCGCAGTTGTTCGTCGCCCGCGGCGTGAAGAAGATCCGCATCACCGGCGGCGAGCCGCTGCTGCGCAAGAACGTCGAACATCTCATCGAAATGCTGGCCCGGCTCGACGGCGTCGAGGTCACGCTGACGACGAATGGCGTGCTGTTGCCCAGGATGGCGCAGTCGCTGAAAGATGCCGGCCTGCATCGCGTCACTGTCAGCCTGGACGCACTGGACGACGCCTTGTTCCGCCGCATGAACGATGCCGACTACCCGGTCGAAAAGGTGCTGGAAGGCATCGCCGCGGCGCAGGCCGTCGGCCTGGGGCCGATCAAGGTCAACATGGTGGTCAAGCGTGGCACCAACGACAGCGACATCGAGGCAATGGCCACCCACTTCCGCCACAGCGACCACATTCTGCGTTTCATCGAATTCATGGACGTCGGCGCCTCGAACGGCTGGAAGATGGACGAAGTACTGCCGTCGCAAGACGTCATCGCCCGCATCAACCGCCTGTATCCACTCGAAGCCATCGACCCCAACTACACCGGCGAAGTGGCCGAGCGCTGGCGCTACAAAGACGGCGCAGGCGAGATCGGTGTGATTTCATCCGTCACGCAGGCTTTCTGCTCGACCTGTACGCGCATCCGGTTGTCGACCGAAGGCAAGCTCTACACCTGCCTGTTCGCACAGACCGGCCACGACCTGCGCAGCCTGCTGCGCGCCGGGGCCGACGACGCAACGCTCGATGCCGCAATCGCTCATGTATGGCAAGGACGCGAGGATCGCTATTCCGAGATCCGCACCGCCGAAACCGCCGCACTGCGCAAGATCGAAATGTCCTACATCGGCGGCTGAGGGCGCTGCGCAGGATCAATCGCGCAGCGCCTCGATCTCGAAGTTCAGCTTCACCTCGTCGCCCACCATGCCGCGGTCGACGCCGTAGTCCATGCCCCACTGGCTGCGCTTGATCGTCGTGCTGGCCGAGATACCCAGCGTGTGCTTGCGGTGGCCGAAGGGATAAGTGCCCGCCTTGTTGAGTCGCACGTCCAGCACGACCGGCTGGGTCTTGCCGAGCAAACTCAGATTGCCCGACAGCCGTCCGCTGCCATCGGCGCCCGGCTCAAATGCAGTAGCCTCGAACACGATGTCCGGGTGAGACTTCGCATCGAGAAAATCGCTGTCTCGTACATGTCGATCGCGTGCATCGTGGTTGGTGAAGACACTATCCGCCTTGACCACCACCCGCCCGGATCGCAACACACGGGCCTCCTCGTCATACACGAAGCTTCCGCTACCTTTCAGGAACAGGCCGATGGTGTCGGCAAAGCCCAGATGCTTGACGCTGAAGGCAATCGAGAAATGCTCGGGGTCGATCTGGTAGGTGCGCGGCTCGGCGCTGACCGGCCCGCCCCATGCTGCCAAGACGATCAAACCCGCAAAGACACCCCTGCGCAGACTGGGAAAGCGTGCGGCATCCATATCAAACTCTCCTTTGAAAGCCGCCTCAAACGTCGCATGACGCCCGATGGCGATACAAGCAGCGCACATCGACTGCGAACGACCACGTCAACAGCAGCAGCGCGATCCCCAGCAGGCCAGAAGCAAGCCCGGCTCCGACCTGCGGCAACAGGCAGATCAGCAAGCTCGCCACCTGCCACACGCAGACCAGCTTGCGCCGCCCACTTGGCGGTAAGGGTGCATCCAGCCAGCGCCACACGGTCATCGCTGCAACGAAGACATAACGCATCGCACCGATCGCCAGCACCCACGCCCCGGCCTTGCCCAGCATCAGCAGCAATCCACACAGCACCAGAATCAGGAAAGCATCCAGTTCCATGTCGAAACGCGCACCGAAGTCACTGGCACAGTCCCAGCGTCGTGCCGCCCAGCCATCTATGCCATCCAGAGTCAGCGCCACCAGCGCAAACGCAGCCAGCCATTCCGCCTGCGGGCCCAGCACCGGAAACCCCGCCAAGGCACCCGCCAGCACCGCCACCAATACCCCACGCAGCAGCGTCACCCGGTTCGCCGGCCCCAGCCCGCGCCGCGGCTGCGGCCAGTGACGCCCGACCAAGCCCGCCATGCCAGCATAGACGGCCAGAGCCAGGCCGCCACTGGTCAGCGGCCAGCCCCGCATCAGATGCAAGCCCGCAAGCAAGCCCGTCAGCAGGACAAACCCGGCCAGGAGTTCCAGCCAGGCGACTGGCACAGCGGCTGAACCCGACACGGCGCCGGAAAGAGGAGACAGGCTATGCTTGTTCATGCGCGTTCAGACCCTTAGTCGCGGATGGCGTTCGTACTCGTTTCATCGCAGGACGCACAAGATCCTGTCCTGACCAGCCGCGCCTGACCTGCACACCTGCGTTTAGCAACCCCGCCAGCCGGCCCATCATCGTTCCTTGGAAGCTCTTCATGTCGACCTCAACGCCTGAAGCTCTCGCATTCTGGACGCTCGCCCCCGGTCGCGGCGAATTGCGAGCAGAAACGCTACAGCCCCTCGTCCCCGGCGAGGTGCGCGTGCGCACCCTGTTCAGCGCCATCAGCCGCGGTACCGAGGGCTTGGTGTTCCGCGGCGAAGTGCCACCCAGCGAATTCCAGCGTATGCGCGCCCCGTTTCAGACGGGTGATTTCCCAGGACCGCTCAAGTACGGCTACATCAACGTCGGCATTATTGAATCAGCGTGCGATGACGAGGCGGCCGCACTCATCGGTCGTCGCGTCTTCTGCCTGTACCCGCATCAGCAGGCCTACACCGTGCCGGCGACCGCGGTCATTCCCTTACCCGACGCCGTGCCCAGCGAGCGTGCCGTACTGGCCGCCAACCTCGAGACCGCGATCAACGCCGTGTGGGACGGCGCACCCTCGATCGGTGACCGCATCGCCGTGGTGGGTGCCGGTGTGGTCGGCGCGCTGGTGGCCTGGCTGTGTGCACGCATCCCCGGCACCGACGTGCAACTGATCGACATCGATCCGGGCCGCGCCGCGTTGGCCGACGCCCTTGGCACTGGCTTCGCCGTACCCGACAAGGCGGCAGGCGAATGCGACTTGGTGTTCCACGCCAGTGGCGCCCCTGAAGGCCTCACCCAGGCCCTCAAGCTTGCGGCGCAGGAGGCGAGCGTGATCGAAATGAGCTGGTACGGGCAGCGCCAGGTGCCACTCTCGCTGGGCGAAGCCTTTCACGCCCGCCGCCTGAACCTCCGCTCGAGCCAGGTGGGCAATCTGCCGCCGCGCCAGCTGCCACGCTGGAGCTATCGCCGGCGCATGGAACTCGCGCTGTCGCTGCTCGTCGATACCACGCTGGATGTGCTGATCAGCGGCGAAAGCGATTTCAACGATCTCCCCGCTACGATGCACCGACTGGCCTACGCACCGGCCGGCGCACTCTGCCATCGCATCCGCTACGCCCAAGCCTGACCGATAGACCTTTTTGACGAGACCCGCCCATGTACGCCCTCACCGTTCGCGACCACATCATGATTGCCCATAGTTTTCGCGGTGAAATCTTCGGCCCTGCGCAGCGGGTGCATGGTGCGACCTACCTCATCGACGCCTGCTTCCAGCGCAGCGAACTCGATGTAGACGGCTTGGTGGTCGACATCGGCCTGGCCAGCGACACCCTGCGCACGGTGCTGGCCGACCTCAACTTTCGCAACCTCGATGACGAGCCCGCATTCAAGGGCAAGAACACCACCACCGAATTCATGGCACGCGTGGTGTTCGACCGGCTGGCGGCGGCAATCCGTGACGGACGCCTGGGCGAAGGTGGCCGTGGCCTCGAGCGGCTGAAGATCACCCTGCATGAATCGCATATCGCCTGGGCAAGCTACGAAGGCGCACTGTGAGTCTCCCGGCACACCTGAGACCCGGAACGCGACGATGAGCGACAGCACGGATCGCAGGCTCAGCGTCATCGTCGCCGGAGATCCGGCGCAGCGCACCGGCGGCTACCTGTACGACGCCCAGATCGTCGCCCAGCTGCGGCGGGCGGGCTGGACAGTCGACGTGATCGGATTGGCGGGCCGCTTCCCCGACGCCGACCACCACGCGCGCGACGCGATGCAGGCCGCCCTGTCCGCCATGGCCGATGACAGCCTCGTCATCATCGACGGACTTGCACTTGGCGGCCTGCCCGAAATCGTCACGCCTCATGCAGCACGGCTGCGGCTCCTGACACTGGTCCATCATCCGCTGGCCGACGAGCGCGGCCTGGATGCGACCCGGGCTGAGCGCTTCGAACGCCTCGAGCGCGCTGCCCTGAGGGCCATGCGGGGCGTGATCACGACCAGCCGATTCACCGCGCAGCGTGTTGCGAACATGGGCGTGCAGTCCTCACGCATCAAGGTCGTCGAGCCCGGTGTCGATGCACAGGCACTGGCGCCGGCTGACCACGCATGCCCACAGCTGCTATGTGTTGCCACGCTCACGCCGCGCAAGGGGCACGACGTGCTGGTCGAAGCCCTCGCTCGGGTCGCCGACCTCGATTGGC
>Ga0209066_10000479_pt1 | contig 58721 bp, 61 predicted proteins | sample All_14_2_FD_187198 | JGI IMG/M metagenome (GOLD analysis project Ga0209066, IMG submission 187198) | Freshwater microbial communities in response to fracking from Pennsylvania, USA - Allegheny Zone_MetaG_DW_15 (SPAdes) (version 2) ...
CGGAAGTGGTGGGCGGGGGAGGGGCGTTGCGCTTGGCCTCCATGGAAAGTACCGCCGCCGTGCGGCTGCCGCCCATCCTGGCCGGATTTGCCGCCGGCCATCCCCGCATCGGCCTGTCGTTGACCACCGGCACCAGCGAAAGCGTGTTGCAGGCGGTGCTGGAACGCCGCGCCGATCTGGGGTTTGCCGGTGGCCCGGTACGTCACGACCGCATCGTCGGCGAGGCGGTGTTCACCGAGGAACTGGTGTTGGCGGTACCGCACAGCGTGACCTCGGTGGAGCAGGCCAATACCCGGGCCATGCTGGTGTTCCGCAGCGGCTGCGCCTATCGGGCGCGGACGGAAAACTGGCTGCGCCGCCGGGGCGAGCCGCCACGCACTATCATGGAATTCGGCACCCTGGACGGCTTGCTCGGCTGCATCGCCGCCGGCATGGGGGTCAGCCTGTTGCCGCGCATCGTGGTCGAGCGCCCGCATCTGGCCGGCCAGATCAGCGCCTTGACCATCGCCGATAGCCGGGTCGAGACCTGGGTGATACACCATCGCGACTGCGTTCCCAGCCGGGCGATGAACGCGTTCATGGACTATCTGCGGCCCCCGGCGCAAGCCGCCTGATTTTCGCGCATCTCCCTTGCCATATTGACTCGGGTTTATGCGCACAGCTGCGCTACAATGGCCGGATAAGCCCAAGGGTTATGTCGTCATGCGCGATCCCAACGCCCCGCCGATCCGTTTGCTGCTGGTGGAAGACAATCCCGGCGATGCCCGGTTGGTGCGGCTGCTGCTGGCCGAGGCGGGCGGCTTCGAGCTCAATCACGTGGAAACCATGGCCGCCGCCAAGGCTTGGCTGGACGGCAACGGCGCCGAGGCGGTGCTGCTGGATTTGTCGCTACCCGACAGCCATGGGCTGGAAACCATCGATCGGATGCGGCGGTTGGCGCCGTTGATGCCCATCATCGTCTTCACCGGCTTGGCCGACGAGGATACCGGCGTCGCCGCCGTCAAGCGCGGTTGCCAGGATTATCTGGTCAAGGGTGTGGGTGACGGCCACATGATTTCGCGCACCGTGCTTTACGCCATCGAGCGCAAGACCCTGGAGGTCGAGCGCCAGCAATCGGCGGAACGCATGAAGAAGGTGTTGTTGCAGACGGTCCGTGCCATGTCGCTGACCCTGGAAATGCGCGATCCCTATACCGCCGGCCATCAGCGCCGGGTGGCGCAATTGGCGGTGGCCATCGGGCGGCACATGGGCTGGAGCGAACATACGCTGGAAGGCTTGCAGACCGGCGCTCTGATCCACGATCTGGGTAAGATCAACGTGCCGTCCGATTTTCTCAGCCGTCCGGGCAAGCTGTCGGATGCCGCTTTCGGCGTGGTGCGCTCGCACGCTGCCGTGGGGGCGGAAATCGTCGAGGGCATCGACTTCCCCTGGCCGGTGGCGGCGATGATCCGCCAGCATCATGAACGCTTGGACGGCTCGGGCTATCCGTTGGGGTTGGTCGGCAGCCAGATCATCCCCGAGGCCCGTATTCTGGCGGTGGCCGATGTGGTCGAGGCGATCAGCAGCCATCGCCCCTATCGCCCGGCCCTGGGCATGGAAGCGGCCTTGTCGGAAATCCGCGATCATACCGTCACCCGCTATGATCCCGAGGTGGTGGAGGCCTGCCTGGCCGTGATCCGCACCGAGGGTGAGGCGGTGTTCGGCGAGGCGGCCTTGGGTGTTTGATCAAAAAATAGCCACATAAATATAAAGCCTAAATTTTGTGCTGAGATGTCAACCGGCCCTGAATGGCCTCTGCCATAGTGATGTCATCGACATTGCGGCGGGGGTGCGGATTGATGCCGGCTTATGCAGTCACCTTGGGCGGGGAACGTCACGTTTTCGCCGATTTGGCGACGTTGCTGGCCTGCGCCTCGCCGCGGCGGTCGGGTGACGAACTGGCTGGGCTGGCCGCCACCAGCGAATTGCGCCGGGTGGCGGCGCGCATGGCCTTGGCCGATCTGCCGCTGAAGGTCTTTCTCACGGAAGCCCTGGTTCCCTATGAGGCGGATGAAGTCACCCGCCTGATCATTGACGGCCACGACGCCGCTGCCTTCGCCCCCGTCGCACACATGACGGTGGGGCAGTTGCGCGACTGGTTGCTGTCCTATGACGCCGATGCCGCCACCTTGGCTGCGCTTGCCCCCGGCCTGATGCCTGAAATGGTGGCGGCGGTCAGCAAGCTGATGCGCAATGCCGATCTGGTGGCGGTGGCGGCCAAGATTCGGGTGGTCACCGCCTTTCGTTCGACCATCGGTCTGTCTGGGCGGCTGTCGTCGCGGTTGCAGCCCAATCACCCCACCGACGATCCCCTGGGTATCGCCGCCTCGACATTGGACGGGCTGTTGTTCGGGGTGGGCGACGCCGTCATCGGCATCAATCCGGCCACCGACAACGTCGAGGCCTGCATTACCTTGCTGACCATGCTGGACGAGGTGCGCCAGCGTTTCGACATCCCCACCCAATCTTGTGTGCTGACCCATGTCAGTAACTCCATCCAGGCGATGGAACGGGGGGCGCCGCTTGATCTGGTGTTTCAAAGCATCGCCGGTACCGAGGCCGCCAATAGGGGGTTCGGCATCGACCTCGCCTTACTGGCCGAGGCCGAGCAGGCGGCCCAATCGCTCAGGCGCGGCACGGTGGGCAATAACGTCATGTATTTCGAGACCGGCCAAGGGGCGGCCTTGTCCGCCGACGCCCATCACGGCCTCGACCAGCAGACGGTCGAGGTGCGCGCCTATGGGGTGGCCCGTGTCTTCCGCCCGCTGCTGGTCAACACCGTGGTCGGCTTCATCGGCCCGGAATATCTGTTCGATGCCAAGCAGATCATCCGCGCCGGGCTGGAGGATCATTTCTGCGGCAAGCTGCTGGGGCTGCCCATGGGGGTGGACGTCTGCTACACCAACCACGCCGAGGCCGACCAGGATGACATGGATGTCCTGATGCTGCTGTTGGGCAATGCCGGGGTCACTTTCCTGATCGGCGTGCCCGGGGCCGACGACGTCATGCTCAATTACCAAAGCCTGTCCTATCACGACGTGGTCGGCTTGCGGCACCTGTTGGGACGCAAGCCGGCCCCCGAATTCGAATCCTGGCTGATGCGCATGGGACTGGCCGATTCCACCGGCAAGGTGCCGCCCCTGGGCCGCGATTCGGCGCCCTTGCGCAAGCTGTTGGCGGGGGGCTGATCCATGGTCGAAGACATCATCGCCCTGGATCCCTTCGCCCGTTTCCGCGCCGCCACCCGCGCCCGCATCGGTCTGGGCCGCGTCGGCGACGGCCTGCCCACCGCCGCCTTGCTGGATTTCCAACTGGCTCACGCCAAGGCCCGCGACGCGGTGCAGGGCGCGGTCGATTGGGATGCGCTGGAAGAACAATTGCCGCAGCCGGCCATTCGGGTCAAAAGCTTGGCTGGGGACCGCTCCACCTATTTGCGCCGCCCCGATCTGGGCCGCCGTCTTGATCCGTCCTGTGCCGGCCTGTTGACCGCGGGTGATTGGGACGTGGCCGTGGTCATCGGTGACGGTTTGTCGGCGGCGGCGGTGCAGAATTGGGCGGTACAGGTGGTATGGGCGCTGCACATGCGGCTGAATGGCCTGACCATCGCCCCCCTGGTGCTGGCCGAACAGGCGCGCGTCGCCTTGGCCGATCCCATCGGCGAGGCTCTGGGGGCCAAGCTTTCGGTGATCCTGATCGGCGAACGCCCCGGCCTGTCGGTGGCCGATTCCCTGGGCATCTACATGACCTATGGGCCACGCGGCGGGCGGCGCGATGCCGAACGCAACTGCCTGTCCAATATCCACGCTCACGGCCTGTCACCGGCTGCCGCCGCCGACAAGCTGGTGTGGCTGATCAGCCAATCCCTGCGCCTGGGGCTGTCCGGCGTGGGCTTGAAAGAGGAAACCCCAAGCCTTCAACCCGGCCAGGGTCCAACACCCGGCCTGATCCCCCCTTCATCGGATTGAGACAGGAGCGACATTCCATGTCCGAAAACGCGAAACCAGAACTGAAACGCAGCCTGTCCGGCCTGCACCTGTGGGGCATTGCCGTCGGCCTAGTGATCTCGGGTGAATATTTCGGCTGGTCCTTTGGCTGGGCCGCCGCCGGCACCTTGGGCTTTTTGGTGACCACTGTGCTGATCGCCGCCATGTACACCACCTTCATCTTCAGCTTTACCGAGCTGACCACCGCCATTCCCCATGCCGGCGGGCCGTTCGCCTATTCCTATCGGGCCTTCGGCCCCATGGGCGGCTTTGTCGCCGGCTTCGCCACCTTGATCGAATTCGTCTTCGCGCCGCCGGCCATCGCCTTGGCCATCGGCGCCTATCTGAACGTCCAATTCCCGGCGCTTGATCCCAAGCTGGCTGCCGTCGGCGCTTATGTGGTGTTCATGGGCCTCAATATCGCCGGCGTCACCATCGCCGCCACCTTCGAACTGTTCATCACCGTGCTGGCCATCATCGAACTGGTGATCTTCATGGGCGTGGTCGAACCCGGCTTCGCCTGGTCCAATTTCACGGCCAAGGGCTGGGCCGGCGAGGATGTCTTCTCGCTGGGCGCCTTCTCGGGGATTTTTGCCGCCATTCCGTTCGCCATCTGGTTCTTCCTGGCCATCGAAGGCGCGGCCATGGCTGCCGAGGAAACCAAGAACCCGACCAAGACCGTTCCCAAGGCCTATATCGCCGGTATCCTGACCCTGGTGGTGTTGGCCTTCGGCACCATGATCATGGCCGGTGGCGTCGGCGACTGGACGCAGCTTTCCAACATCAACGACCCGCTGCCCCAGGCGATGAAGGCGGTGGTGGGCGAATCGTCGGGCTGGCTGCACATGCTGGTGTGGATCGGCCTGTTCGGCCTGATCGCCTCGTTCCACGGTATCATCATGGGCTATTCGCGCCAGATCTTCGCCCTGTCGCGCGCCGGCTTCCTGCCGCCCGGTTTCGCCAAGGTCAATCCGCGCACCAAGACCCCGGTGGCCGCCATCCTGGCCGGCGGTGTGGTCGGCATCGCCGCCATCTTCTCGGACAGCCTGATCCAGATCGGCGGCGCCAGCTTGACCGCCAACATCGTCACCATGTCGGTGTTCGGTGCCATCGTCATGTACATCATGTCCATGGCCGCCCTGTTCAAACTGCGCAAGACCGAACCCAATCTGGAACGCCCGTTCAAGGCGCCGTTCTTCCCGGTATTTCCGGCCATCGCCCTGGGCATGGCGGTGGTTGCCCTGGTCACCATGATCTACTTCAACCAGTTGGTCTTCACCTTGTTCGTCGGCCTGTTCGCGGTGGCCTTCCTGTTCTACCGCTTCACCGCCGGCCTGCGTGAAAACGCCGAAACCGACGAATTGTTGGAACTGGCCCAGGTCGAGGCCCGTTCCATGGCCGATTAAGGCCCATCCATATCTGTTGCATTGCCCCTGCCCGACGAAAGTCTGGCAGGGGATTTGCGTGTTCAAGTGATCATTTGCGGCGGAGGCCCCCGATGACGGGCAAAAGCATGCGAAATAGGCAAAGGCGGGGCGGAATCTGCCAAGAAAGCGGGCAGCGCAACGTGCTGGCCGCCGCTGCCTCGGGGGTGGCCGATTTCATCCACCGCCATGGCGGCGACGCCGATCGCGTTCTGGGCCAGGCCGGCGTTCCCGATCATGCCATCGGCGATCCGCTGTTAGCCCTCGATCTGGGCGATTACTGCGCCATGATGGAACTGGCCGCCGCCGAAACCCAGCACGACAATTTCGGCCTGTGGTTCGGCCAGCAATTCCAGCCCCGCGCCTTGGGGCTGATCGGTGAAATCGCCTTGGCCTCGCCGACCTTGGGGGCGGCGGTGGAAAATCTTGCCACCTTGTTTCCGTTCCATCAGCAGGCCACCGAAACCCGGCTGGTGCGTGAAGGCGGTCTGTTGCGGCTGGAATACCGTATCCTCGATGGCCGCATCATGGCGCGGCGCCAGGATGCCGAGTTGACCATGGGTATGTTCGCCAACGTCTTCCGCACGGGCTTGGGCAACGGCTGGGCGCCCGAGGAAGTGCATTTCGAACATCTGCGTCCGCTGGATTGGCGCGAACATCAACAGGCATTCGACGCGCCGGTGCATTTCGGCCAGCGCACCAATTGTGTGGTCTTCCGCGATGTCCATCTGGATCGGCGCATGCCGGCGGGCGACTTGGCCAGGCTGACCGGATTACGTGACCAATTGATGGCCTTGGCCGGCGGCACCGGGGCGGCGCCGTTCATCGAACGGGTGCGGGCGGAAATCCGCTCGCGTCTGGCCGATGGTTATCCCCATGTGGAAGACGTGGCCGAGGCGCTGGGTGTCGCGCGCTGGACTCTGCAACGGCGTCTGGGGGACAACGGCAGCAGTTTTTCCGAGGCGGTGGAAGGAGTGCGCCGCGATCTGGCCGGGCTTTACGTGCGCCAGCGCCACATTCCGCTGTCCGATGTGGCCGATCTGTTGGGCTATTCCGAATTGTCGGCGTTCAGCCGCGCCTTCCGCCGCTGGTTCGGCGTGGCGCCCATCACCTGGCGGGAAGGTTAATCCCGCCAGCCGTCGGTACCGCATTTTAGCCCCACCGCGATGGTGGCGCCACTGTTGGGATTGGTCCAGAAGCTGCGATAGGACCACACGCGGGCCTTGTCGCACGAAATCGTCACCTGGGTCGGGCTGTCCCAGGTGACCTTGGGGGCGTCGCCGCGGTCGGCCAGGAACAGCCGCGCACCCTTGTTGATGTTGTCACCCGGCTTGGCCGTCATCACCACCAGGAACGGCTCGGTTTCGCCGGCCTTCATCGAACCGACCACCACGTCGCGACTGCCGTCGGGGGCGGGGTGGCGGGAAATCTCGCGCATTTCACCGTCGCCACAGGCGGCCAGCAATACCAAGGCGGCCAGGGCCAGGAACTTTTGCATCAAGGGGGGACTTTCAATGGTGGGACCGCCTATTCGGCGGCGGCCACCTTTTTAGGATGTTCCTTGTGCAATTCCAACTCATCCCAAACGGATACGAAGGATTTGACCAGGTGGTCCATCATCTCGTCGGTGTGCAAGGGCGTCGGCGTGATGCGCAGCCGCTCGGTGCCCACCGGCACGGTGGGATAGTTGATGGGCTGCACATAGATGCCGTGCTTGTTGAGCAGCAGGTCCGAGGCCTGCTTGCAGAGCGCGGCGTTGCCGACCATCACCGGGACGATATGGCTGACCGACGGCAACACTGGAATGCCCTGTGCCGCCAGCTTGGCCTTCATGGTGGCGGCGCGTTCCTGGTGGCGCTGGCGGATTTCCGGGCTGCGCCGCAGCACCTTGACCGAGGCCAGGGCGGCGGCGGCGACCATGGGCGGCATGGAGGACGAGAAGATGAAGCCGGGGCCGAAGCTGCGCACGTAATCGACCATGGCATCGGAGCCGGCGATATAGCCGCCGACCACGCCGATCGCCTTCGCCAAGGTGGCCTGGATGATGGTGATGCGCTCGCGCACGCCGTCGCGTTCGGCGACGCCCGAGCCCTCGGCCCCGTACATGCCGGCGGCATGGACTTCATCGAGGAAGGTCATGGCGTTGTGGGCCTCGGCCACGTCGCAGATCTCGGCGATGGGGGCGATGTCGCCATCCATGGAATAGACCGATTCGAAGGCCACCAGTTTGGGGGTTTCCCGCGGATAGGCCGACAAAAGCTGTTCCAGATGTTCCGGGTCGTTGTGGCGGAAGACATGCTTGGCCGAACGGCCGTGGCGGATGCCTTCGATCATGGAATTGTGGTTGAGCTCGTCGGAAAACACCACCAGACCGGGGATGGTGGCGCCCAAGGTGGACAAGGTGGTCTGGTTGGCCACATAGCCCGAGGTGAACAACAGCGCCGATTCCTTGGCGTTCCAGGCGGCCAGTTCCTGTTCCAGCAGCACATGGTAATGATTGGTGCCGGAAATGTTGCGGGTGCCGCCGGCACCGGCGCCGCAGCGGTCGACGGCTTCCTTGGCGGCGGCCAGAACCTCCGGGTGTTGGCCCATGCCCAGATAGTCGTTGGAGCACCACACCACCACCTCGTGGACCTGACCGTCGCGGTAGTTCCGGGCCACCGGGAACTGGCCGCACCGGCGTTCCAGATCGGCGAAGACGCGATAGCGGCCTTCGGTCTTCAGATCCGCGATACGCTTGGTGAAATAGTGTTGGTAATCCATTGGGGTTAGCCTCCCTCCGCGCCGTCGGCAATCCTGATCGTGCGGTACAGCTTCACGTTACTTGAGGCGATCCTAAAAGAATGGGAAGACCCCACGCAACTAACATCACCGTAATGTCCACAGCGCTCATAAGCCTGTTTCAGACAATACCCGCTGACACCAGCTCTCCATGAGCTTCGTCAAGGGCCGCGCGGAAGCGGCCCAGCAATTGGCCGATTTCGTCCTCGGAGATGATCAGGGGCGGGGCGAAGGCCACCGCGTCGCCCATGGCCCGCAGGATGACGCCATGGGCTTGGGCCTTGGCCACCACCCGAGCCCCCACCGCCAGCTTGGGATCGAAGGCTTTACGACCCTCTTTGTCGGCCACCAGTTCCAGGGCGCCGATCAGGCCGATGCCGCGGGCCTCGCCCACCAGCGGATGCTGCTGCAACGCCCGCAAGCCCTGCTGCAACACCGGGGCGATTCGGGCCACATGGCCCAGGATGTCGCGCTCGGCATAGATGTCCAGGGTTTCCAGCGCCACCGCCGCCGATACCGGATGGCCGCCATAGGTGAAGCCATGGCCGAACACGCCGATTTCGCCGGCCTGGGCCTTGACGTCGTCATAGACATGACCGGCGACGATCAGCGCCGAAATGGGCAGATAGCCCGACGACAGCCCCTTGGCCACGGTCATCATGTCGGGCTTGAGGCCGAAGGTCTGCGACCCGAACATCTGGCCGGTGCGGCCGAAGCCGGTGATGACCTCGTCGGCGATCAGCAGCACGTCGTATTTCTTCAGCACCGCCTGGATCTTGTCGAAATAGGTGGCGGGCGGAACGATGACGCCGCCGGCGCCCATCACCGGCTCGGCGAAGAAGGCGGCCACCGTGTCGGGGCCCTCGGCCAGGATCAGGTGTTCCAGTTCTTCCGCCCGGCGGCTGGCGAAGTTTTCCTCGGTTTCGCCCGGATTGGCGCAACGCCAGTAATGGGGATTGCCGGTGTGCAGGATGCGGTCGATGGGCACGTCGAAGCCCCGTTGGTTGACCGGCAGCCCGGTCAAGGAGGCGGTGGCCACGGTGACGCCGTGATAGGCGCGCTCGCGGGCGATGATTTTCTTCTTTTCCGGCCTGCCCAGGGCGTTGTTGCGGTACCAGATCAGCTTGATGGCGGTGTCGTTGGATTCCGAGCCCGAACAGGCGAACAGGACACGGGCGTCGGGCACCGGTGCCATGGAAGCCAGCCGCTCGGCCAGCCGCGTCGCCGGTTCATGCGTCTTCGAACTGAACAGGTGATAGAACGGCAATTGCCGCATCTGCTTGGCCGCCGCCTCGACCAGACGTTCCTCGCCCCAGCCCAGGGCGGTGCACCACAGTCCGGCCAGCCCCTCGATGTAATCCTTGCCGGCTTCGTCGAACACCCGCACCCCTTGGCCGCGGACGATGACCATGGGGCCGGTTTCCGGGTGGCGGACAAGGTTGGTGTAGGGATGGAACAGGTGGGCGATATCTGCTTCGGACGTGGTGCTCATGCTGCCTCCGGCACTGCGGGGCGCCAGCTTAGGCCCAAGCTTGCCCAGCTGCCAAGTCAGATGCGGGTGTGGCTTTTGACCTTGAAGGCATAGACATAGAGGTCGGTGTCGCGCCGTTCCTTGGCCCGGCCCTTGGTGCGCTTGGTGGCGACGAAATATTCCACCACGTCGAAGGCGTCCAGGTCGTCCTTGGCTTGGCGGGCGATCCAGGCATCGCCGCTTTGCTTGACCCCGTGCTGACTGAACAGCATGGCCTTAGGCGCGCCGGTGCAACCGACGAACCATTGGCCGAAGTTGCCGCCGTTCTTATCGATGTAATCCTCGATCTCGCCGATGATCTGCGAGCGCGATTTCGCTGTCATGACTGTTTCTCCCCCGAACCGGGGGCTATATTAAAGTTTGTGTTTCAGAGCGGCAATCGGGCCAAGACCTCAGGCCGCCCAGGCGCGCACGGTATTGGCCTGCAAATCGACCTCGATGATGCGGTGGTTGTTGGTGTCCGACACCAACAGGCGATTGGCGCCGTCGGTGGCGATACCCGCCGGTTCGCTGATATCCAGGGGCAGGTGCCCCAGATCGCTGACTTGGCCCGAGACCGGATCGACGACACGGATGGCGTGGTTGTAGCTGTCGGCAATGAACAGACGACCGTTGGCGCAACTGACCCCCAGCGGGTGCTGCAGCCGGGCTTGGGCCAACGGGCCGTTCTTGTGGCCGAAATCGAACAGGCCTTGGCCGACCAGGGTATCCACCCGTCCGGTGCTCAGGCACACCCGGCGCAGGGCCGAGGTTTCGGCATCGGCGAAATACAGGCTGCCGCCATCGTCGGACAGGGCCAGTCCCGATGGCTGGGCCAGCAAGGATTGCCCGGCCTCGCCGTCGCCCAGGTTTTCACCACCGCTTCCGGCCAGCATACGGATCATGCCGGTGTCGAGATCAAGGGCGCCCAATTGATGACTGCCGGCATTGGCGAAATACAAGCTGCCGTCGTGCACTTCCATATCCCAGGGCGAGGCGAGGGCGGTTTCCAGCCCCGGCGCCGCCCGGCCCAGGGTGCCGCCGCGCCAGCCTTGGCCGGCGATGGTGGCGGTCACCCCGCTTTGGCGGTCGATGCGGCGGATCAGATGATTGCGGGTGTCGGCCACATAGATGAACGCGCGGTCGATGGCGACGCCCTCGGGGCCATTGAAGCTGGCGTCAATTCCGTCGTCGCGACCGGCCAGACCGCTGCCGAAACGGGCGATCTCGCCGCCATGATCGTCCAACAGCACCACCTGATGGTGGCCGCTATCGGCCAAGGCCCACACACCGTCGGCGCCGCGCTTGATCTTGCCGGGAAAGCGCAGTCTGCCGCCGGGGTCGGAGACCGGCTGGCACGGCGTCGGCGCCGGACGCATCTTGCCCATGGCGAAGAAGCGCTCGATCATGTCCTCGATGCCCTGGGGCAGCAGGTCGGGGTGGGGCTCGCCCGCCAATTGGCCGATGACGCGACCGTCGGGCGAGATCAGCACCAGTGTCGGCCAGGCGCGAACGCAATAATTCTCCCACAGATACAGGTCGGGATCATGCACCACCGGGTGGGTGATGTCGTAACGGGCAATGGCGCAGGCCACCATGGCCGGATCACGTTCGTGGTCGAATTTGGGGCTATGCACGCCGATCACCACCAATTCATTGGCGAAGCGGTTTTCCAGATCCTTCAGCACCGGCAGGGTGTGGAAGCAGTTGACGCAGCAGAACGTCCAGAAATCCAAGATCACCAGCTTGCCCCGTAACTGGGCCAGGGAGAGCGGCTGGTCGACGTTGAACCAAGTCAGTCCGGTTGCGGCCAGCTCAGGCGCCCGCGTCAATCCAAACATGCGCAATTCCTTGAAAAGCCGAAGAAAAAGTCAGCTTGTCCTGATTGCACAGATGGTAAGGCCGCAAGACTTTTGTAAGGGGGACGCGTCGTGGTTTTCCCTGTGGTCAAACTGTGGCAAACTTTCGTCTTGGATTGAATAACTTTGGATTGGTGTTTTTCGCCATGCAAGACGGCAAGGCACGGCATTCCGGCGACGGTATCGGTCAGCGCGTGTCGGTGCGGATGTTGATCATCACATTGATCGCCGGCTTGCTGGGCGTGGTTGCGATGGAGGTCGGCATCGATTTCCGCACCCATCTGCGTCAGTACCATCAGGCGCAGGCCATGCGCCGGGACGAACGGATCATCGGTCATCTGATGTTGGGCGCCCAGCATCTGGCGTTCGAGCGTGGCCGCACCAGCGTGGTGCTGCGCGCGGTCGGCCCCGTCGAGGCCGCCAACCGTAAATTCCTGGACGAGCGGCGGACCTTGGCCGATGCCGAGTTCCGCGCCGCCATCCACATGCTGGACGACGCCAACGTGCCCCTGGCCCGCAAGCTGTCGCGGCAGACCCAGTCCTTGGCGGAACTGCGCCGCCGGGCCGACGCGTTGATGGCGCTGCCCCAGGATCAGCGCGACAAGCTGTTCGCCGATTATTGGTTCGACGCGGTGTCGGCCATGCTGGGCAGCATCCCCGAAAGCGTTTACATGCTGGGGGCGGCGCAGACCATGCCGCCCTTGGCCCGTGTCAGCCTGCAGGCTTTTGATCTGCGCAACGCCCTGGGGGTTGAATCGTCGCGCATCGCCTCGGCCTTGGCGGTAGGCCGTGTGCCCGACCAAGTGCAAATGCACGATCTCGCCCGGCTGCGCGGTCAGGGCGACGCCGCCCTGGCCAATCTGCGCCGCGAGGTCATCTTGCTTGACGCTGCCGCCTTGAACGAGGCGCTGGCGCGGGTGGACAGCGAATTGCTGCGCGGCTTCCGCCCGGTTCAGGATGCGGTGCTGCATGCCTTTGCCAATGGCCGCCTGCCTCAGGAAACCGTGCCCCATTACACCAGCGCTTCTGTTCCCGCCCTGGATGCGGTGGCCGCCATCATGTCGGTGGCGGCACAGGAGGGGGTGTTTCGGGCTGAAAAGGGGGAAAAGCAGGCGCGGATGGAAATGACCGCTTATGCCGCGCTGCTGTTGGTGTCGCTGGTGTTGGCCTTGGCGGCCATGGCGGTGGTCGGGCGGGTGATGGGCTCGGCCCGGGCACTACGTCTCCACTTGGGCGACCTCGCCGACGGCAAGCTTGATCCGCCACCCGCGACTCCTTTGACTGGGCGCGAATTGGTGGATCTGTCGCGTACCGCCCATGCCCTGCGTCTCAGTCTGCTGGAGCGGTTTCGGCTGGAAAGCGAGTTGGCTGAAGTGTCGCGGCAAAATCGCCTGATCCTGGAACACGCCGCCGATGGCATTCTGGCCCTGGACGAACAGGGGCGGACGATTTTCGCCAATCCGGCGGTGCAGCGTCTGAGCGGGTGGGCCTTGGCCGACCTGGAAGGGCGCCCGCATCACGATCTGGTGCATCACTCCCATGCGGATGGCAGTCCGTATGCGGTGATCGATTGTCCCGTCCATCAAACACTTCATGACGGCATCAGCCGCCGGGTCGATGAGGATGTTTTCTGGTGCAAGGACGGTACTTGTCTTCCGGTGGAACTGAGCGTCAGCCCATGGATGGACGGCGATCGCCGCGGCGTCGTCGTCGCCTTTCGCGACATCACCCAGCGCAAAATGGTGCAGGAGCGTAACCGGCAATTGCTGGACGAACTGCAACGGTCCAACACCGAATTGGAAAGCTTCGCCTATGCCATTTCCCACGATCTGCAAGCGCCGCTGCGCACGATCAGCGGTTTTGTGATGCTAGCCCGCCGGGCGGTGCAGGGGAAGGTGGACGACAATGTGGACGAATTCATGCAATTCGCCGAGCAAGGGGCCAAGCGCATGGCCGCCATGGTCGCCGCTTTGCTGGATTATGCGCGTTTCGGCATCCACGGCGATCCGCCCCGACCGGTGGCGGTGGGCGAGGTGATCGGCAACGTTCTGGTCGATCTGGCTGCCCTTATCGCCGATACCGGCGGGACGGTCGTTGTTGACGATGATCTGCCCCGGGTGATGGCCGATCCCGCGCAACTGGCCAGTGTCTTGCAAAACCTGATCGGCAACGGCTTGAAATATGGCGGTACCGCAGATCATCCGGCGCAAGTGCGGGTGGCCGGCGACCTGCGGGGTGAGCGGGCGGTGATCACCGTCAGCGACAACGGTCCCGGCATCGCCGCCGATCAGCGCGAGACTTTGTTCGGGCTGTTCACCCGGGGCGGCACCCATGAAGGTATCGACGGGTTGGGCATGGGGTTGGCCATTTGCAAGCGTATCGTCACCCGTTTGGGTGGGACCATCCACATCGAGGACGCCCCCGGCGGCGGCGCCTGTTTCGTCATCACCTTGCCTGTTGCGTGAGGACTGGTGTTACCACATAAACCCGGTCTATGATCAAGGCGGATGGAAACCGTCTGGAGAAGAAAGACGATGGCGTTCAAGGATATCCTGGTTCACGTGGACAACAGCCCCCAATGCAAGGCCCGCCTTGAGCTGGCCGGTATTCTGGCTCAGGCCCAACAGGGGCACCTGATCGCGCTGAACGTGCGGACCCGCCCGCTGTTGCCGCAATTCATCGCCGCTCAATACGGCCCCGAGATCGACCGCGTGCGGGAAGCCTTCAACGCCGAAGCCGCGCGGGAAGCCCGCGCCTTGTTCGACACCATCCGGCCCGCCGCCGGGGCGACCAGCGAATGGCGCGATGTGGACGGCGATCTGGTCGACACCGTTGCCTTGCACGCCCGTTATGCCGATCTGACCATCATCGGTCAGGGCGCCAATCTGGATGAAAGCGACCGTCCGCTGGCCGACAGCCTGATTCTGGACGTGGGTCGCCCGGTGCTGATGGTCCCTGATGCCGGGCGTTTCCCCACCATCGGCGAACGGGTTCTGGTGGCCTGGAACGGCTCGCGCGAGGCGACGCGGGCGGTGCACGATGCCTTGCCCATTCTCGAACAGGCCAAGCGCGTTCACGTCATCGCCGTCAATCCGCAAGGCGGCATGGCCGGCCATGGCGACGTGCCGGGCGCCGATATCTGCCTGCATCTGACCCGTCATGGCGTCAACGCCGTATGCGAACACGTTCGCGCCGAGGATTTGAATGTCGGCCAGATGCTGTTGTCGCGGGCGGCGGATGAAGATGTCGATCTGATCGTCATGGGCGCCTATGGCCGCTCGCGCCTGCGCGAACTGGTCCTGGGCGGCGCTACTCGCCACATGCTGCGCCATATGACAGTGCCGGTGTTGATGAGCCATTAGGGCGCAAGCCTTAATACGACGCCTACCCGCGGCGGCGGGTATGGTGGGTATCAACACTGTAAAAAAGTTATATAAAATTTAATGACGTCAAATTTGACGGAAACAGTCGGCCCTGCCATCTTGGCCGCATGGAGGCACTGTCTTTTTCCCTTGCTGTACTGACCTTGCTGGCGGTGCCCGGCCCCACCAACACCTTGTTGGCGGCGTCGGGTGCTGCTTTGGGCTGGCGGCGGTCTTTACCGCTGCTGCTGGCTGAGATCAGCGGCTACATCCTGTCCATTTCCCTGCTGATGGCAGTACTGGGGCCGATCATCGCGGCGCAGCCGGTCTTGGGCGCCGGGCTGAAATTGGCTGCCGGCGGCTGGATCGCCTGGTGCGGCTGGCGGATGTGGCGGCAAAACGCCCAGACCCTGGCCGTGCTGGCGGTGCCGGTGGGCTTTCGTCAGGTTTTCCTCACCACTTTGACCAACCCCAAGGCGGTGATCTTCGCTCTGGCGGTGTTCCCGCCCATACCACTGGTCCAGCAAGGTCCAACCGTGGCCCTGTTCAGCCTGATCACCATCGTCGTCGGCGCCAGTTGGATCATGTTGGGCGCGCTGCTGGCTCGGGCGGTGGCGCCCCGGCGGGTGCAGGCCATGGCCGCTCTCGCGCTCGGCCTGTTTGCCGTCACTTTGGGCGCCCAGGCGGCGACAAGTCTTGTCGCAACCCCGACAATATCCGACATGCCCCGCTGAACAACCAAGCTTTTCCGCCATTTTTACGCATGGCCCGCCGCTTGCATCTCTTGGACTTGTTCCATGAGGAGGGCCGCCACCCATGCTCAACCGTAAGAAAATCCAAGACCTGATGACCGAACCCGGCTGCGCCACCAATCAGGCGAAGTCGGAGAAGGAGCGCAAGAAGGGCTGTGGCAAGCAGCTGGTGCCCGGTGCCGCCGCCGGCGGCTGCGCTTTCGACGGTGCCAAGATCGCGCTGCAGCCGATCACTGACGTCGTCCATCTGGTTCACGGCCCCATCGCCTGCGAGGGCAATTCCTGGGACACCCGCAACACCGGCTCGAGCGGGCCGGAACTGTACCGCCGCGGCTTCACCACCGACATGACCAATCTGGACATCGTCTCGGGCGGTGAAAAGAAGCTGTACAAGGCCATCCGTCAGGCCATCAACAAGCACAACCCGCCGGCGGTGTTCGTCTATCAGACCTGCGTCACCGCCCTGATCGGCGACGACATCGTCGCGGTGTGTCGCGCCGCGACCGAGCGCATGGGCGTGCCGGTCATCCCGGTGGAAGCGCCGGGCTTCGTCGGCTCGAAGAATTTGGGCAACCGGCTGGCCGGCGAGGCGCTGATCGATTACGTCATCGGCACGCGCGAGCCCGACGATGCCGGCCCGACCGACATCAACATCCTGGGCGAATACAACGTCGCCGGCGAAATGGACATCGTTCGCGCCCTGCTGGAGCGCCTGGGCATCCGCCTGCGCACCGCCATCACCGGCGATGCCCGCTATAACGACGTCGCCGCCGCCCATACGGCGCGGGCCAATATGGTGGTGTGCAGCCAAGCGCTGGTCACCTTGGCCCGCAAGATGAAGGAACGTTGGGGCATTCCCTATTTCGAGGGCTCGTTCTACGGCATTTCCGACACCTCGGAAGCCTTGCGCGCCATCGCTTCCATGCTGATCGAACGCGGTGCCGACCCAGCCCTGATGGACCGCACCGAGGCGCTGATCGCCGAAGAGGAGGCCAAGACCTGGGCGCGGATGGAGCCGTACCGGGCGCGTCTGGCCGGCAAGCGCGTGCTGCTTTACACCGGCGGTGTCAAAAGCTGGTCGGTGATCCACGCGCTTCAGGAAATGGGCATGGAAGTGGTCGGATCGTCGGTGCGCAAATCCACCGAGGCCGACAAGCAAAAAGCCCTGGAACGCCTGGGCGGCGACGAGGACAAGCTGGTCGACGCCATCGCGCCCAAGGACATGTACGCCATGTTCAAGGAAGGCCGCGCCGACATCATGCTGTCGGGCGGGCGTTCGCAATTCGTCGCCTTGAAGGCCAAGACGCCGTGGTTGGACATCAACCAGGAACGCCACCATCAATACGCCGGTTATGACGGCATGGTCACCTTGGTCCAGCAAATGGACCTGGCCCTGTCCAATCCCATCTGGGAACAAGTGCGCCGGCCGGCGCCCTGGGAAGTCGAGGAGTAAGCCCCATGGCCCTGATCGTCAGCCACGGTCATTCCGTGACCAGTAATCCGCTCAAGCTGTCCGCTCCCCTGGGCGCCTCCATGGCCTTCATGGGCATGGACGGCACCATGCCCCTGCTGCACGGCAGCCAGGGCTGCACCGCCTTCGCCCTGGTCATGCTGGTGCGCCACTTCCGCGAGGCCATCCCGCTGCAAACCACCGCCATGAACGAGGTGTCCACCATCCTGGGCGGCATGGATCAGGTGGAAGCGGCGCTGTTGAACATCGCCAAGCGGACCAAGCCCAAGATCATCGGCCTGATCTCCACCGCGCTGACCGAGACCCGCGGCGAGGACATGAAAGGCGATCTCAAGCTGATCCTGGCCCGTAACCCCGAGCTGGCCGATATCAAGGTCATCCCGGTTTCCGCCCCCGATTTCACCGGTTCGCTGGAAACCGGCTGGGGTAAGGCGGTGACCGCCATCATCAATGCCCTGGCCGAGCCCGCTTCAGCCCGCGCCCAGGAATGCAACCGCATCAACATCCTGCCCGGCGTCCATCTGACCCCCGGTGACATCGAGCATCTGGTCGAACTGGTCGAGGAATTCGGCCTGAAGGCCAACGTGCTGCCCGATCTGTCCGGTTCCGTCGACGGCCATGTCCCCGACCACTTCATCCCTACCACCTTGGGCGGGGCGACGGTGGAAAACGCCCGCGCTCTGGGCCGGGCCAAGCTGACCATCGCCATCGGCGAACACATGCGCATCTCCGCCGAAACCTTGCAGGAAAGGACCGGCGTGCCTTATGTGCTGTTCGACCGCCTGACCGGCCTGGAAGCGTCCGACCGGCTGATGGTCTGCCTGTCCACCGCCGCCGGCAAGCCGGTGCCGGCGAAAATCCGCCGGGCGCGGTCGCAATTGATCGATGCCATGCTGGACGGCCACTTTTATTTCGGCGGTCGCAAGTTCGCCATCGCCGGCGAGCCCGATTTCCTGTGGAGCTGGGCCAAGCTGATCAACGACATGGGCGGCGAACTGGCCGCCGCCATCACCTCGGTCCATGCGGCCCATCTGACCCAATTGCCCTGCCAGCAGGTGATCATCGGCGACTTCCAGGACATGGAAGATCAAATTCTGGAAGCCGGCGGCGCCGATCTGGTGATTTCCAACACCAATGCGCGGTTGTCGTGCCAATCGCTGGGCATCCCGCATTTCCGCGCCGGCTTCCCGGTCTATGACCGCCTGGGCGGGGCGCATCGGGTGCATGTGGGCTATCGCGGCACCCGCGACCTGATTTTCCAACTCGCCAATGTCCTGATCGAACATCCGGGCCACGACCATGGGCCGGTCCACCAGCCCCAGCAGACGACGGAGCACGACCATGTTGCGACGCCTGCGCTTGGTTGACGACACCGCCCCCGCCCCCGTGAAAGGAGCACATATGCGCATTGCCTTCGCCACCCACGACAAGACCAACGTCGACGCCCATTTCGCCAGCGCCAAGACCTTCCTGTTCTATGACGTCGGCCCCGACAGCCATGCCTTCATCGAGGCGGTGCAGTTCGGCACGGTGACCCAGGAAGACGGCCAGCATGACGACGGCGAAGACCGTCTGGCCGCCAAGATCGACGCGCTCGGCGGGTCGGCCCTGCTGTTCGTGCGCGCCATCGGCGGCCCGGCGGCGGCCCGCGTGGTCCGCGCCAAGGTCCACCCGATCAAGCTGCCCAACGACGAGCCCATCGCCCAGGTGATCGAGCGGGTGCGCACCATGCTGAAGACCAATCCGCCGCCGTGGCTGCGCCGCGCGCTCAAGGATTCGGAAGGCGGCGACGAACGTTTCATTGACGACGAGGGTTGAAATCCATGGATACCGAGAACATCAAACATCCGATCGTCCAGGGATTGTTGCAGCTGATCCGGGCCGAGGACCGTTCGGGCGCCTATGACATGGAAACCGACGAAGACCTGATCGCCCCCTTCATCGTCACCAAGGCGCAAAAGCGCGACCTGCCCATGTTCGACGATCCCGATCCCGATATCCTGATGCGCGTCGGCCAGTTCTATGCCGCCGTCGCCTGGGAAGTGGAACGCCGCACCGGCAAGCCGGTGGCCCCCCTGATGAACATTCACCATGAGGGCTGGGGCAAGGCCCTGCTGATTTGCGGTCGGCTGGTGGCGGTCAATTCGCATGTGCGCGAACTGCACCGCTTCGGTTTCGAGGATCTGGCCACCTTGATCGAGAAGGCCGGCAAGCTGGCCGATGAAGGTGTGGCCAGCATCGAGAAATTCCCCGAAGTGGCCGACGTCTGATCCAAACCGAACCGACGGACCGCCGCGGACGCAAAGTTCACATTTCACGTATCTAAAGACAAACCCCAAGGAGCAAGACAATGGCCGTTATCTACGCCACCCGTGATGGTACCCCGTGGGAGCCCAAGTATCTGGACAGCATCGATGCGGAATTGTGCATCGGCTGCGGTCGCTGCTTTAAGGTCTGCACCCAGGGCGTGCTGAAGCTGATGGGCATCGACGACGAGGGCGAGTTCTGCGACCCCTTCGACGACGATGTGGAAGTGGAGCGCAAGGTCATGGTCGTCGACAAGTCGGGCGCCTGCATCGGCTGTTCGTCGTGCGAGACCGTGTGCGGCACCAACGCGCAAAAGCATTCGGCGGCGGCCTGATCATGCTGGCCGGCGAGCTTTATCGCCTGCTGATGGCAGGGGGCGACCGGGATGGCGATTTTATGCGCCACGTCCTGGCCTGCCCCCTGGCCTTGGCCTACGGCGAAACCGACCGGCCCCTGGACCAGGCCTTGGGCCTGTCGGCCAACGACCTCACCGCCTTGTTGCTGACCCATTTCCCCCACGCCTCGGCTTTCTTCGCCGGGCGGCTGGATTTCCACGGTGACGGTGACAGCCCGGCCAGCCTGGAAGAACCCGATCTGCGCCAATTGCTGATCGACAATCGCAGCCGGCCCGGCCCCGAAGCCATCTGGCTGGCCCATATCGTCGCGCGGCGCTCGTTGCGATCCAACCATCTGTGGCAGGATTTGGGCTTTATCGACCGCACTGATCTGTCGCGGTTGATGCGCGACACGTTCGCCCCGCTGGCGGCAGCCAATGCCCGTGACATGAAGTGGAAGAAATTCTTCTACCGCGAGCTCTGCCAGCAAGAGGGCATGAATATCTGCAAAAGCCCGGTCTGCGATGCCTGCACCGACTTCGCCATCTGCTTCGGCGCCGAGGACGGCCACAGCCTGCTGGCCCAGATGGCCCGGCAGGCCAGCGTCTGACAGGGGCCGGCAAACGTCATCCACCTCCCGTTAAGCCGTCACTCCCGCGCAGGCGGCAGTCCAGGGGGGGGGGCACCTCTGCCTTTTCCGTGACTCCTGGATACCCGCCTTGCGCGGGTATGACGAAGGAACGTGGGCATTTTCTCGTAGCCTGACCAATTTGTCGGCATTCCGACAAAGTCCGACAATCGCGACATTGCCTAAAAGTGCGCCACCAGCTTTTGCGCCATTCCTGGCTTTGGCACCCGGCTTGCACCAATCAGGTCAGATCATTCGTTTCCGTCCCAGGAGACCCGCCATGCTGACCTTGACCGATCGTGCCGTTTCCGTCCTCAAGTCCATCTGCGCCGAAGAGGCCTTGGGCCTGCGCATCACCGTTAACAACAGCGGTTGTTCCGGCATCCAGTACGGCATGTCGCTGGAAGAACAGCCGGGGCAGGGCGATGAGGTGCTGACCTTCGACGACCTCAAGGTGTTCATCGATCCGCCCTCGGCCATGTGGCTGACCGGCGTCAACGTCGATTACGTCGAGGGCGAGGAGGGGGCGGGCTTCCAGTTCGATAATCCCGCCGCCGCCGGCAAGTGCTCCTGCTCGGGCAAGTGCGGTTGACCACCATGACCGCGTCGACGCTGGTCATCAACGACACCACCTTGCGTGATGGCGAACAGACCGCCGGGGTGGCGTTTCGCCTGGATGAAAAACTGGCCATCGCCCGTGCGCTCGACCATGCCGGCGTGCCCGAGATCGAGGCCGGCATCCCGGCCATGGGGGCCGAGGAAATCGACAGCATCAATGCGGTGGCCGGCTTGGGGCTGGCCTCGCGCCTGATCGCCTGGTGCCGCATGCATGATGACGATCTGGCAGCGTTGAAGCGCTGCCGGGTCGGCACCGTCAATCTGTCCATTCCGGTCTCCGACCTGCAACTGGCGGCCAAGCTGGGCCGTGACCGCGCCTGGGCCTTGGCCCATATCCCGGTGATGGTGGCCAAGGCCCGCGACCTCGGCTTCGACGTTTTGATCGGCGGCGAGGATTCGTCGCGTGCCGATCCCGATTTTCTGCTGCGTGTGGTGGAAACCTGCCAAGAGGCCGGCGCCCAGCGCTTTCGCTTCGCCGACACGCTGGGGATCATGGACCCCTTCGCCACCCACGCCGTCTTCACCCGTCTGCGCGCTGGCTGCGACATCGAGCTGGAAATCCATGCCCATGACGATCTGGGCTTGGCCACCGCCAATTCCCTGGCCGCCATCAAGGGCGGCGCCCGGCACGTCAGCACCACCGTCAACGGTTTGGGCGAACGCGCCGGCAATGCGCCCTTGGAAGAAGTGGTGGTGGCAGCGGAACATCTGTACGGCCTGTCCTCGGGCGTGATCAAAACCGATCTGGCCCTGGTGTCGCGGCTGGTGGCCGAAGCCTCGGGCCGCCCGGTGCCGGTCAACAAAAGCATCGTCGGCGACGCCATCTTCACCCACGAATCGGGCATCCATGTCAGTGGCCTGCTGCGCGACCGCCGCACCTATGAGGCGTTGGACCCGCGCGAGTTGGGCCGTAACCATCGGGTGGTCTTAGGCAAGCATTCCGGCCTGACCGCCATCTTGCATGCTTTCGGCGAAATGGGCGTCGAGCTTAGCCCGCAACAGGGCCGCGCCGTCCTCGATCTGGTCCGCCGCCATGCCGGCGAAACCAAGCGCCCGCCCACTTTGGACGAATTGCGCCACTTCCATCATCAGTCGGCTGCCACCCTGAACTGACCTTCCCGCCCGCCTGCCATGCGCGATTGATCACAATCAAAGATTTGACCACAAAAATAATAGCGAATACCATCCAGTCGCGATTGGTTATCACCTGCATTCTCACCCTATCGGAGGCGCCGCCATGCCATCCCCCCGTGTACAGGATCTTAAGCCCGGAGACGCCGCCCGCGTCGTCGGCCTCGCCAAGGGTGACCGTGGCTATCGCCAGCGCCTGCTGGCCATGGGGGTGACCCCCGGCGTGGTGTTTTCGGTGACCCGGGTGGCGCCCTTCGGCGACCCCATCGAAATCTCGGTCCGCAACTTCACCCTGACCTTGCGCAAGACCGAAGCCGACATCCTGGAAATCGAGAGGGTTTGACCATGGCACATGTCATCGCGGTGGTGGGCAACCCCAATTGCGGCAAGACCACCTTGTTCAACGCCCTGACCGGGGCTGCGCAGAAGGTCGGCAACTGGCCCGGCGTCACCGTCGAAAAGAAGGTCGGCCAGTTCCGCCACGCGGGCGAGGCCTATGATCTGGTCGATCTGCCCGGCATCTACATGATCGGCGGCTACAGCGCCGGCTCCCAGGACGAGCGCGTCGCCCGCGACTACATCCTGTCAGGCGAGCCCAAGGTGGTCGTCAACATCCTTGATGCCTTCAACCTGGAACGCAACCTGTACCTGACCTGCCAGTTGCTGGAAATGCGGGTGCCGGTGGTCGTCGCCCTCAACATGATGGATCTGGCGAAAAAGACCGGCATCGAGATCGATTGCGACGCCCTGTCCAAGGTTCTCGACTGCCCGGTGGTGCCGCTGGTAGCCAGCCGTTCCACCGGCCTGGACGGGCTGAAACAGGCCATTGCCGCCGCCGCCGCCGCCCCCAAGGTGCCTAACGCCCATCCCGAGCACGCCGCCGCCGTCAACGCCGCCATCGATGCCTTGGCGCCCAAGCTGGCCGAAGCCGCCGGTGCCGCCAAAATCGACCCGCGCTGGGCGGCGCTGCGCCTGCTGGAGGGCGATTCCTTCGTCGAGACCCTGGCCGCCGGCAAGCTGGGCTGTGACCTGCAAGTGCACGCCGAAGCCATCGAGGCCCAATGCGGCGAGGAACCCGACATCATCATCGCCGACGGGCGTTACGGTTTTGTCGGCACCGCCATGGCCGCCTGCTTCCACCAGCCGCGCAAGATTTCTCTGGCCCTGACCCGGCGCATCGACAAGGTGGTGCTCAACCGTTTCTTGGGCGTGCCGGTGTTCCTGCTGGCCATGTATCTGATGTTCTTGTTCACCATCAATATCGGCGGCGCCTTCATCGATTTCTTCGACCAGGCGGTGGGCGCCATCATGGTCGATGGCTTGGGCGACTTGCTGACCGGGCTGGGCCTGCCCGAAGGTCTGGTGGTGGTGGCCAAGGGCTTCGGCTCGGGCGTGCAGACGGTGTCCACCTTCATCCCCATCATCGCCTGCCTGTTCCTGTTCCTGTCGTTTCTGGAAGATTCCGGCTATATGGCGCGCGCCGCCTTCGTCATGGACCGGGCCATGCGCGCCATCGGCCTGCCGGGCAAGTCGTTCGTGCCCTTGATCGTCGGTTTCGGCTGCAATGTGCCGGCGATCATGGCCACCCGCACCTTGGAAAACTCCCGCGACCGTATTCTGACCGCGCTGATGGCGCCGTTCATGTCGTGCGGGGCACGGCTGCCGGTATTCGCCCTGTTCGCCGCCGCCTTCTTCCCGGTCAACGGCCAGAACATCGTCTTCGGCCTTTATCTGGTCGGTCTGGCCTTCGCCGTTCTTACCGGCCTGATCCTGAAGAACACCCTGTTGCAGGGCGAGGTGTCGCATTTCGTCATGGAATTGCCGCCCTATCACCTGCCGACCATCCGCACCGTGGTGTTGCAGGCGTGGCAGCGCCTGCGGGAATTCATCTTCCGCGCCGGTCAGATCATCGTTCCCATCGTCATGATCCTGTCGTTCTTCAACGCGCTGGGCACCGATGGCAGCTTCGGCAAGGAAGACAGCCGTGATTCGGTTCTGTCGGCGGCCAGCCAAAGCATCGTCCCCATCTTCAAGCCCATGGGCCTGACCGAGGAAAACTGGCCGGCGGCGGTGGGCCTGTTCACCGGCATCTTCGCCAAGGAAGCGGTGGTCGGCACGCTCAACACCCTCTACACCCAAGCCGCCGAGCAGGATGCCGCCGAGGCCGCCGCCGCGCCGGCGGCAGGCGAAACCGCCGCCCCGGAAAAGGTGGAAAAGCCTGAAACCCTGTCAGCCAAGCTGATGGCGGCTTTGGCCACCATCCCGGAAAATCTGGCCGGTGTCGTCGATTCGTTGGGCGATCCGCTGGGCCTCGACGTCAGCTATGTCACCGATGCCGGTTCGGCGGCGGAAAAGCTGGAAGTGGGCGGCGGCACCTTCGGCGCCATGGTTGCTCGCTTCGACGGTGTCGCCGGCGCTTTGGCCTATATGGTGCTGATCCTGCTCTACACCCCCTGTGTTGCCGCCTTGGGCGCCATCCGCCACGAAACCAGCCTGGGCTGGACCGCCTTTGGTGCCGCCTGGACCACGGTGCTGGGCTATATGGCCTCGGTCAGCGTCTATCAGGTCGCCCATTTCGCCGACAATCCGGCCACCGCCGGTCTGTGGCTGTCGCTGTGCGCCGGCGTTCTGGCCATGGCGGTGACCGCCATGTGGCTGATCGGTCGGGCCCAGGCCCGCCGTCTGGCCACCGAAGCGGCGGAATAGGGGGGGGCGTCATGACCCTGTCGGAACTGAAAGCCTTCATGGTCGAACGCAAACGGGCGTCGGTGGCGGAAATCAGCCTGCACTTCGACAGTCCGGCCAGCGCCATCCTGCCCATGCTCGAGCAATGGATGGCCAAAGGCCGTCTGTGCAAGCTGGATATGCAAGGCGGTTGCGGCAAGGTCGGCTCGGGCTGTTCATGCAAGGAAGCCCCGGTGGACATCTATGAATGGAGACCCTCGCCCCAGGGGTGAAAAACAGGCATGATCTTCCCCTTGATGGATTGATTCGGGGAAGATCATGCGCCTGTCTTTTCAATCCGCCCTGCTGGCGGTGTTGCTGTCCTGTCCGCTCGCCGCTGCCCAGGCCGCCGATGCCTATCCCACCCGTCCGGTGCTGAAGACCGCCACCACAGTGGCGGGCGAAACCATCGCCTATCCGACCAGCGGTCCGGCCGAGGTCAAGGCTGACATCGTCACCATCGCCCCCGGCGCCGAAACCGTGTTCCACCGCCACGGCGTGCCCATGTTCGCCTACATCCTGAAAGGGACGGTGGTGGTCGATTACGGCGCCCAGGGCAAAAAGACCTTCACCGCCGGCCAAGGCATGGTTGAAGCCATGGCGGTCACCCATCGCGGCACCAATCCAGGTCCCGAGCCGGTGGAAATCCTGGCCGTCTACATGGGGGCGCAGGGCAGCGACAATGTCGTTCCGGTCAAATAGGGCAGTTTCACCCCACCCGATAGGGGCGTGGCGGCACCAACCGCCACGCCTTAGACTACGAGCATGAAGATCAAGGCCCTCATCTTCGATGTCGACGGTACCTTGGCGGAAACCGAGGAAGCCCACCGCAACGCCTTCAACCGGGCCTTCGGTGAAACCGGGCTGGACTGGCATTGGGATCCGGGGCTTTACCGATCACTGCTGAAGGTGTCGGGCGGCAAGGAGCGCCTGCGCGCTTTCGCCGAAAGCCGCCAACATCCGGTGACCGACGTCTTGGTCCTGGCCCTGCATCGGCGCAAGACCGAAATTTATACTGCCCAGGTCGCCACCGGCGCCGTGCCCTTGCGCCCGGGCATCGCCCGCCTGCTGGGGGAAGCGCGCCAAGCCGGCCTGCGTCTGGCCATCGCCACCACCACCACCCGGGCCAATGTCATCGCTTTGATGGCCGGCACCGGGATCGAGCCCGGCTGGTTCGAGACCATGGCGTGCAGCGACGATGCCCCTTTGAAGAAACCCCATCCCCAGGTCTATGAAACCGTGCTGTCGCGGCTGAACCTGCCACCAGAGCAATGCCTGGCCATCGAGGATTCCGCCAACGGCCTGCGCGCCGCCCAAGCCGCCGGCTTGGCGGCGATCATCACCCCCAGTCTGTACACCGCCGGCGACGATGTGAGCGCGGCCAAGGCGGTGTGGCCCGACCTGGGCGCGGTCAGTCTGGCCATGCTGACCGGCGAAGGGTGAGATAGCGGCGTACACCCTTGGCCGCCGCCTTGCGGCACATCGTGCGGCAAGGTTATCCTGGGAGATGTCGGGCAGCAGGGCCGGCACAACAGGATATGAGCATGGACGAATTATTTTTTTCCACATTCCGTACGTTTTTACTTTGGGCCGTACCGGGAATTATTCTCGCCCTTTTGCTGTTCGTGCTCATTCGGAAAAGCCTGCATCCTCGCCGTCATCGGCAGGAAGCGCCCTATCCTCTGCCGGTCAAGGCACGGCCATCGCGGCTTAAACTGATTTTGGGGGGAGTTTTTCTGGCCGTCGGCGTGCCCAGCCTGATCGGTAGCGTGCTCATCACCGTCCCCATGGTGCAGCAATACCTTTCCAACACCGATCGCAGCATCGACGTCTTTATCGCCGTCTTCGCCCTGTTCGGCGTGGTGATGACCGCCACCGCCCTTGCCCTATGTGCCGGCGGCCTGTGGCTGATCCGTCGTTACCGCAAGGAGATGTCCGCAGCCTGAAACGGCGAAAGGCCCTTGGTTTCCCAAGGGCCTTTCATGGTGCTGCCGAAAGGAATCGAACCTTCGACCTTACCCTTACCAAGGGCGCGGTACACCCTTCTTCCAATTTCCGCACGTTTCCCATAGACTGATTTTCGCTGGTTTTTCAGGTATATATATTTCTCACTATTGCACTTCACCGCCTACAACCTGATCCAGCGTGATTGCTATGTGATTGCTGGAGAGGTTCAGGCCATGCCGACCAAGCTGACCAAACGGAATGTGGACGCAGCCCACCCAGGCGACCGGGACACGTTTCTGTGGGATACCGAGCTAAAAGGCTTCGGCCTGAAAATCACCAAGGCCGGGCGCAAGGTCTATGTGATCCAGTACCGTATGCCGGTGCCGGGCAAGCCCATGAGCAAGGTTGCCCCCAAGCGTTACACCATTGGCGAACATGGCAGCCCGTGGACACCGGAAAAGGCCCGTGATCACGCCGGTAAACTTTTGGGACTGGTTGACCAAGGCAAAGACCCCGCCGCCCTGGAACGCGCCGAACGGCAAGACGAAGAGAGTCGCCGCAAGGAAGAAGAGGCCCGGAAAAAGAGTACCCTGGAAACCGGGCTGGAGGACTTCCTTACCCGCCGCGTGCGCGGGCAATTGGTGAAGGCAAAGGCGGTGGAAAGCCTGCTGCGAGCCAAAATTCCCACCGCATGGCTTTTACGCCAAGTGACAGATATCCAAGCCGAGGACATCCAAGCCGCCATAGACGATATGGTCGCCGCCAACAGGGCTGGGGCGGCACGCGAGTTCCGCAAACACTTGAACGCCCTCTTTGGATTTTTCGCCTCTCGCCCCAGCACCTATGGATTGGCAAAAAACCCGGTCGCCCACACCAGCGTTGATGCTGCCTATGTTCCCGGCGAACGCACCCTAAGCAAAGACGAATTGGCCGAAGTCTGGCGGGCCACCGAGAGCTTGGGCTATCCGTTTGGGCCGTTCTTTCAATTGCTGATCTTGACCGGCCAACGGCTCCGCGAAGTGGCCGAGGCGCAATGGTCGGAATTTTCCGCCGATGGCATTTGGACCATTCCCGGCCAACGCTGCAAGAACGGCAAGGAACATCTTGTCCATGTGTCGCCACAAGCCAAGGCCATTCTGGACACCCTGCCCCGCGTCCCATCCCCCGACAATCCAGACACAGACAGTCCATTCCTGTTCAGCACCACCGGCAGAACGCCCATTTCCGGCTTTTCCAAGGCCAAGGCGCACCTGGACAAAGCAATCACCCAGGCGCGGCAGAGAGCAGGTATCAGCGCCACCATGCCGCCCTGGAAGCCGCACGATTTGCGCCGGACCATGGCTACGGGCCTAGCGGACAAAGGAGCGGCGGTGCATGTGGTGGAAAAGGTGCTGAACCATAATCCAGCATCCATGGGCGGCGTAGCGGCAATTTATAACCGCTACGAATACCTGCCAGAGCGCAAGACGGCTTTGGAAATTTGGGGACTTCACGTCGCAAACCTACTGCAAGACACCCCCGAAAAATCCAACGTTGTCGATTTTTCCAAAAGCCGGGAACGCGGATAATCACAATCCACGAAGGTGTTGCATTTATGCACTAACAGTAAAATCAAATACTTACGGTGCATTTTACGTCGAGTGTGCTAATACTAGCACATCGACTCAGCGACATCAATGGATTTTTGTATTGCACCAGACCTCACGATTACTGATCATGCATCAGTTCCGCGTATCATGCGGCCATGTATGAACAGCAAGAGGAAATAATATGAACGTTGCTTGCACCCGCCTGCGAACCAAGGATGCTGCAAATTATCTTGGTTTGTCGAAATCAACACTTGAAAAATACCGTATTTATGGCGACGGACCAGCCTTCGCTAAAATTGGCAAGGTAGTTATTTATAGAATTCAAGACTTGGATAGCTGGACAGAGACAAAAATAAAGCACAGCACCAGCGAATATAATCAGTAAATCATATCAACCGGCCCGCCTGACGACACATCAGCGCGGGCCGAATTTCCCGACGCCTAAAAATGCAGAATTTTCACGCAGCAGCCATAGCCGATGATCGGCGCGATTTCTATTTCATGCTCTACCAAGAGCGTAAGGCCATCGCCACCCGGTACGGGCAGGCAGACACTTTTCTGTGGACCATCAACTTCAAGGATGGCGAAACCACGTCCAATGCGCTGGCACCGCTGATCCGTCGCCTTAAGCCGCGCCTGAATGGGCAACCCTTGATCATGCTGGGGATCATCGTCCCGGCTGGACGTGGCGTGAAGCAAAGGCACGGTCACGGCGTCTTGTTCCTGCCGGAAGACATGGAGGACACGCTTAAAGCCGCCACCAAGGCCCGAAGCGCCAATGTGCCACGATCCTATCAATTCCAGCGCCCGAACCCGGAAAAGGGCGGCGAAACCGGATGGCTGAATTACGGCATGTGCTCGCGTAATGGGTTGAAAACTGGCTCTGAATTCTACGCAAGTAGAATTGTACAATATCCGGCAAGCTGAAAATATGGCGTTACTTGTATCGAAATTCCCGAGCGCAAGGCCCTGCGCCCTCTGCGCCCATTATCAGTACCCTTTCCGGGCGAGCATTCCAGTTATAGCCAATCCCTAGACAGGAACATCATGATAGGGAACATCCGTTAGACGATCCGCAACCACCGAAACGGCAGCACATGGCATCCACACTCCGCATTGTCACCTGGAATTGCAACGGTGCCCTCCGCAAGAAGTGGCAGTCGCTGGAGCCTTTCCACGCTGACCTGCATGTGATCCAGGAATGCGAGAACCCAGCCACGACCAAGGATGCGGCCTATCAGGCATGGGCGAGCAACCATCTTTGGGTTGGCAGCAACAAGAACAAGGGCCTTGGCGTATTCGCCCGCGATGGCGTGACGCTGGAAGCCGTGGCATTGGACACGGAACCCCACCGCCTATTTCTGCCCTGCCGCGTCGATGGCGCCCCATTGCTGGCAAGCTGGACGCTGAAAGCCGATTCATCCATCCCCAGCTACATCGGCCAGCTATGGGGCGTTTTGCAACACGTTAAAGGCTTTCTGGACCACCCCCACGCCCTGCTGGCGGGCGACCTGAACAGCAACGCGCAATGGGACAACCGCGACCCGCGCTGCAATCACTCAAACGTGGTCGCCACCTTGGCCGAAATGGGGCTGTACAGCCTGTACCACCGAAACCGGGGCATCGGCCACGGCGGGGAACCCGACCCCACATTCTATCTGCATCGCAAAACCACCAAGCCGTATCACATCGACTATGTGTTCGCCGGTCCCGGTTGGACGCTGGAGCATATCCAGGTTGGGACGGCAGAGGATTGGCTGGAAATTAGTGACCACATGCCGGTATCTGCCACCACCTCAAGGCGCGTCACAATCCAAAGCAAGTTTTAGTTTATAGAGGCATAATCAGAGGGGCAAGGAATGACATACTACACGGGGTGGCATCTTGAGGTGATGGGGCAAACATTTAACATCGCATCACCGCAAGACTTCTTGGAAAAAATAAAGAGAGATAAAATTAGATTTGATAATGCGGCGGCAAGCGGAAACGTTAGCGACACAATCGACATGGCTATAAATTTTGCAATGTCAGCATGGCATTTCCATGACTGGCTATGGAAAAACAATAAGAAAGAAATAGTAAATAAGCTCAATTTAACAAAAACTCAATTCCAAGCGCATATTAGAAGAAAATACCCATGCCTAGCCGTGTGCGATCACATCATAAACGGCGTGAAACATGGCGGAGATTTAGACAAGCATGAATACCGATTGCATCCATTTGAAACCGCAGTTGTGTTCCAGCCAAGCACGCAAGAATGTGAGGAGTTTGGTGAATTGATGCTCGGAGGGACCTTGGCGGGGCAGAGCAGAATGGGAACAGCTACGGCTATTTTTAACGCCACACTTGAAGACGTTTGCGCCCTCTACGATGAGGTAACGGCCCTCTCCTCCGGCGTTGAATAGCGAAACCCCTTCGCGTGATTGCTATGTGATTGCTGCGGGATTTTACCAGACCAAAAAGCAAAAGGCCCGGACGCGATGCCGGGCCTTAAGTGCCTGAGAACACAGGCTTTAAAATGGTGCTGCCGAAAGGAATCGAACCTTCGACCTTACCCTTACCAAGGGTATGCTCTACCGACTGAGCTACGGCAGCGTCTTCAGTGCCAGGGTGGCTGCCCCGTGAAGAGGGGCGCTTTATGCCAAAGCTTTTCCCCTCGGTCAAGGGCTTTCTTTCCGATCTTGACCCCAGGCGGAAAGCCGCCAAAATACGGGGCATGACCGACACCCCAATCCCCCCCGATGGCAAGCCCAAACCGGGCAGTCAGGCCGAGCTGCGTCGCCGTCGTCAGGCCGAAGCCTTGCGCGCCAATCTCAGCCGCCGCAAACAGCAGGATCGTGGGCGCGCCGACAGCGATGACGCCGCTGTCGACGATAGTACCGGCTGCGGCTTGCATGGCGCGGAAACTGACGGTAAAACGGGCGGCTAAAGTCAGTGGAGCGTCCGTAATGTCCGTCATGCCCGACACCTGGATTCGTGAAATGGCCACCAAACATGGCATGATCGAACCGTTCACCGAGAAATTGCAGCGTGAAGGCGTGATTTCCTACGGGCTGTCCTCCTATGGCTACGACGCCCGCGTCGCTCCCGAATTCAAGATTTTCACCAACGTCGATTCGGCGGTGGTCGATCCCAAGCAGTTTTCCGACAAAAGCTTCGTCGACCGCGAAACCGACATCTGCGTCATCCCCCCCAATTCCTTTGCCCTGGCCCGCACGGTGGAATATTTCCGCATACCGCGTGACACCTTGGTCATCTGTCTGGGCAAGTCCACCTATGCCCGTTGCGGCATCATCGTCAACGTGACCCCCCTGGAACCGGAATGGGAAGGCCACGTGACCTTGGAATTTTCCAACACCACGCCGCTGCCGGCCAAGATTTACGCCAACGAGGGCGCCTGCCAGTTCATCTTCCTCAAGGGTGCCGGCGTTTGCGAGACGTCGTACCGCGACCGTTCCGGCAAGTACCAAGGCCAGCAGGGCGTCACCCTGCCCAAGCTGTAAAAGCTTGAAAGGCGCTACGGGCAGGGGGTAAACCCTGCCCTTTGTTTTTTCCGATTTCCAAAGGACCAAGCATGGACAGGATCCGCATCATCGGCGGCACCCCGCTCAAGGGTATTATCGCCATCGGCGGCGCCAAGAACGCTGCCCTTACCCTGATGCCGGCCTGCCTGCTGACCGATCAGACCCTGTCGCTGTCCAACCTGCCGCATCTGGTCGACATCACCACCATGGCCAATCTGCTGGCCCAGCACGGTGTCGGCATGGCCTTGAACGGCGCCTCGGCCCAGGGCGGCCACACCGGCCGGGTGCTGGACCTGACGGCGGCCGAGATCGTCAACACCACCGCGCCCTATGATCTGGTGCGCAAGATGCGCGCCTCGGTGCTGGTGCTGGGGCCGTTGCTGGCCCGCTGCGGTCAGGCCAAGGTATCGCTGCCCGGCGGCTGCGCCATCGGCACCCGCCCGGTCGATCTGCACCTGAAGGCGCTGGAGCAGATGGGCGCGGTCATCGAACTGACCGAGGGCTACATCCACGCCAAGGTGGAAGGCCGGCTGAAAGGCGCCCACATCATCTTCCCGCAGGTGACCGTGGGCGGCACCGAGAACATTCTGATGGCCGCCACCCTGGCCGAGGGTGAAACCGTCATCGCCAACGCCGCGCGCGAGCCGGAAGTGACCGATCTGGCCCAATGCCTAGTGGCCATGGGCGCCAAGATTGAGGGTATCGGCACCGGCACCTTGCGGGTGCAGGGCCAGGACCGTCTGCATGGGGCCGAATATTCGGTGGTGCCCGACCGCATCGAGACCGGCACCTATGCGGTGGCCGCCGCCATCACCCGGGGCGATGTCGAACTGGTGGGTGCTCGCTACGACCTGATGGAATCGGTCAACAAGGTGTTGCGTGATTGCGGCGTGGTGATCGAGGAAACCGCGCGCGGCATGCGGGTACGCGGCGACGTTCACGACATCGTCGGCACCGACATCATGACCGAGCCCTATCCCGGCTTTCCCACCGATATGCAGGCGCAGTTGATGGCCCTGGCCGCCACCGCCAACGGTGCGTCGATGATCACCGAGACCATTTTTGAAAACCGCTACATGCACGTCCCCGAACTGCTGCGCATGGGCGCCCGCGTCAACGTGCATGGTTCTTCCGCCATCGTCCGTGGCGTCAAGGCGCTATCCGGGGCCCAGGTCATGGCCACCGATCTGCGGGCGTCGTCGTCCTTGATCCTGGCCGGTCTGGCCGCCCAGGGCGAAACCATCATCAACCGCGTCTATCACCTGGATCGCGGCTATGAACGGGTCGAGGAAAAGCTGGCCGCCTGCGGCGCCAATATCGAGCGCATCAAGGGCGACCCGGCGGAATAAAATACTCGGGGGAAAGTACACCGAGGCGAAGCCGAGGGACTTTATCCCCGGGTACCGTCAATCCCGTGCCACCCTAAAGCCGATGTCATAGCCGTAAGTACGGGCGTCCTCGCCCACGCGTGAGGCCGAGCGCGACTGGTGCGGCACATAGTACCAGCTGCCGCCCTTGACCACCCGCTTGGGGCAGTTGGCCTCGGTGCGGGCGATGCCGTCGCGCGGGCGGCCTTGATGGCTGGGATACCAGCAATCGGCCGTCCATTCCCACACATTGCCGTTGAGATCGTGGAAGCCCCAGCCATTGGCGGCCATGCTGGCCACCGGGGCCGGGCGGCGGTCGAAGCGGGGATCGCAGTGCTGGCACACCGCCATGCCCTCTTCCATGCCCGTCCCCCACGGGAAGATGGTCTGGCTGCCGGCACGGACGGCATATTCCCATTCCGCCTCGGTTGGCAGGCGATAGGGCTTGCCGCTCATCCGCGCCAGCCACGCCGCATAGGCTTGGGCATCGGCGAAGCTGACATTGGTCATGGGCATATGATCTTCCGGCCAACGCAACGAGGCCTTGGCGGCACAGCCGCCGCCGGCGACACAGGCTTTCCACTGGCCCACACTGGTCTCGGTCCGGGCCAGGGCAAAGGCATCGACCCGGACCGTATAGGGCGCGCTATCATCGCCCAGACGCCCCAGTCCGCCGGGCAAGGCGATCATCTCTGGGCATTGGGGGCAATCGGCGGCCCGCGTGGGCAGCGTCGCCATCATGCACAGCAGCAGAACAAACCAGCGGATCATGCCTGTTACACTTTGTTGCCAAAAACCATGCGGGCGGTCATCCCTGGGTTACCCGCCGATGGTTGAATCAATGCATGGAAGGACAGGATTTGTACAGGAGGAAGCCATGAAGACCACATTGAAGACCATCGCCGTTTTCACCGGTCTGTTGCTCCTGGCCGGCTGTGCCGCCAATGCCGACGACACGACGACCAAGGCCAATGCCCCCGGTTACGGCCCCGGCTGGCGTCATGAACAGATGATGCAGGCCCGCCTCAATGGCGACGTGCCCCCCGGCCCGATGATGATGGCACGCGGCCCCGGTTTCGGTCCCGGCCAACGCGGCTTCGGCCCGCCGGTGGACGAAAACGGCAAGATCGACACCAGCAAGCTGCCGGCGTGGTGTCCCTATGCCGACAAGCCGGCCACCACCACCAAATAACAAGGTTTCAGCCACCCCCGCCGCACCGGCGGGGGTGGCGCTTTGCCCCACGGCCTTGGCAATGCTACCATGACCGCCGATCGCCGTTCGGGGGGCCGATGCCGTCTTTGTTTCGCCTGCTGCTGACCATCATCGTGCTGGCCGTCCCCATGGCCGCCGGCGCCAAGGACCAACTGGCCATCGGCCTGTCGCAATTTCCCGCCAGCCTGCACCCCAACATGGAATCCATGATGGCCAAGGCCTATGTGCTGGGCATGACCAACCGGCCCATGACCGCCTTCGACGCCAAATGGCAATTGGTCTGCATGCTGTGCGAACGCCTGCCCACCTTTGACAACGGGCTGGCCAAGCGGGAAACCGGTGCCGACGGCAAGGCCCGAGTGGCGCTGACTTACACCCTGCCCGCCGATGCCTTTTGGGGCGACGGCACACCGGTGACCACCGAGGATGTGTTGTTCACCTGGGAGGTGGGCCGCCATCCGCAATCGGGGGTGGGCAATGCCGAGATGTACCGCCGTATCCTGAAGATCGAGGCCAAGGACGCCAAGACCTTCACCGTGCATCTCGACCGCCTGACCTTCGACTACAACGCGCTGAACGATTTCCAGCCGCTGCCGGCGCATCTGGAGCGCGACCGCTTCAGCCCCGACCCGGCCACCTATCGCAATCGCAGCCTGTACGACCACGACAGCACCCGGCCCGGCCTGTATAACGGCCCCTACCGCATTGCCCAGGTGGTCGCCGGCAGCCATCTGGTGCTGGAACGCAACGCCCATTGGCGCGGGACCAAGCCCGATTTCGACCGGGTGGTGGTGCGGGCGGTGGAAAACACCGCTGCCTTGGAAGCGCAATTGCTGTCGGGCGGCGTCGACATGATCGCCGGCGAATTGGGATTGCCGCTGGAACAGGGGCTGGCCCTGGCCAAGCGCGACGATCCACGCTTTCAGGTGATTTTCAAATCCGGGCTTGTCTATGAACACATGGACGTCAACCTGGACAATCCGGCCCTGGCCGACCGCCGGGTGCGTCAGGCGCTGATGTACGGCCTGGACCGCCAGGGCATGAGCCGGCAATTGTTCGACGGGCGCCAACCGGTGGCCCATACCCAGGTCAACCCGCTGGACGGCGTGCACGCGGGCGACGTTCCCACCTATGGCCACGACCCGGCCAAGGCGGCCAAGCTGCTGGACGAGGCCGGTTGGATTCTGAAGGGCGCCAGCCGCCGCAACGGCAAGGGCGAGGCGTTGACGGTGGAGCTGATCACCACCGCCGGCAACCGCTCACGCGAGTTGGTATCGCAGGTGATCCAGGGGCAATGGCGGGCCTTGGGCATTGATGTCAGGCTGAAGGCCGAGCCGCCCCGGGTGTTCTTCGCCGAAACCGTGACCAAGCGGCGCTTTGCCCATCTGGCCCTGTTCGCCTGGGTGTCGGCGCCGGAAAACGTGCCGCGCACCACCTTGCATTCCAGCCAGGTCCCTAGTGCCGCCAATAACTGGACCGGCCAGAATTATACCGGTTACGCCGATCCGCGCATGGATACCCTGCTCGACGCCATCGAGGTGGAACTGGACAAGCCCAAGCGGGTCGAATTGTGGCGGCAATTGCAGCACTTGTATGCTCAAGACCTGCCGGCGTTACCCTTGTTCTTCCGCGCCGAAGCCTATGTGTTGCCGCGCCCCCTGACCGGGGTGGAGCCCACCGGTCACCAGGACCCCAGCACCATGTGGATCGAACACTGGCGGTGGCGGCCATGAGTATCTGGCTGCTGGGACGGCTGGCCCAGGCCGCCATGGTGCTGGCGGTGATGAGCGTGGTGGTGCACGGGCTGATGGGGCTGATGCCCGGCGACCCCATCGATCTGATGATCGCGTCCGACCCCAACCTGACCGCCGCCGACGCAATGCGGCTGAAGGCGCTGTATGGCCTGGATCAGCCCTGGGGCCAGCGTTATCTGGCCTGGGCCGGTCAGGTGGTGCAGGGGGAATTGGGCTATTCCCGCCTGTTCGCCCAGCCGGTGCTGGCGGTGATCGGTCCGGCCTTGGTCAATTCCCTCACCCTGATGCTGTCGGCTTTGGCCCTGTCGCTGCTGCTGGCGGTGCCCTTGGGCATGGTGGCGGCACTGCGTCCCGGCAGCGCGGTCGATCATGCCATCAACGCCTTCGCCTTCGCCTCGGCCTCGCTGCCCACCTTCTGGCTGGGATTGATGCTGATGCTGGTCTTCGCCGTCAGCCTGGGCTGGCTGCCCGCCGGCGGCATGCAATCCCTGGGCGGCGATGGCGGGGGGGTGATCGACAGCTTGCGCCACATGGCCCTGCCGGTGGCTACCCTGGCCATCGCCGGTCTGGGTCAATATGCCCGCCACACCCGTGCCGCCATGCTGGCCGAGGCCGGGCAGGATTATATCCGTACCGCCAGGGCCAAGGGGTGCGGCCCCGCCCGCATCGCCCTGAAGCACCAGTGGCGCAACGCCTTGCTGCCGCTGGTCACCCTGCTGGGGCTGGAATTCGGCAGTCTGTTTTCCGGCGCCCTGATCACCGAAACCGTGTTCGGCTGGCCCGGCATGGGCAAGCTGATCAATGACGCGGTGATGGGTAACGATTTCAATCTGGCGCTGACGGCGCTGATGCTGGCCACTGCCATGACCCTGGCTGGATCACTGCTGGCCGACATGGCCATGGCCCGGCTGGACCCCCGGATTTCGCTGCGATGAAGCGCGATCTGCCCGCGCTGATCGGCACCATCGTCCTGGCCCTGCTGCTGGCGGCGACCGTGGCGGCGCCCTTCGTCGCCGCCGACCCGGAAGCCATGAATCTGGCAACCATCCATGCCCCGCCATCGCTGTTCCATCCCCTGGGCACCGATGAATTGGGCCGCGACGTAGCCTCGCGCCTGCTGCATGGCGGGCGGGTGTCATTGGCGGTGGCCCTGGCGACAGCCGTGCTGGCCGCATTCTTGGGCACCGCCATCGGCCTGCTGGCCGGCTATCACGGCGGACGGCTGGATGCCCTGCTGATGCGGCTGACCGACGGGGTGATGGCGCTGCCGCTGTTGCCGTTGCTGATCGTGCTGGCCGCCCTGGACCCGGCCAAGCTGGGCATCGACGCGGAAACCCAATCGACCGAGGCCTTCACCATCGGTCGCATGGTGGTGATCATCGCCCTGGTCGGCTGGACCGGAGCGGCCCGGCTGGTCCGCGCCCAGACCATGACGGTGAAGGCGCGCGATTACGTCCGCGCCGCCACCGCCTTGGGGGCGACGCCCACGCGGATCATGCTCCGCCACATCCTGCCCAACGTCGCCTCGCCCATGGTGGTGGCGGCGACCCTGTCGGTGGGCAACATCATCCTGGTGGAAAGCGCCTTGTCCTTCCTGGGCCTGGGCGTGCAACCGCCCATGGCCAGTTGGGGCAACATGCTGACCGGGGCCATGAACGTGATCTGGAGCGCCCCGCTTCAGGCGCTATGGCCGGGGTTGGCCATCTTCGTCACCGTGCTGGCCTTCAATCTGGCCGGCGACGGTCTGCAACGCAGGCTGGACCCGAGAAAGGCGTAGTCCCGATCAGCGGGATATGAGGCGTCGTCCCGATCAGTGGGACATGGGGGGATGAACCATAAAAAACCCCGGAGCACTGGGGTGCTCCGGGGCTTGTACGATCTAAACCGGGACAGCAGGTTACCGGGTCAGATCGAAGGAGATGTCCGATTCGTCGGCGACTTCGAACACGCGGTCGAGGATTTCGACCAGAACCCGCAGCGCACCTTGGTAGCCGAAGGTGGGGAAGCGGTGGTGGTGGTGACGGTCGAAGATCGGGAAAGTCAGACGGATCAGCGGAATGCCGGTGTCCTTTTCCAGATACTTGCCGTAGGACGAACCGATGATGAAGTCGGTCGGCTCGGTGAACAGCAGCGAACGCAGGTGCCACAGATCCTTACCGGCCCACACCTGACCCGACGCACCGAAGGGCGAGGAAGCGAGCAGGGCCTTGGCCTTGGCTTCCCATTCCTTGGCGCCGTTGGTGGCGAGGACGTGGGTCGGCTCGGCGCCCATTTCCATCAGGAAGGCGGACATGGCCAAGGTGAAGTCGGGATCGCCGAAGACGGCGAACTTCTTGCCATGCAGCCAAGCCTGGCTGTCGGTGATGGCATCGACCAGACGACCGCGTTCCTTTTCGATGGAAGCGGGAATGGCCTTGCCGGTCAGTTCCGAAACCTTCATCAGGAAAGCGTCGGTGGCGCCGATGCCCATGGGATAGTTGAAGGCGGCGGTCTGCTGACCCTTGGTCGCCACGTATTCCAGGGTCTTCAGGCTGCAGAATTCCTGCAGGCCGATGGTGGCCTTGGCGTTGATGGCGGCGCGGGTCTCGTCCAGCGTGGTGCCGCCGTCATACATGCGGTATTCGCCGTCGGAGGGCGTATCGTAGACGTCGGAAACGTCGCCGATGAAGGTGTAATCGACGCCCATGGTGTCGAGATAACGCTTGATCTCGCGGTTGTTGGCGACCGCATAGCCGTCGAAACCGGGGATGATGTTGATCTTGTCGCCGGCAGCGGCGGTCAACTGCGCTTCACGATCCCAGAAGTAGCTGAGAATGCCCTTCATCTGGTTGTCGTAGCCGGTGGTGTGGCTGCCGACGAAAGACGGGGTGTGAGCGAAGGGAACCGGGAAATCAGCCGGAACCGATTCCTTTTCCTTGGCGGTGGCGATGAACGCCGACAGATCGTCGCCGATGACTTCGGCCATGCAGGTGGTCGAAACCACGATCATCTTCGGCTTATAGAGCGTGTAGGCGTTCTGCAGGCCTTCAACGATGTTGGCGAGACCACCGAACACGGCGGCATCTTCGGTCATCGAGTCGGCAACGATCGGCACGGCTTCCTTGAAGTGACGGGCCAGATGCGAACGGAAATAAGCGACGCAGCCTTGCGAACCATGCACGTAGGGCAGGGTACCTTCGAAACCGGCGGCCACGAACACCGCGCCCAGCGGCTGGCAGGCCTTGGCCGGATTGATGGTGGCGATTTCACGGGCGAAGTTCTTTTCGCGGTATTCCCAGGTCTTGGTGTATTCGGCCTGGGCGGCCACGGCTTCGTCGGTGGGCCGGCACTCGAACTGAGCCTTCTTGGAGGCGAACAGTTCCAGGTATTCCGGTTCCTTGAACAAGGAAATGTGGTCTTTGACCTTGTCAGCGCTCTGCGGCATGGCAGTTCTCCTTCAGCCTCCTCGCGCCCCCGTTTTGTGGGCGTCACGCGAGGAGGTGTTGTGACATCAAAAATGTAAGGCGTTACAGGTGGTTAGCGCTTACGCGGCCTTCCACGGAGCCTTGAACTTCGACCAGATCGGGCTGTTGATGGCCAGGTCCATATCGCGAGCGAAAATGGCGAAGCCGTCATAACCGTGATACGGGCCGGAATAGTCCCACGAGTGCATCTGGCGGAAGGGCACGCCCATCTTTTGGGTGGCGTACTTTTCCTTGATGCCGGAACCGACCAGGTCGGGGCGGATCTTTTCGATGAACTTCTCAAGCTCGTAGCCCGAGACGTCGTCATAGATCAGCGTGCCTTCCTTGACGTAATCGGTGGTGCGCTGATAGTCGTCGTTGTGGCCGAATTCATAGCCGGTGCCGACGATGGTCATGCCCAGATCGTCATAGGCGTTGGCAACGTGACGGGGGCGCAGACCACCCACGTACAGCATGACCTTCTTGCCTTCCAGGCGGGGCTTGTACTTGGCCAGGACGTCGGCGACCAGACCTTCGTACTTGGCGATGACCTTCTCGGCATTGGCCTGGATGGTCTCGTCGAACTGCGAAGCGATCTTGCGCAGGCTCTTGGCGATCTGGCTGGGGCCGAAGAAGTTATATTCCACCCACGGAATGTTGTACTTCTCTTCCATGTGACGGCAGATGTAGTTCATCGACCGATAGCAGTGGATCAGGTTCAGCTTGGCCTTGGGAGCGCGTTCCATTTCCGCCAAGGTGGCGTCGCCCGACCACATGCCGACCACGCGCAGGCCCATTTCTTCCAGCAGACGGCGGGAAGGCCAGGCGTCGCCGCCGATGTTGTAGTCGGCGATCAGGTTGACGTCATAGGGGCCGGTTTCCCACTCGGGCTTCGACTTCTCGAACACCCAATCCCGGATGGCGTCGTTGGCGATGTGGTGGCCCAGCGACTGGGACACGCCGCGGAAGCCTTCGCAACGCACCGGAACGATGGTCTTGCCGGTTTCCTTGTGCTTCTTCTTGGCGACGGCTTCGATGTCGTCACCGATCAGACCGATCGGGCATTCGGACTGGATCGAGATACCCTTGTTGAGCGGGAACAGGTCGTTCAGCTCGTCGATCATCTTGTCCAGGTTCTTGTCGCCACCGAAAACGATGTCGCGTTCCTGGAAGTCCGAGGTGATCTGCATGGTCACGAACGAGTCGATGCCGACCGTGCCATTGAAGTAGTTGCGACGCTGGGACCAGGAATAGTGACCGCAGCCGACCGGACCGTGGGAGATGTGGAGCATGTCCTTGACCGGACCCCACACCACACCCTTGGAACCGGCATAGGCGCAACCACGGATGGTCATGACACCGGGAACGGATTTGACGTTGGACTTGACGCCACAGCTGGAGGCACCGGCGTCGTCGGTCTTCTTGATGTTGAGGTGACGGCCACGCTTCTTGGCGGCCTTCTCGGGATACTGCTCGAGGACTTCCTTGATCAGGGCCTCATTGAAAGCAGCGTCGGGTGCGTTGTCGAGGCTCATGCCCCATCTCCTTATCCTGGTTTTCGCATCCCCCGCCGCCGCCATACGAGCGGCGGGGGTAACGATAAAGGCTGGTCAGTCGCCAGTGATTAGCTGCACAGGCTCTTTTCCTTGGCCTCGAGCTCGGCCAGGGCAGCTTCGTCGGACTTCATGATGCCGAATTCCAGCAGCATGTCTTCCAGCTCTTCCATGGTGATCGGGGTCGGGATGGTGCCCTTGCCGGCATTGGCATGGATCTTGGTGGCGAGCTGGCGGTATTCACCGGCCTGCTTCGAGTCGGGCGCGTACTGGATGACGGTCTGGCGACGCAGCTCGGCGTGCTGCACACCATTGTCACGCGGGACGAAGTGGATCAGCTGGGTGTTCAGCTTGGAAGCCAGGCTCTCGGACAGATCGATTTCACGGTCGGTCTGACGTTCGTTGCAGATCAGGCCGCCCAGACGGACGCCGCCGGAACCGGCATACTTCAAGATGCCCTTGGCGATGTTGTTGGCGGCGAACAGCGCCATCATTTCGCCGGACATGACGATGTAAATTTCCTGGGCCTTGTTCTCGCGGATGGGCATGGCGAAGCCGCCGCACACCACGTCGCCCAGCACGTCGTAGGAGACGTAATCGACGTCGTCATAGGCGCCGTTTTCTTCCAGGAAGTTGATGGCGGTGATGACGCCACGACCGGCGCAGCCGACGCCCGGCTCGGGGCCACCGGCTTCGGTGCACTTGATGCCCTTGTAGCCGATCTTCATCACGTCTTCGAGTTCCAGGTCTTCGACCGAACCGGCCTTGGCGGCCAGGTGCAGCACGGTGTCCTGCAGCTTGGTGTTGAGGATCAGGCGGGTCGAGTCGGCCTTGGGGTCGCAGCCGACGATCAGGATCTTTTGATCCATCTCGACCAGAGCGGCCAGGGTGTTCTGGGAGGTGGTCGACTTGCCGATACCGCCCTTACCGTAGAAAGCGATCTGACGAGGCATATTGATGTTCCTTTCGCTGGTCTAGCCTTCAATGGGTCGGCGGGGGCATCGGCCGCCGCCTCTGCTCCCATAGAGGCAATGGGCGTGCCAACTTTTCGAAACAATGAAAAAACATTAAAAAACAGATACATAACATGTGTGTTGGGGGTTTTGTGGGGCTGTCGGGAAGTCTACACGCTGTCGTAAGCCTCACATTCGGCGTTGCTGTGTCGGTCGGAAGGAGGGCTGTGGGTGGTAAGGGCACATTTATTGCAAGGATTTCGCCGACAGGATGGGAGTGGTGGGCGTGTCATCCAGGGAAAAGCGCAGTTTCGGTCAGTCGACCAATCTTGTGGGGGTGCCCACCGAGTTGCTGGGCTGCCGCGAATTCAATGCGCATCCGGTGGAGTTGCACATTTCCGGTGCACGCGAGATGAACAAGAATCTGTTCGAGATGCTTTCGCACGCCCCCGATCTGGCCGATGCCGGCTTGGCGTTTCACTCTTATATGAACGCCATGTTCGGCATTGATCCGGAACAGCGCGAGGGTGGCGACCGGGCCCGGCGTTTCCGCGCTTCGTTCCTGCGTCTGCTCAAGGGCTGGGGGTATGACAGCAACGGCCCCGAAGGCGCGGTACTGAAAGGTTGGGTGCAAAGCCGCTTCGGCCTGTTTCCCACCTTCCATAAGCAGGTCATCGACCGCCTGACCGGGCCGGTATGGACGGCTTATGTGGAAGAAAAGATGTCGTCGCGCTTCCACAACAATTCCATCCATACCCAATTGGATATGTTGTATGAGTTCTGCCAATGGGCGCTGGCCACCTTCGTCGCGCCGGGCAAGACCCATCTGACCCTGTATCGGGGCACCAATTCCTTCGACGAGCATCAGATCGTCGAACGTCTCGACCGCCGCCGGGTGGTGATGCGCATCAACAATCTGGCGTCGTTTTCCGAACATCGCGATGTCGCCAGCTGTTTCGGCGACATCATCGTCACCGCCCACGTCCCGGTGGTGAAAATGGTTTTTTTCAACACGCTGTTGCCCATCCATCCGTTGAAGGGCGAAGGCGAATATCTGGTCATCGGCGGTGAGTACCTTGCCGATGCCAGCTATCTTTAGGAAAGAGTGTTCGCATGGAACAAAACATTCCTTTGCTGGACCGGGCCCTGGGCGCCTATTTCGGCCTGGCCGTGGGCGACGCCCTGGGGGCCACCGTCGAGTTCCTGACCCGCGGTGAAATCCAAAGCCAATATGGCGTCCACCGCAAGATGGTCGGCGGCGGCTGGCTGCATCTGGCCCCCGGACAGATCACCGACGATACCGAGATGTCGCTGGCCCTGGGCCGCTCGCTGGTGCGCATGGGCCGTTTCGACGCCGTCGAAGCGTGCGAGGAATTCGCCGCCTGGCTGAAGACCGGGCCGGTGGATATCGGTAACACCTGTCGGCGTGGAATCCGCCGCTATATGATCCATGGCAGCGTTGACGGCCCCTATTGCGACGGCGATGCCGGCAACGGCGCCGCCATGCGGGTGTTGCCCATGGCCCTGGCGACCTTCAGCCAACCCGACCGGGTCGAGCCGTGGACCTTGGCGCAATGTCACATCACCCACAATCACCCTTTGTCGGATCACGCCTCGCTGACCATGGTGCGCATGGTTCAGGCGCTGCTGAAGGGCGAAGGCATGAAAGGCGCCCGGGCCATCGCCACCGCCTTGGTGGACAAGCACAAATGCTTCCGCTTCGAGGTGTTCAAGGGCCAAAGCACGGCCTACATCGTCGACACCATGCAGACGGTGCTGCACTTTTATTTCGTTACCGATTCATTTCAGGATTGTCTGATTCAGACCGTCAACCAAGGGGGCGACGCCGACACCACCGGGGCCATGGTCGGCATGTTGGCCGGCGCCTGTTACGGCCTGTCGGCCATCCCCAAATCCTGGCTGAACAAATTGGACAAGGCGGTGGCCGAGGAAATCCGCGCCCAGGTGCCCAAATTATTGGCCATCGGGACGTAGGCTCAAGCCGCCGGCGGTTCGCATTTCGGCGCGTGGTCGTGCTTGGGGCAGCCTTCGCCGATGCCGGCGGCGCCATCAAGGCCGATCCAGGCGGCGACCTTCGCTTCATCCCAACCGACCATGCGTTGGTCGCCGACCTGCATCAGCGGGCGGCGGATCAGCAGGTGGTCTTCCATCAGCAGGGCCAGGGCCTTGCCCGGACCCAGATTTTCCGGGACGATCTCGCCGGACTTGATCTTGGGGGCGGCGCGGTTGAACCAATCGGTAGGGGGCAAGGGGGCGAGGAAGGCCAGCAGCTCGGCGCCCGACCACGGATGCGACAATAGATCGCGCACCACCAGTTCATGTCCCGAATCCGACAATGTCTTCTTTTGCCGGGCATTGCCGCCGCAACCGGGCTTTTCGTAGAATATGACGTGGGCCATGGCCGTTTACCTCGCTTCGGCGGTCAATCCAGCGCGCCATGCCGGGTCAGGTGACGGGTGAACAGATCCGCGATATCGGCGAATAGCCGGCAAGCCGCCTGTTCTGCCGCCGGGTATTGTTGGGGCGGGCATAGCGTCTCGGCCAACCCGCAAAAATGATGCCAGCCGGCGGCATCGGTGCGGCCAAAAAAGTGCAGCGGGCAGTGGTGGCCCAATTGCGCGCGGATGCGCGGGCCCAGCATGGCGATGCCCATGACCGATCCCTCGACCACATAGCGCCAACCCACATATTCGGCCACGGAGGTGGGGGCGGTGCCGTTCCAGCACGGCGCCGTCGGATCCAATATTGCCAGTTCGCTCAAGTCGCGGGTCAGCAAGGCGGTGCGGTCCAGGGCAAGCTGTCTGAACGGGGCCAGATCGGGCAGGCCGGCATGGGCTTGGTGAAAGGCTGTCTCCAGCGGCTGGTGCAGGCCCAGCAGGGCGTGCAGCACGCGGCCATAGGCCTTGACGGTCAGGCCTGGGGCGGTCAGGGGACGCATCAGCGGATGATGATCGACGTTGTGGTGCCCCTGGCGGGTGGCGGCCCGCAGGTGCTGGCGCAATCCATCCTTTGTCATGGAACGATCCGCGCAGGCGGGAAGGTCAGGGTCACGCAGGTGCCCTGGCCCAAGGTGCTGGCCAGATAGATGGTGCCACCATGCAGTTCGATCAGGGATTTGACGATGGGCAGGCCCAGTCCGGTGCCCTTGCGGGCGATTTCCATGTTGTCTTCGGCCTGACGGAACGGTTCCAGCACCCGGGCCAACTGATCGGCGGCGATACCGATGCCGGTATCGTGCACGGTCAGGCACAGCCCCGAGGCATCCTGTCGGCAGCCGACATGAACCGAGCCCTGGGGTGGGGTGAATTTGATGGCATTGGCCAAAAGGTTGATCAGGATCTGCAACAGCATGCGGCGGTCCGCGCGCAGACGGGGCAGGGGCGAGGGTATTTCGACCCGGATGGTGACCTCGGCCTCGCGTGCCAGGGATGAAAGCAGTTGCTGGGCATAGGTGGCCAGCACCGGGATTTCTAATTCCTCGTCTTCGATGTCAAAGCCGCCGGCTTCGATCTTGGACAGATCCAGCACATCATTGATCATGTTCAGCAAGTGGCGCGCGGCATCGCGCACGTGACCGATGACTTCGCTTTGGCGTTGCAGCACCTGGCCGTAAAGGCCCATGCCCAACATTTCGGAAAAGCCGAGAACAGCATTCAACGGCGTTCGCAATTCATGGCTCATATGGGCGAGAAAGCGGGATTTGGCCCGGTCGCTTTCGGCCAATTGCAGGTTCAGTAATCGAATGGTGCGCAATTGGCGCAAGATCACGTCGTTCAGGGCCGTGCGCAACGAACGGGCAATTTCCACCTTCCACCTGGGCCACGGGCGGGAATGACCGCGCCGTTCCTCGACCCAGCGGGCAAAGGATTGCCGCGGCAAATAATCACCGCGGTCTTTGTCGCTGGCCACCTGTTGCGGGGTCTTACCCCCCCAGATTGTGGTGCACACGGTTTCCGGACGAAACCACAAGATCATGTGCTGGCCGGTGTCGCCGACGGAAATGCCCAGAACGCCACTTGCCATTTCGGTGTATTTCTTGAATTCCGGCAAATGGGCGGAGAGGCACTCGCTGAAATAGACGCCGTCGTGAAGGTGATTGCGGCAGAATTCCGACAAAAGCAACACGGCCTCGGGGTCCGGCGCTTTGCCGACCACGCGGATGTCGGGTTTGTCGCTGGCGCCGTCGTCGTACACGACAGCCGCCCCGGACGAGGCATAGAAAATATCGGTCAGCTTGACTTCGCCTTCGACCAGCGGCGAGACGAAGTCGTCGGCCCCGGCGATCTGTTCCAGCAGGCGGGCATGCAGGTGCACATGCAAGGCGCGGGCGCTGCTCTCCTCCACCGTTTCGGTGGCGTGCAGCGCCATGGAAAAGGAATCGGTCAGGGTCATCACATAGTGCCGGGCGTCTTGGCCAACCCGATGCGGCTGACGATGATGGCCGACGATCAGCCCCCACAGACGTCCCTGGGTGATGATCGAAGAGGAAAACGAACCATCGACGCCCAGATTGCGCTGGTAGATCTGGTGGACCGGCGACATTGACCGGCACCGGCACCGTGCCAGATCGTATGGCAACCCCGTGGCCGGCTTGACGGCCGGTTGCAACATGGCCGGCTTGTAGTCCCGATCCGGGGTGAAGCGGGTCGGACATTTCAGATAAAGGGCGCGGGCCTGGGGGGGGATGTCGTCGGCAGGAAAGTGAAATCCCATGAAGGATTGGGAAAAACTCTCATCCAGGCTTTCGCCGATCACTTCGCCATGGCCATCGCGATCAAAGCGATAGACCAAGACCCGTTCCATACCGGTGATCCGGCGGATGCATTTGGCGACGTGGTCAGCCAGTTTATCCAGACTTTCCGCATCGCGCATGCTGGTGATGGTGTTTTGCACCAAAGTCAGCTGGTCGTGCGGGGCTTGGTCGCCGGGCTGGCGTGGTTCGATTTCACAAAACAGGGTGTCGGCGGAACGATGGGTGTAAATCTCGGCGCCAAAGGGCGGCCAATAAGCCTTGTCCAAAGTGAGGAAGGCACCATCAGCCTGTTTCGAGGCTTCTGCCACCTTGACCACGATCGCCCCGGGCAGAACCTGATCCAGGCGCATGCCGGCGCTCAGCGGATAATCCGGGGGGGCAAGGCCCGCGACATTCTCGGAAATACTTTCAATGACCAGACTGGCCGGGTCGATGCACAACAGCAGCGCATGAGGCTGGACGCAGCCAGGGGCGTGGATGGCCTCTTGATCGCAGGCTTGGGTCAGACGGCTCTCATCCATTGCTCACCATTTACTATCCTATAGTATAATGGTCGAGAGTATGGTGGCGGTGCGTGCGCGTTTCAATAGGGAAGTGGTCAGACCGCAGTAAAAAAGGGGGCGTCCCTAAGGACGCCCCCCGTACCGATCTGCGTGCTTCCGCCATCAACGCCGCAGATCGATCTCGACACCGGCTTCGCCGGAGAATTCCACCAGGATGTCTTCATCCCGCACGATGTACTGGCAAGCCAGACGATAGGGCGGGGGCATGTCCTCGACCTCGGTCTTGGCCAGCAATTCCTTGGTCAGCTTGCCATTCACCGACAGGGTCAGCTTTTCCTTGTCGGTCAGGTGGATCGCCTTGGGGGCGTTGTCGCCCAGATGGGTCACCTTGATCAGGCAGGAGCCGCACTCGCCGTCCTGGCACTCGAACGGGATCTTGATGTTGTTGGCCTTGGCCACGGCCAAAAGGGTGCCATTGGCGCCGGCGACGGCGTAAACGGTGACGTTCTTTTCCAGGGTCGGACCGCTGAAGGTTACATTGGCCATCTTGGGATGCTCCTTGGGGATATCTTGGGGTTCACAAGACTGGGGCGGTTGCCGCCAGTACCTCGGCCGCCTGGGCCAAGGGCATGGAGATGGGCGTGATGTTCTCGTTCTCCATGAACTTCTTTTCGTTGGGCGACAGCTCGTCCATGGGGACGATGGCATAGCGCGGCCCTTTGGAGTGCTTGGTCAGGCAGCGGGCAAAGGTGCGCAGAATCTGGTCGTAGAAGCGGCAGCCGATGAAGACGAAGCCCATGTCGGCGCGCCGGAGCTTCACCGTGTCCGGGATCGGGGTCTGGATGTCGATATCGGTCAGCACTTCGACGTAATCGGCATCCGAGGCCAGAACGTCGCCGGCCGGCTGCGCCGCGCCATGCGGCTTGTAAAGAATGGTGCTGGCCTTGGCCGCCTCGTCATAGGCAAGCTCGGTGCCGTCGGGGGCATAGGCCCGATACCACGGTGCATCGCCGGTACGGCGCGCCTTCGACGTGCCTTGCATCAGCGCCCAATCCGAGCGGATGTCGCCCAGGGCCTGGGCCATGGTGCCGTCATACCAGGTGTCGATGATCAGGGGCAATTGGGTGCGTCCGGCCAACCAGCGGTGCAGCAGGCTGGGTTCGGGCACCGGCTTGAAGATTTCCAGCATCAGCTTGTCCAGCGTCATGCGATGCCGGAACGTCTCGATATACTGGGCGGTGTGCCACATATTGTTGCGGATACGACCGGGGACGGCGACGCGCTTGGACAGGCGCTGCGACAGTTCGCGGGCGCCGGTGGGCACCGGCCAGGGCTCGGCGGTCAGCGTCAGCACGTCCGGTCCCAGGAAGGGCACAAGCTGCCCCGCCGCGATTCTCCGGCCAAGATCGGCAACGATTTCATGCGGTTGGGCAGTGGCGTTCATGGTGTCAATCCTCGTCGTCGGCGAGCTTGCGGGCTTCGACGGTGATCGGCAGCGGCGTGTCGGCGGGCATGTCGGGCATCTGGAACGACCAGCCGTTGCCGATCTTGATGACACCGCCCCAAATGCCGGGCTTTTCGGTTTCGATCACTTTTTCTTCCAAGTCCTTTTTCGGGACATAGATTTCGTAGTAATCGGCAACCTTGCGCAGGGTGACCTTCATTGCGGTTGCTCCAGGCTTTCGATTTCATGCGTGCGCATGCCGACCAGCATGCCGCGATCGACGAAGTCGATGGCGTAGACGTAGAAGCGGTTGAGATAAGTCCCCACCGATTTCACATAGCCCACGTCACCGCGGTGGATCAGAAACTCTCCCATGGCGAGGCCGGGATAGGTGCCGTCATTGCGAATTTCGCGGATGGAGTGCACTTTTTCCCCCGGCTCAAAGGCCGGTGGCCCGTACAATTCGCTGGCTTCGGCTTCGACCATGGGAGCCTCTCTGTGCAGGCGATTACGCCTTGACGATGCAGTTTTCGACCGGGCAGACGGCAATGCACTTGGGGTCGTCGCCGTCGCATTCGCTGCAGGCGCTGGCCTTGATGACATAGGTCTCGCCCTTCATGGCGATGGCGGCATTGGGGCACTCGAATTCGCAAGCGCCGCAGGCGGAGCAGGTGGAGGTGGTGATCTTCAGAGCCATGGCGGTTCTCCTTGGTTAAAAAAGTCAGGCAATGGATCCCAGCGCGACGTCGGCTTGGCCGTTGATTTCGGCGTACCAGCGGGCGATGGCGGTTTCGATGTATTCAAAGGGGTAGGCGTCGATGGCGGTGATGCCGGCGGCGGCCAGGTCCTTTTTCGGGCACGATCCGATCTTGGACACGAACACCGCTTCGATGCCGGCCAGGGTCGGGACCAGATTGTCTTCCAGCACGTCGTCGTCGCCCCAACCGCCTTGGCAGTAATTGTCCACCTTGCGGTGACCGACGAAACGCACGCCATCGTGGTCGACTTCGTAGACCTGGAACTCGCTGGCGTGGCCGAAATGCTGGTTGACGCGTCCGCCACCCTTGGTGGCGACGGCGACCAGACGAGCCGGCGCGGCGGTGGCGGCCAAGGTGTCCTCGGCCACGGCGACGGCGGCCTGACGGTCGGCCCGTTCACGCTCGACCACTTCGCGGTAGAGGCGGCGGGCCTCGGGGTCGTACTCGACCTCGGCATCGATCTTGTCCATGGTGAAGTCCTGCGACAGGTCTTCTCCCAGCATGCCTACGGCGTCGGCGCGGCACTGGCGGCAATGGCGCATCAGATTGGCGCCGCCGGCCAGCTTGTCCTGCAAATCCTTCAACTCCGCCGCGCTGGGGCCGCGCTGGCCGGTCAGGCCGAAATGGGTGCCGTGGGCAGCGTCGGAGATCAGCGGCATGACATTGTGCAGGAAGGCGCCGCGGGCCTTGATGGCGGCGTTGACCTCCAGCAGGTGCTGGTCGTTGACACCCGGGATCATCACCGAGTTGACCTTGACCAGGATGTTCTTGCTGGCCAGAGCCTCCAGGCTTTCCATCTGCCGCTCGTGCAGAATCTTGGACGCATCCAGGCCGGTGTAACGCTTGCCGTTATGATAGATCCACGGATAGATCAGGGTACCGATCTCGGGGTCGACCATGTTGATGGTGACGGTGACGTGGTCGATGTTGTGGTCGGCCAGGGCGTCGATATGGTCGGGCAGGGCCAGGCCGTTGGTGGAGACGCAGAACTTCAGGTCGGGCAGGCGCTTTTCCACCTGACGGAAGGTCTCGAAGGTCTTGCGCCAGTCGAACATGGAATCACCGGGGCCGGCGATGCCCAACACCGACAATTGCGGCACCTTGTTGGCGACGGCGACGACCTTCAGCGCCGCCTGTTCGGGCGTCATGCGCTCGGAGGTGACGCCGGGGCGCGATTCGTTGGAACAGTCGTATTTGCGATTGCAATAATTGCACTGGATGTTGCAGGCCGGTGCCACCGCCACATGCATGCGGGCGAAATAGTGGTGGGCCTCTTCCGAATAGCAGGGATGGTCCTTGATCTTGTTCCACACATGCTCGGGCATCTCGCCTTGACCGGCGCTGCTGCCGCACGATGACTTGGTGGAACAGCCGCTGGTTTGGGGCTGGGCTTCACCACGCTTGGTGATGCTTTGCAGGGAAACGATGTTGGACACCGGCAGCCTCCAATTCAGGGGTCTCTGAATTATGGTATTGCAACTGCGATGCCAATTGAGAAGTGGCGGAAAATATAGGGTTTCGCGGCTTTTGTCGGTTGTCGTATCCCCGACAGCGGCGTCAGGGATGCGACAGACGGGGAGCAAAAGGTCGGAATTGGCGTCATAAGGGGTGGTGTCGCCGCGATGCGACCACTCCGCCAGGGCGTCGGACCGTCAGGCAACGTGCCCGTGGCTACAGCTGCCTGATCTCGATGTCGTATTTCTTCAGGGCATAGCCGATCTGGCGTGGGGTCAGCCCCAGCAGGCGGGCGGCCTTGGCCTGGACCCAGCCGCAGCGTTCCATGGCCTGGACCAGACGGGACCGTTCGTCCAGGCTGTCCAGATCCACCTCCGCCATGACTTCGGTGGACGCCGTCGGTGCGGTGATCGGCGGCGGTGCAGCGGCGGCGGTAACCGGTTCACGCACGGGGGCGGTGGGGACCGGCACCAGATGGCTGGCCGCCTGCCCTTGGCCCACCTTGCCGTCCCATAGGGTCGAGGACAGACACAGATCGCGCCGGCACGACAGGTCGATCTCGTCGATGACGTCGCCCTGGGCCATGGTGGCGGTGCGGTAGATGCAGTTTTCCAGTTCGCGCACATTGCCGGGGAAGTTGCAGCGTTGCAGGGTCTGCAAAGCCTTGGCGGTGATGCCGACCTTGCGACCGTTTTCCTGGTTGAACTGCTTGAGGAAGTGGTCGGCCAGCAGCGCCACGTCGCCATGACGTTCGCGCAAGGGCGGCAGGAAGATGGGCACCACGTTCAAGCGGAAATAGAGGTCGGCGCGGAACTCGCCCTTGGTCACCGCCATTTCCAGGTTGCGGTTGGTGGCGGCGACCAGACGGACATCAACCTTGATGGTCTTGGCGCCGCCGACCCGCTCGAATTCGCCTTCTTGCAGCACGCGCAGCAGCTTGGACTGGAAATTGGCGGAAATCTCGCCGATCTCGTCCAGGAACAAGGTGCCGCCATTGGCCAACTCGAAACGGCCCTTGCGGTCGGCGACGGCGCCGGTGAAGGCGCCCTTTTCGTGGCCGAACAATTCGGATTCCAGCACGCTTTCCGACAATGCGGCGCAGTTGACCTTGACGAACGGCTTGTCGGTGCGCTTGGACAGCATGTGCACGGCGTGGGCGATCATTTCCTTGCCGGTGCCGCTTTCGCCGCGCAACAGCACGGTGGCCTTGGTTGGTGCCGCCTGCTGCACCTGGGCGAACACCCGGGCCATAGCCTCGGACGAGCCGACGATCTCTTCCAGCCCGGCGCTGCGCGCCGCCGCCGGCTTGATCTTGATCACCTGCTTTTGCAGCCGCGCATTGTCTTCCATCAGCTGTTCGCGGTCGGCCAGCACCTTGCGGTACAGCCCCACCGTCTGGCCGATCAGGGTGCCGACCATGGTCAGGAAGCGGATGTCGTGCTGAAAGCCGCGATGGGCGCCGCTTTCACGCCCGCGCACGACGGAAAGGGTGCCGAAGGGCTTTTCGTTGGTCTTCACCGGCACGCACAGAAAGGCCAGGGAATCGTCATCGGGATCAAGGAACTCGGCGATGTAATCGGCCAGGGCTGGGTCGCCGACGGCACTGGGCACCACCATGGGCATCGAGCCTTCCAGCACCGGGCGGATGGCCTGCATGGGGTATTTCAAGGCGCCGTCGCGGGCCTCACGCAAGGACATGCCGGTGACGGCGGCCAGCACCTGCTCGCCGGTACCGTCATCCAAGGTGACGACGCCGTGGCGCATTTCCAGGTAGGACGACAGGATGTTCAAGACGTCGTGCAGCGCCCGGTCGAGGTCGAAGGTCGATCCCAGCACCTTGCCGATTTCGTAGATACCGATCAGCTGTGCTTCGCTGTCTTCGTTGCGGCTTTTGTTCAAGCTGCCCATGTCCCGAACCCCATTTTCGACCGTGCCTTTAAAATGGGCGGCATGGCCGTGTGTCTATTTTTTAGACTTTAGCCATGTCTGAACGGTTTCGTCCAGTGTCGCTAATCCGACAATTGCTGCAAATGCGAAGGGCGCCCATGCATTAAATGCACATGGGCTCCACCTTTGGGCGGGGCAAGGGGGGGAATGGGATAATTTGAAGTCCTGATCCTCTCCCCGCGCGTCGTATGGGCAATGCGCACGCGGGGAGAGGGGGAGCTTAAGCGGCCAGACGCTGAATCCAGCGTTGGATGGCTTCCACGTGCTCGGCTTCCTCGTCGGTGAATTCCTGCGCCATGGCGCGGATTTCCGGGTCGGTGGTGGTGTCCAGCACGTTCTTATAGAACTCATAGCCGCGCAGTTCGGCTTCAAGCGCCAGACGCATGGCCTCCTGCACGCCCATCAGCGGATCGGCGCCCCAGATGGCGGCGGCTTCCGGGCTTTCCATTTCCGGCCATTTGAAGTCGTCATGGCTCATGACCGGCAGGTCGTGATAGCCGCAGCGTTCCTTGGCCTGCTGGTAGTGCATCTGCGAATAATGCGCCATCTGGGCGAAGAATTCGTGCACTTCCTTGTTGCCGTGGGTCTTGGCGGCTTCGGCCAATTCCTTGAAACGCAGCACCGCTTCCTGTTCCAACCGGGCCGCATAGGCCAGGAATTCGTCAACTGATTCCATCATGATGATCCTCAGCCGAACTTGAACAGGATGCCGTAGCCGCCGCGCGGATAATTCCACTCGATGTCGCCGGTGGCGGCGCAGACGATGCGGCAGGTGCCGCATTCCAGGCAGCCGTCGGGGGCGATTTCCACCTGACCGGTTTCGGTGCGGCTATAGCAGCCGGCGGGGCAAATCTTGACCAGCGACGCCAAGGCCTCGGTCGGCTGGGTGTGCGGTTTGACGCTGATATGCGGGCGGCCTTCATCGACCATGTAGCGGTTCTGGTAGAGCTTTTCTTCTACCTTGATGTGGATCTCTTGCATGAGAGTTCTCCTGAAAACTCGGACCTGGGCGACTAGGCGCCCAGGCCGGGGCGATTACCGGAAGGCGCGGGCCAGGTTGAAGACGTCGCCCAGCAGGCCGCCCAGACGACGGGTCGAGCGGAAGGCCTTGGTGATCTTCTTTTCCTTGGACCGCTTGTCCTCGCCGTCCACGCGCAGCATGGTCTCGGCGGCTTGCGACAGCAGGCGCGGATAATCGGTGAAGAAGTGCTTGTTGTTGTGCAGCACCTTGGGCAGGCGGCGGTACTTGTGCAGGTCCTTCAAGACGAAGCTGTCTTCCAGCGCCTTCTTGTAGGCGACCAGCACCGACGACACCATGGGCTTGCCGGCCTTCTTGGCGGCGATCACCGTCTCGGCCGCCAGACGGCCCGAGGTCATGGCCATGTTCGAGCCTTCGCGGTGGACGGCGTTGACGAACTGGGCGGCGTCGCCGACGATCATCCAGCCGTCGCCGAAAAGCTGCGGCACCGCGTTCAAGCCACCTTCGGGGATCAGGTGGGCGGCATATTCCTTGACTTCCGACCCGGCCAGCAGCGGCTTGATCGACGGATGGTTCTTGAACTTCTCCAACAGGAAGGCCGGGCGCACCTGGGCTTCGGTGAAGTCCGACACCAGACAGCCGATGCCGACCGCGATGCTTTCCTTGTTGGTGTAGAGGAAAGCGGTGCCGACCATGCCGACGGTGACCGAGCCGGCCACTTCGATGACCACGCCTTCTTCCTCGCCGATGTTGAAGCGGCTTTCGATGACGTCTTGCGGCAGGAAGTGCATTTCCTTGACCGCCAGGGCGACGGCGTCGGGGGTGACTTCCTTCTTGATGCCCGAGCGGCTGGCCACCAGGGCGTTGACGCCGTCGGCCATCACCACCACGTCGGCATAGACGTCGCCGTCTTCACGGTCGGTGCGCACGCCGATGACCTTGCCCTTGCCGTCCTTGATCAACTCGGTGACGGTGGTTTCGCATACCACCAGGGCGCCGGCTTCGCGCACCTTGCGGCTGAACCACTTGTCGAACTGGGCGCGGATGATGGTGTAGCGGTTGGGACGCTCTTCGTTGAAGGCGTCCGAGCGGTAGTGACCGCCCACATGGGCCTTGTCGTCCAAAATCCACATGCGCTGTTCGACGATGTGGCGTTCCAAGGGCGCATCCTCGCGGAAATCAGGGATGATGCGTTCCAGGGCATCGGCGTACAGGATGGCGCCCTGCACGTTCTTGGACCCGGAATATTCGCCGCGTTCGATTTGCAGCACGTTCAAGCCGGCCTTGGCCATGACATAGGCGCAGGCATTGCCGGACGGGCCGGCTCCGATCACGATGGCGTCGAAAGTCTCACTCATGGTCAAAGCCTCCTTCAGCCGGCAAGCCGGTTGACCGCCAGACGGCGGCGAAATGCCTCGGTCAGCGCCGGCAGGATCTGCAAGGCGTCGCCGACGATGCCCATATGGGCGAACTCGAAAATGGTGGCGTTGGGATCGGTGTTGATGGCCAGGATGATGTCCGAGCCCTCGACGCCGACGCGGTGCTGAATGGCCCCCGAAATACCGGCGGCGATGTACAGACGCGGACGGATGGTCTTGCCGGTCTGACCGATCTGACGTTCCGCCGGCATCCAGCCCTTTTGCACCACCGGGCGCGAACAGCCGTATTCGGCCCCCAGCACGGCGGCCAGATCGGTGACCAGCTTGAAGTTTTCCGGGCGGCCCAGACCCATGCCGCCGGCGACGACGATGTCGGCATAGGCCAGTTGGGCCTTTTCCATGTTGGCGTCGGCGATGAAGTCCAGGATCTTGGTGATGATGGACGATTCTTCCATCACCAGCGAATGGCGGACGACGCGACCGGTCCGACCTTCCTGCGCTTCCGGCATGGCCATGACGCGGGGGCGGATGGTGGCCATCTGCGGGCGGAAGTTCAGCGTGTGGATGGTGCACAACAGCGTGCCGCCGAAGGTCGGGCGGGTGGCGGCCAGCGAGCCTTCATGGTCGATGGCCAATTCGGTGCAGTCGGCGGTCAGGCCGGTGGCCAAGGTGGTGGCGACGGTGCCGGCCAGATCGCGGCCCAGATTGGTGGCGCCCATCAGCAGGATTTCCGGCTTGTAGGTGTTGACCAGATCGGTCATTGCCGCCGCATAGGGCTGGTTGCGGTAATCGGCCAGCAGCGGGTCTTCCATCAGATAGACCAGATCGGCGCCGTAGGAAAAGGCCTCATCGACGGCCTTCTGGGTGGCTTCGCCGGGGCCGGCCAGCAGGGCACCGGCCAGTTCGACGCCCAGCTTGTCGGCCAGCTTGCGGCCTTCGCCCAGCAATTCCCATGACACCGGGTGGACTTGCCCGCGTTCCATCTCGATCAGCACCCAGACGTGCTTGTAATCGCGGAACCGCTCGGGCAGTTCCTTCTTCATCCCGGCGCGGGAACCACCGGCAGCGGCGGCGGGGGCGGGGGCGGCTTTCTCGGTCATATCACTGTCTCCTTCAAGCCTGGGCCGCACGACCGACCAGATCGGACTGCAGTTTGGGGGCGGCGGCGAAGAGGGCCTCGACCGCGTCGTTGGCGATGTCGGTATGGCTGCGGTTGGTGGTGTCGATCAGCTTGGCCTTGTCGGCGCGCGGCTTGGGGGCGAACACCTTCTTCACCACGGTGGGAGAACCGCGCAGGCCGCAACGGGTGACGTCCTCGATGCCGGCGGCGGCGGCGTTCAGGGTCAGGATCGGCTCACGCGCGGCGCGCAGCACGTTGGGCATGGAACCGCGGCGAACGATGTTCGAGCCTTCCAGCATGGTGATCATGCACGGCAGCTTGGTCTTCAGCACCTGCACGCCGCCTTCGGCTCGGCGCTGCACGGTGATTTCGCGCGCCTTGGCGTCCAGCGCCTCGATCGAGGTGATATAGGTCAGCTGGTTCAGACCCAGGCGGCAGGCAATGCCGGGGCCGACCTGGGCGGTGTCGCCGTCGATGGTCTGCTTGCCGCAGAACACCAGATCAATGGGGCCTTCCTTCTCGGCGATCTTGGCAATCGCCATGGACAGCGAGAACGAGGTGGCCAGGGTGTCGGAGCCGGCGAAGAAGCGGTCGGTCAGCAACACCGCCTTGTCGGCACCGATGCCCATGGCCTTGCGCAGGGCGTCCTCGGCCATGGGCGGGCCCATGGTCAGCACGATCACCTTGCCGCCGGTCTGGTCGCGCAATTGAAGCGCCGCTTCCAGCGAAAACAGGTCGTACGGATTGATGATGGTCGGCACGCCCTGGCGCATGATGGTGTTGGTGACGGGATGGACGCGAATTTGGGCGCTGTCCGGAACCTGCTTGATGCAAACAACGATATTCATGGCCGGGCTCCTTGGCGGAAAATCTGACTGGGCTTTTCGCAATCCGCGTGCCATTGCAGCAAAAACATAAAAATCAATGGCTTATGATGTTGTTTATAGGTATGCGATTGTCGCTCTTGCGACAACTCAGCCTTGTCGCGTCTTCAATGCGTCAAGCGAGATGAATCCGGGCGCCGGCGCCTGCTGGTCCTTGAACACCTTGAACAGCTTTTCATCGACGCCGCTGGTGGCGGCGAAATCGTCGTGCGCCTTCTTCAGGCTGGCGGCGCAGGCGGCTTTGCGGCTGTCCTCGGCCAGGGTCTCGACGCCGTCCTGCTTCAGGTATTGCTGGAACCGCTTCAGGATGTGCAGGCGGCTGACATTGATGATGCGCGGGTCGTAGGGCACGTCCAGCAGGGTGAAGAACTCTTCCGCTGCCGACAGGCCGCGCAACTGCTCGAGAATTCCGCTCATGGTGAGGCCCCTTGTTCCTGGTGGCGGGCGGCGCGTGCCGTCCTGGTGCTTGGAAACGCAGCAAGGCGCGTGCCAGCCCAAGACTGAGGCAGTGCCTCGATTTTGGGCAAAAACCGTGTGTCGCATATGCGACAGGCGTGTCGGGATTTGTCGGATCAGTCACTAAAAGCGCGGAAATCCGCCAAAACGGCTATCAACCGTAAAAACGGCACGGCTTTTGAATATGTACGGTCAGTTGGCCGGCGCCCTTGCCGGCGCTGTGACCCTTAAAGATTAAAGGGGAAGACCGTGAAACTGATCATTGCCATCATCAAGCCGTTCAAGCTGGACGAAGTGCGCGAGGCGCTGACCCAGTTGGGTATCCAGGGCCTGACCGCCACCGAGGTCAAGGGCTTTGGCCGGCAAAAGGGCCAGACCGAGATTTATCGCGCTGCCGAATATGTCGTGAGCTTCGTGCCCAAGATCAAGATCGAGCTGGTGGTCAACGACGACGTGGTCGACCGCGCCGTCGAGGCCATCCAGGCAGCCGCCCGCACCGACAAGATCGGCGACGGCAAGATTTTCGTCATGGACGTGGCCCACGCGCTGCGCATCCGTACCGGCGAAGCCGATACCGAAGCCCTGTGATCCCTTCCGACCCAAGGACAATATCATGAGCGATCAACTCAAAAAGGTAATGGCCGGCGCCGGAATGGCGTTTGCCTCGATGTTTGTGGCCGGCGCGGCGCTGGCCGAGGAAGCGGCGGCGGCTGCCGCTCCGGTTCCGGTGTTGGATTCGGGCAGCACCGCCTGGA
>Ga0209066_10000480_pt1 | contig 58720 bp, 63 predicted proteins | sample All_14_2_FD_187198 | JGI IMG/M metagenome (GOLD analysis project Ga0209066, IMG submission 187198) | Freshwater microbial communities in response to fracking from Pennsylvania, USA - Allegheny Zone_MetaG_DW_15 (SPAdes) (version 2) ...
TCCACCGCCACCGTGTCACCCGGCCGGGTGACCGCGCGCAGGCAGAGATTGAGCGCTTCGGTACAGGAATTGACGATGATGAATTCCTCGGCCGGCAACGGCCCGCCCCAGGCCAGCGAACGGCGTACCAGTTGCCGGACCAGCGCCGGCTGATCCATATGCACGTGGCTACCGGCCTCCAGCAAATGCGGATGACGCCGCGCAACGCCGGCATAGAGCCGGTGCAAGGCCGCGATCGGCAACAGTTCGTTGGCCGGCAGGGCTGCCGACAGCGGTGCCACGCCGGGGCGCGCGCCGGCCTCCAGGACATGCACCAGACGCTGGGAAATATCCACCGGCATCGGCGAATCCGGCGTTGACCGGGCCTGCGGTTCGCTGCGCTGCATCTGCGCCGGCCGGACGAAGTAGCCGGACTGCGGCCGGGCTTCGACCAGACCGCGCTCTTCCAGCTGACGCATGGCCTGCACCACGGTGGACACGGACAACCGGCGCTCCTGCGCCAGGCGCCGGACCGACGGCAGGCGTTCGCCCTGATTGAGGACGCCACCAGCGATCAGACCGGCCAGTTCACCGGCCAGTTTTTCGTAACGAAGCGGTTCTGCGGACATGAGGCACCAATACAGTTGTCATTCAAACCAACCAGTACAGTTATCAACACGGCAAACTGTAATGGTCACAATTTTGTTTTTGTGTGACTGTATCATTCTTTGCTGCGCCCCTAAACTGTGCATGCGACATGAAAGGAGACGCACATGAAAATCGATCTGGGTGATGGTGAGCTTTATTTGCGGGAACACTGCCCGCTGCGGCTGTCGGATGCGCCAGGCATTGCCGTGCGCTGCACCAAGGGCGTGTTGTGGATGACGATTACCGGCGAAGCCGGCGACATCGTGCTGGCTTCGGGTGAAACCCACCGGATTCGCAGCACCGGCCGCATCGTCATCGAAAGCATCGGCGGCGACGCCCGCGTGCGCTTCGAGCGCAGCACCGGCGCACGCATTGCCCGGGCACTGGCCGGTCTGGCCGGCAAGATGCGTCACGCCATCACCACCGTCAGCGCCGCCTCCGGACGGCTGACGGCCTGACACCCACGGCCGGGGCATCCCGGCCGTTCACGTCCCCATGTAGCGACCAGCCTTGTGGTTGGCCGCCAGCACCAGATTGAGCGCGAACGCGCCGACAATCGACAAGCCGACCGTCAGTGGATCGCGGATGTACAGGCCGGCAGCCAGGATCAATACATCGGCCACCATCTGCACCTTGCCCGCCGGCCAGCCGCGGGTGTTCTGCAGATACAGCGCCAGCACGCCGAGACCACCTAGACTGGCCTTGTGCCGGATGATCATCAGCAAGCCGACGCCGACCAGAAACCCGCCCATGACGGCGGCGAACAACCGGTCCACCGACTGCAGGACAATCACCTCGGGCAATACCGCGGTATAGATCGCCAGCAGACCGACGCAGAAGAAGGTCTTGACGGTGAACACCATCCCCATCGCCCGCCAGGCAAAGATGTAGAACGGCAGGTTCACCAGGAACAGCACCCAGGCCATCGGCCACTGGTAAACGTAGTGAACCAGGAAGGCCAAGCCGACCGTACCGCCGGTCAACAAGCCGGCATGCTGGAAAAGCATCACCGCAAAGGCGACAAACATCGGCGCCACCAGCAGCGCCTGGGCGTCCTCGAAAAGACTGTGACGGGTCACATGTTCCTGCTTCACGCTACCTCCTGAAAACATTGCGCACCCGGGCGCCACTATTTGGCCCCGGAATTGCTTTACCGCCTGCAACGCCGGAAAAATGCGGGTTTCCTGTCGTCAACACGACAAGCCCGCCACACACTCCCGACTCATCCAACACTCAGCGAGACCAACATGTCAGCGCCCACTGAAAACTGCCGCCATTTCACCAGCTACAGCGGCGTCAAGCTACCCCTCAAGCTCGTCGGCGAACTGGCAGCCGCCGACATGGGCAACCGCAACACCTATTTCCGCGCCACTTACGACAACGCCGGACAACTGTGCTGCTGTGAAAAGATCGTCTACGGCGAGACAGAGTTCCGCCACTGCTACAGCTATCACCCGGACGGCCGCCTGGCCCGTGCCGAAATCGACGACGGCAGCGACGAACCGCAGATCATCGATTACCCCGCCTGAACCCCCACCATCCCTTTTACAACAACGTTGACCAGGAGAACTACCGATGTCGATCGTCCCCATCAAGGCCTTTTCCGATAAAGCCAGAACCGATTCCGCGCTCGGCGAACAGCTACGTGCCTGCCTGAAGATCAAGGAACTGCGCGCACTGGCCCAGGAACACGGGTTCGAAATCGAGGAAAACTCGCTCTACCCGCCCAACGAACCGCAATTCACCGAAGACCAGTTGTCGGAACGTCTGGTCAAGGCACTGCTGCGCGTCTGAAGTACGCCACCTTGCGCTGATCGAGGCCGGCCTGTCCGGCCTCGATCGTTTCCGCACTGGTGCTTACTGCGCACGCGCCAGGCGACGGATCGCCGACGACATGGCAATGCGGCCACTGCTGGCAAAGGCTTCCAGGTTGCCCTCCAGGTCTTCCAGCTGGTAGCGGTAATTGACCATCAGCCCGAATGATTGGGCGAATCCCTTGGCCGAGGTGTCGGCAAGATAATTCAGATGCTCGATGCGCGCGCCGTTGCCAAGATGGAAACGCGAGACCGGATCGTAGGGTGGCCCGTCTTCCTGCCCGCCGCGTTTGGCAGAAGTCAGATAACGGGCGGCCAGGCGGGTCAGCGGATCGCGCAACTGGCGGGCAATTTCGCGGTCGTTTGCCCATTCGCCGGTCGCCAGCTGGGCCAGCGAAAAATCGATGCCGGCTTCGCCAAGCGCCTGCGGATTGTGGCGCAGCCAGCTGGCCAGCGCGGGAATCGGCGACAGCGTGGCGAATTTGTCGAGCTTGGGAAAATCCCGTTTCAGGTCGTCGATCACCCGTTTCAGCAGGAAGCTGCCGAAAGACACGCCGCGCAGCCCGACCTGGGTGCTGGAAATGGAATAGAAGATGGCCGTGTCGGCCTTGCGATGGTCGAACAATGGCGCATGCACGTCGAGCAGTTCCTGGACGTTGCCGGCCAGATGGTCGGTCAGCGCCACCTCGACGAAAATCAGTGGTTCGGCCGGCATGCGCGGGTGAAAGAAGGCGTAGAGCCGGCGGTCGGAATCGAGGCGATTCTTCAGGTCGGTCCATGACTGAATGGCATGCACCGCCTCGTACTCGATCAGTTTTTCCAGCAGCGCTGCCGGCGAGTTCCAGGTCAGCCGCTGCAATTCGAGGAAGCCGACATCGAACCAGGCATTCAGCCGCGATTCCATTTCCCGGTCGAGCACCGCCAGCTCGCGATCATCGGCCAGGTAGCGCAGCAGATCGGCGCGCAGATCGACCAGGAACTTGACGCCCTGCGGGATCGCGTTGAACTGGGTCATGATGCGGATGCGCGTCGAGCGCATCGCGGTGCGCAGCGCCGCTTCCGCCTTCCACTGTCCCGGCGTGCCGACGGCCGCCTGGTAATCGGCGTGCGCAGCGGCCACTTTTGCCGGATCGGGGCCGAACTCCAGCGCGATCAGTTTGAGGAATTGCTGGCGCCCGGCATCGTCAAGCCCCAGATAGGTTTCCGCCAGACGCGCGGCGCGCGTCCTTGCCGAGACCTCACCGCCCTGCCCGGCCGCACATTCGCGCAACTGCGCCCGCAGGCGCTCCAGTCCCTTGGCGGTCAGCGCCGAACGGCGTTCGTCCGGGGCAATCAATGAACGCAGTCTGCCGACCAGGCTGTCGTTTGTCATGGTCCTTTCCTCCTCAGCCGGCATTGTGCCCGAGATGGTCACCGGCGTCAGTCCCCCCGGGTGCCGGAGAAGCTGGTGGAAAGGGCCTCAGTCGGTATTCTGCAGCGTCGTCAGATAGGCCAGGATATTGCGGATGTCATCCGCCTTCAGCTGATACAGGATGCCCTCTTTCGCCACTTCATCTTCGTGCGGCCGCTCGGCGCGCAGGTAGGCATCGATCTGCTTCTGCAGGTAGCTGGTGTATTGGCCGGCGAGCATCGGGAACAGGCCGCGGCCCTTGCCCTGGCGACCGTGGCAGCCACCACAATGCTCCTGGTACACCTTGCCGCCAGCCTCAATGTCACCCTCGGCACGCGGCACGATCATCACCTTCTCGACCATGTTCAGCCGGGTCAGCGCATCCTCGTCGCCCTTGAAGGTCGGCATCTGCGTCGGCAGTTCGACGGTTGCCAGCCATTCGGCAACCAGTTTCATGTCTTCGTCCGGCAGTTCCCGCTCCTTGGTATAGGGGAACATCGGCAGGTTGAGACGATGCTGGCTCTGGAAGTTCTTCAGTTGCTCGTAGGTGTAGCGGGCGTGCTGGCCGGCAATGCGCGGGTATTCGCCCCGCTTGCCGCCGGCACCGAACTGGCCGTGACAGGCGGCACAGGGTCCGTAGATTTCCTTTGCCTTTTCGACATCGATGTCGGCCGCCCCGGCCGGACCGGCAAGGAATGCCACAATCAATAACAAGCCACTGATTTTCTTCATGAATCCAACCCCTGAAACAGTGCGCGGATTATATCGGTGGCCCTCGGGAAAAATGATTGATATCCATCAAGAACCGCCGGCAATCAAGGGTTGGCGGGATTTGCACGGAAGCTGTCCGGCAGCGCAATCGCCCGTCAGCCGGCAGCGCTCTATCATCGTTCGCTGATCAACCAAACCGGAGAACCGCATGTCCGCCTTCCAGGATTTCTACCCCGACAATGTCGCCCACTGCTACGGCTGCGGCCGGCTCAACGAACACGGTCACCAGATCCGGACGCACTGGGAAGGTGACGAGACGGTCACCCGCTACACGCCGCGCCCGGAACACACGGCCATCCCCGGCTTCGTCTATGGCGGCCTGCTCGCCTCGCTGATCGACTGTCACGGCACCGGCACTGCCGCCGCCGCGATGTACCGCGCCGAAAACCGGCCGATGGACAGCGAACCGCCCTTCCGCTTCGTCACCGGCTCGCTGCACGTCGATTACCTGAAACCGACGCCGCTTGGCCCCGAGTTGGAGATCCGCGGCAAGGTCAAGGAAATCCGCGGCCGCAAGGTCATCGTCGAAGCCACCGTCTACGCCGAAGGTATCGCCACCGCCCGCGGTGAAATCGTCGCCGTGCAGATGCCGGACAGCTTCGTCCGCTGATCGCTGCAACACATCGTTACACCAAGCCCCTGTAAAAAAACGGGGGGCGTCGGCACAATGGCGCGATCCCAACCCGCAGAGCCAGAACCATGACCCCGGAAAACGCCATTCTCACCATCAGCCTGTTCGCCGCCTTCGCCGATGGCAGCAACGACGACCGCGAACGCGAACACATCCGCCGCTTTGCCGAATCGATGGGCGGCGATGCGCCCGAACTGCCCCGGCTGTATCAGGATGTGCTGTTCAAACGCGTGACGCTGGACAACGCCGTGCCGGCGCTGGCTGAGCTTGGCCAGCGCCAGTTCGCCTATGAAATGGCCGTTTGTGTCTGCGATGCCGACGGCGTCCAAACCGCTGCCGAACAACGCTTCCTCGCCGACCTGAAAACCCGCCTCGGACTCGACGGCGATGCCGAGAGCACCGCCTTCGCTGTCCAGGCCGACACGCTGGCAGCCGCCGCTGCGGCACCGACTGTCGCCGCTGTTGCCACGGCAGCGCCGGTCGCTGCCCAGCCCTCGGTCAATGAAGCCGAACTCGACAAATCCATCCTCAATTACTCGATCCTCAACGGCGCGCTTGAGCTGCTGCCGCAATCCTGGGCTTCGGTGGCGATCATCCCGCTGCAGGTGAAGATGGTTTATCGCATCGGCAAGGCCTACGGCGTCGAACTCGACCAAGGCCACATCCGGGAATTCCTCGCCACCGTCGGCGTCGGCCTGACCTCGCAGTACCTCGAACAGTTCGGCCGCAAGCTGCTCGGCGGCCTGCTCGGCAAGATGGCCGGCAAGACCGTCGGCAATCTCGGCCGCGCCGCGACCGGCATGGCCTTCTCGTTTGCCAGCACCTACGCCCTCGGCCAGGTCGCCAAGCGTTACTACGCCGGCGGCCGCCAGATGAGCACACAACTGCTGCAGGAGAGTTTCCAGGGCCTGCTCGGCCCGGCCAAGCAGATGCAGAGCCAGTACCTGCCGCAGATCCAGCAACGCGCCCAGACGCTGGACGCCACGCAGATCATGAACATGGTCCGCGGCAACGGTCTCTGAACCCATGCTACTTGCCCGATTCGCTGCGCCGCTGCTGGCGGCACTCGTTGTCGCCGGCTGCAGCACAACCAATGTGCACTTCGACCCGGCCAAGGCGCATCACCGGCCGGACGGCTTCGTCAATAACGACCCGGCCGCCCGCATCGGTGGCGTGCCCTGGTACGAAGTGCTGGTCCGGCGCTGGCGCGGCGATTTCCGCCCGGCCAGCGAACCCGAGGGCGGCTACGCGGCCTTCGCCCAGCGCTGGCTGGCCCCGGTCGACCGGGCGCAACTCGACGACCCGGCCGGCCCGCCGCGCCTGACCTGGCTCGGCCACTCGACGCTGCTGCTGCAAGCCGGTGGCCGCAACATCCTGATCGACCCCAACCTCGCCAACTTCGCTGGCCCGTCGCCATGGCTGTCAGCCAGCCGCAAGGTGCCGCCGCCGCTGACCGTCGCCGAACTGCCGCGCATCGATCTGGTACTGATCTCGCACAACCACTACGACCATCTCGATCAACCGACACTCACCGCCCTGCTGGCGCGCGGCGACACACCGCAATTCATCGTGCCGCTGGGCGTCAAGGCCTGGTTCGACGATCTCGGCATCGCCGGGGTCAGCGAACTCGACTGGTGGCAGCACATCGACCTCGACGGCCTGGTCATTCATTTCACTCCGGCCCAGCACTTGAGCAAGCGCACCCTGTTCGATGCCAACGCGACGCTGTGGGGCGGTTTTTTCCTGAATTTCACGGTCGACCGCAAGAAAAGCAGATTTTTGTATACCGGCGACACCGGCTACTCGCCCGACTTCAAGGAAATCCGCCGCCGGCTCGGGCCGGTCGATCTGCTGGCGGTACCGATCGGCGCCTACGAACCACGTGATTTCATGCGACCGCAACACAACAACCCGGACGAAGCCGTCCAGATCATGGAAGACACCGACGCCGGCAACGCCATCGGCGTGCACTGGGGCAGTTTCGCGATGTCGCAGGAAAACTTCGACCAGCCACCGCGCGACGTCGCAGCAGCAATGACACAACGCAACCTACCGGAAAACCGTTTCTGGTTGCCGCGCCAAGGCGAAACCCTGCTGCTACCGTTCGCTCGATAGGCCTGTCAGCAACAGCAGGATCAGTTCAGATCCTCTTCCTTGAAGGCGGGCAAATGCAGGATGTCGATACCTTCATCACGCAGTGCCTCGCATTCATCCGGTGTCGCCTGCCCCCTGATGGAACGCTCCGGCGCTTCGTTGTAGTGGATTTTCCGGGCCTCATCGGCAAACGATGTACCGACATCTTCGCTGTCGCTGATGATCGCCTGAACAAACTGACGATATACCGCCGCAACCTGGGTGCTGGCCGGCATCAATGCTGTTGTTCCGGCGCGGGCGACTGCCCCGCTTGTCTTCTCCGCCTCCGCTGCCGGTTCATGATGACCACCAATGGCCACGGCGGACGGAATACGGCGAACGTTCGCGCTGTCGCACTGCGGGCAACGAACGAGGTGGCGCTCGATCTGGGTGTCGAAATCTTCAGGGCTGCGAAACCAGCCTTCAAAATGGTGCTTGTTGTCGCAGCTCAGGTCGTAAATGATCATGTTTTGCCTCGGCGCCCAGCATGGCAGTCGAAACTGCGGCACCCGGATGTTAAAAAAGGGGTTATCCGCGGATATCGATGATCGTACCGAGAATTTCATCACCGGTCCTGATCACGTTGGCGGCAGCCTTGGCCTCGATCGAAGCTTGCTGCATCGCCACCATTTTTGCGGCGAAATCATCGCTTTCAACATTCAGATTGCTGCCAGCGATCGTCGTGCGATTGATGCTGGCCTGCATGTTTTGCATACCGGTGGAAATCACTGAACTGATCGACATTATGTTCTCCAGGTAAATGTTTCTTCATGAAAGCATGACTTGAGCCTGAGAACTGGCCTGAACTGCTTGCTGGTGCCCGGGACGGGACTCGAACCCGTACACCTTTCGGCGAGAGATTTTAAGTCTCTTGTGTCTACCGATTTCACCACCCGGGCGGGGTTTCGATTATATCGGGAGCCCGATATGAAAAAGGGAAAGCGACGTGCGCTTTCCCTTTAATTTGGAGCGGCAGAAGAGTCTCGAACTCTCGACCTATACCTTGGCAAGGTATCGCTCTACCAACTGAGCTACTGCCGCATGTTCCTGGAGGCGCGAGCCGGAGTCGAACCGACCTACACGGATTTGCAATCCGGTGCATAACCGCTTTGCTATCGCGCCACGCCTGAAAACTTTTACTACTAACGAAGAAGCCATGCTTCCCCGAGGAATTTGGAGCGGCAGAAGAGTCTCGAACTCTCGACCTATACCTTGGCAAGGTATCGCTCTACCAACTGAGCTACTGCCGCGTCAAACAGAGCGCGCATTATAGATGCCCCAAGGGATTTGTCAACATCCCCCGTTTATTTTTCTGCGCTGCGCCGGGCGATTTCCGGCCACGCCATACGCAGGTAATAGCCCATCGACCACAAGGTGAGCAAAGCGGCCAGCCAGATCAGCCAGTTGCCGGCCAGCATCGTGTCGTATCCATGAACGGGGGCCTGGTAAAGCAGCAACGGAATTGCGGCCATCTGGGCGGTGGTCTTGATCTTGCCGAGCATCGAGACGGCCACGCTCTTTGCCGCACCGATCTTGGCCATCCATTCGCGCAGGGCGGAGATGGTGATTTCCCGGCCGATGATGATCGTGGCGACGATGGCATCGGCCCTGCCCAACTGGACCAGCACGATCAGCGCAGCGGCCACCATCAGCTTGTCGGCAACCGGGTCGAGGAAGGCGCCAAAGGCGGAAGTCTGGTCGAGTTTGCGGGCCAGGTAGCCGTCAGCCCAGTCGGTCAGCGCGGCGGCGACGAAAATCAGCGTTGCGATCAGGTTGCGCTCGTGTGCTGACGCCCAGTCTGGCGGCAGGTAATAGACGGCGATGAGCAACGGGATGGCAACGATGCGCATCCAGGTCAGCAGGATGGGGATATTGAAAGGCATAAGCCGTCAGTGTAAAGCGGAATGGATCTTTTCGGCCATCTCGCGGCTGATGCCGGGCACTTCCGCGAGTTGTTCCGGGCTAGCCGCCAGCACGCCGGCGATGCCGCCGAAACGGGCGACCAGTGCCTTGCGCCGGGCCGGGCCGACACCGGGCAGGCTTTCCAGCGTCGAGGTCTTGCGTGCCTTGCCGCGTTGGGCACGGTGCCCGGTGATGGCGAAACGGTGGGCCTCGTCGCGGACTTCCTGGATCAAATGCAGCGCCGGGTGGTCGGACGGCAGATTGAGTGGCGGTCGACCGTCAGCCTCCGGAAAAATCAGGCTTTCCAGGCCGGGTTTGCGCTCTTCGCCCTTGGCGACGCCGATCATGTTGAGGTGGGTCAGGCCGAGATCGGCGAGCGCCGCCCAGGCCGAAGCCACCTGCCCCTTGCCGCCGTCGATCAGGATCAGGTCGGGCGCCGTGCCTTCGCCGTTGGCGATGCCGTCGTAGCGTCGCGTCACCGCCTGGCGCATCGCGGCGTAATCATCGCCGGGCGTGATGTCGCGGATGTTGAAGCGGCGGTAATCGCTCTTCTTCATCTTGTTGCCGTCGTATACCACGCACGAAGCAACAGCCTTTTCGCCCATGGTGTGGCTGATGTCGAAGCATTCGATGCGCGCCACCGGCTCGGCCAGTTGCAGTGCTTCCTGCAGCGCGGCCAGGCGCTGTTCCTGCTGTGCCGTTGCCTGATTGCGCGCCAGGATGGCCAGGCGGGCGTTCTGCAAGGCCATCTCGATCCAGGCTTTCTGGCTCAGGCTGCGCGCTTCCTGGACCGGAACCGGGCGCCCGGCCAGTTCGCCGAGGACGGCAGCGCTACCGCCCTCCTCTTCCTCGTTCGGCAACGGCGAGACAAACAGGCGGGCCGGTGCCGGATGCGCGGCGTAATGCTGGCGCAGGAAGGCGGCAACGGCGTCGGCGGCGGTCGAATCGCCGGCATTGCTGGGGAAGAACGGGCGGTCGCCGAGGTGGCGGCCACCGCGAACCATCGCCAGATTGACGCAGAGCTGGCCGTCCTGCTTCATGGCGACGACGATGTCTACGTCTTCGCCCTTGTTGCTGGAAACGAACTGCTTCTCCTGAACCTGATGCAGGGACTGGATCTGGTCGCGGTAGATTGCTGCCTGCTCGAAAGCCAGTTGCGCCGACGCCTCTTCCATCGACCGGGTCAGGCGCTTGGTGACTTCCTGCTGCTTGCCGAGCAGGAACATCGCTGCCAGCTGCACGTCGGCCGCGTAATCGGCCGGCGTGATGCGGTCGACGCAGGGCCCGCTGCAGCGCTTGATCTGGTACAACAGACAGGGGCGTGAGCGGTTGGCGAAAACGCTGTCCTCGCAGGTGCGCAGGCGGAACATCTTCTGCAGCAGATGGATGCTGTCACGCACCGCCCAGCTTGACGGGTACGGGCCGTAATAGTCGGCCTTGCGGTCCGGGTTGCCGCGAAAGAAGCCGAGGCGCGGATAGTTGCCGCGGGTCAGCACAATGTACGGGTAGGACTTGTCGTCGCGGAACAGGATGTTGTAGCGCGGCGCCAGCGACTTGATCAGGTTGTTTTCAAGCAGCAGCGCTTCCGCTTCGGTGCGCGTCGCCGTCGTCTCGATCGCGGCGATCTGACTGACCATGTGGGCGATGCGCGGGCTGGACAGGTTCTCGCGGAAATAGGAGGCGACCCGCTTCTTCAGGTTCTTCGCCTTGCCGACGTAGAGCACCGCGCCGTCGGCGCCGAGCATGCGATATACGCCGGGCAGTTCGGTCAGCGAAGCGAGAAAGGATTTTGCGTCGAAAGCCACGGTTGACCGTAAAAGTGGGTGAAAAACGGGAAGAAAGGCATGGGGCGCGATGTTAACATGCCGGCCATGCAGCTTCATTGGGACATCTTCTGCCGGGTCGTCGATAACTACGGCGACATCGGCGTCTGCTGGCGCCTCGCCCGGCAGTTGGCGGCCGAGCATGGCAAGGCGGTGCGTCTGTGGGTCGATGATCCGGCGATCCTGTCGCCGCTCTGTCCGGAAGCCGATCCCGCGCTGGCGGTGCAACAGGTTTGCGGCGTTGAAATCAGGCGCTGGGACGAGAATTTTGCGGTCGACCGCGTGGCCGAGGTAATTATCGAAGCCTTCGCCTGCGAACTGCCGCCGGCTTATATCGACGCCATGGCGGCGACCTTGCCCAGGCCGTGCTGGATCAATCTCGAATACCTGACCGCCGAGCCCTGGGCGGAAAGTTGTCACGGCATGGCGTCGCCGCATCCGCGCTTGCCGCTGGTCAAGCATTTCTTTTTTCCCGGATTTTCGTCGTCGACCGGCGGTTTGCTGCGTGAATCCGGTTTGCCAGTCGATGCACCATCGACGCACCCGGAATGTCTGGAAATCAGCCTGTTCTGCTATGACACGGCGCCGGTCGGCAGCCTGCTCGACGCCCTCGCCGCCACGCCCCTGCCCGTTCGCTGCCACGTGCTGCCGGGCAAGCCGCTGGCGGCGGTGGCGTCGCACCTGGGGGGCAACGGGCCGTGGCAACTTGGTCAGGCGGTGATCGAGCCGATTCCCTTCCTGCCGATGGATGAATACGACGCGCTGCTGTGCCGTTGCAACATCAATTTCGTTCGTGGAGAAGATTCCTTCGTGCGTGCCCAGTGGGCCGGCAAGCCCTTCGTCTGGCAGATCTATCGCCAGGAAGACGATGCCCATCGGGTCAAGCTGGCGGCCTTCGTCGAGCGCTATTGCCAGGCTATGGACAGTCATGCGGCGCAGGCCGTGCGTCGATTGTTCCTGGCCTGGAACGACGGCGACGATTGCCGCGAACCCTGGCAGGCGTTTCTCGCCCGGCGCGGGGAAATCGCCCGGCACACGTTGGATTGGCGCGATTTTTTGACTCGGGATGCCGATCTGGCGACAAAGCTCGTCAAGTTTTGCGCTGGCAAGGTATAATTTAACGTTTTTCTTTTTCAGAATCTTTGGATATCTCACATGAAGACCGCTCAGGAACTCCGCTCCGGTAACGTGATCATGGTCGGCACCGAGCCGCTCGTGGTGCAGAAGACCGAATACAACAAGTCCGGCCGCAATGCCGCCGTCGTCAAGATGAAGCTCAAGAACCTGCTGTCCGGCAATCCGTCGGAAGCGGTTTACAAGGCTGACGACAAGTTCGAAATCGTCCTCCTCGACAAGAAGGAAGTGACCTACTCCTACTTCGCCGATCCGATGTACGTGTTCATGGACGCCGAGTACAACCAGTACGAAGTCGAAGCCGAGAACATGGTCGACGCGCTCAAGTACCTCGAAGCCGACATGCCGTGCGAAGTCGTGTTCTACGACGGCAAGGCGATCTCGGTTGAAATGCCGAACTCGCTGGTCCGCGAAGTCATCTACACCGAGCCGGCCGTCAAGGGCGACACCTCGGGCAAGGTCATGAAGCCGGCCAAGATCTCTACTGGTTTCGAACTGCCGGTCCCGGCCTTCGTCGAAATCGGCGACAAGATCGAAATCGATACCCGCACCGACGAATACCGCAGCCGCAGCAAGTAATTCCCGCTCCTGCCGGAACCTGCAAAGGGCAGCTTCGGCTGCCCTTGCGTTTTTCCGGCGCTGTCGCCAAAGCGACACTCTTTTCTGCCAGAATTCTTCACTCAAACAACCCCAACCGCGGACTCCACCATGAGCTACAAAGTCTTTGTCGACGGCCAGGAAGGCACCACCGGCCTGCAGATCAACGAATACCTCGCGCAGCGCGCCGACATCGAACTGTTGAAGATCGACGCCGACAAGCGCAAGGACCTCGCCGAGCGAAAGCGGCTGATCAATGCCTCCGACGTGACTTTCCTGTGTTTGCCGGACGAAGCGGCAAAGCAGTCGGCCAGCCTGGTGGATAACCCCAACACCTGCATCATCGACGCCTCGACCGCGCACCGCATCAACCCGGACTGGGTTTTCGGCCTGCCTGAACTGTGCCCGGAACAGCGCGCGAAGATCAGCGCCAGCAAGCGCATCGCCAACCCCGGTTGCCATGCCACCGCCTTCATCCTGGCACTGCGCCCGCTGGTCGCCGCCGGGCTGATTGCGGTCGACACGCAAATTGCGGCAAATTCCATCACCGGCTATTCCGGTGGCGGCAAATCGATGATTGCCGATTACGAAGCCGCCAGTGCCAGCACGACGCAGCTGAAGGCGCCGCGCCCTTACGCGCTCGCCCTCGCCCACAAGCACCTGCCGGAAATGCAGGCGTACACCGGGTTGACCGTAGCACCGATCTTCCAGCCCATCGTCGGTCCGTTCTACAAGGGCCTGGCCGTCACTGCCTACCTGCATCCGGCGCAATTCACCCGCGCCGCGACGCCGGCCGACGTGCAGAAGATCATCGCCGACTATTACGCTGGCGAGAAGTTCATCAACGTCCTGCCGGTCGATCTTGAAGCCACCACCGAAGGCGGTTTCTTCAATATCGAGGCCAATAACGACAGCAACCGCGTCGACCTTGCCGTCTTCGGCAACGCCGAACGCATGCTGGTCATGGCGCGGCTCGACAATCTCGGTAAGGGCGCGTCCGGCGCCGCCGTGCAGGCGATGAACGTCCATCTTGGCGTCGAGGAAAGCGTTGGTCTGCTTTGATCGTCCTCAGTAAAGTCACCCTGCGCCGCGGCACGAAAGTGCTGCTCGACAAGACCACGGTCACCATCAATCCAGGCGAGAAAGTCGGCTTGGTCGGGCGCAACGGCGCCGGCAAGTCGACGCTGTTCGCGCTGCTCAACGGCACGCTGCATGAAGATGGCGGCGACTTTTCCATGCCCAGCCAGTGGCGCATGGGCCAGGTCGCCCAGGACATGCCGGAAACCGAGCAGTCGGCGACCGATTTCGTCATCGACGGCGACACGCCGCTGCTCGCCGCCCGTAACGAGGTGCATGACGCCGAAGCCAGCGACGACGGCATGCGCATGGCCGAAGCCTACATGGCGCTGCACGATGCCGGCGAGCATGACGCCGAGGCGCGAGCACAGGCGCTGATCCTCGGCCTCGGCTTCAAGGTCTCGGAACTGCACAACCCGGTCAACAGCTTCTCCGGCGGCTGGCGCATGCGCCTGCAACTGGCGCGCGCGCTGATGTGCCCGTCCGACATCCTGCTGCTCGACGAACCGACCAACCACCTCGACCTCGACGCGCTGGTCTGGCTCGAAGCATGGCTCAAGCGCTACCAGGGCACGCTGGTGATGATCAGCCACGACCGCGAATTCCTCGATGCGATCACCACCGTCACGCTGCACATCGACAATGCCAAGCTGGTCCGCTACGGCGGCAACTACAGCAAGTTCGAGGACATGCGCGCCGAACAGATGCTGCTGCAACAGGCAACGATGGCCAAGCAGGCCGACAAGATCGCCCACCTGCAGTCCTTCATCAACCGCTTCAAGGCCAAGGCCAGCAAGGCCAAACAGGCACAGAGCCGGGTCAAGGCGCTGGAGCGCATGGAAAAGATCGCGCCGGTGCTGGCCGACGCCGAATTCAGCTTCGAATTCCAGGAACCGCAAAACCTGCCCAACCCGATGCTGTCGCTGGTCGATGTCGCCATCGGCTACCCGCCGGCCGACGATGCGCCGGTCGGCACGTCACCGACCGTCATCGTCCGCGGCATCAACCGCTCGGTAATGGCCGGTCAACGCATCGGCATCCTCGGCGCCAACGGCCAGGGCAAATCGACGCTGGTCAAGACCATCGCCCGGGACCTGCAGGCGGTCAGCGGTGAAGTCACCGAAGGCAAGGGCCTGAACATCGGCTACTTCGCGCAGCAGGAACTCGACGTGTTGCGGCCGCAGGACACGCCGCTCGAACACATGATCCGGCTGGCCAAGGAAGCCATCGCCAACGGCCGCAGCAATGTGCCGGGGCGCGAGCAGGAACTGCGCAACTTCCTCGGCAACTTCAATTTCGGCGGCGAAATGGTCAAGCAGGCGGTCGGTACCATGAGCGGCGGCGAAAAGGCACGGCTGGTGCTGTGCATGCTGGTATGGCAACGGCCCAACCTGTTGCTGCTCGACGAACCGACCAACCACCTCGACCTCAACACCCGCGAGGCATTGGCCGTCGCCCTCAACGAGTTCGAAGGCACGGTCATGCTGGTCAGCCACGACCGCGCCATGCTGCGCTCGGTCTGCGACGAGTTCTGGCTGGTCTCGCGCGGCGGTGTCGGCCCGTTCGACGGCGACCTCGACGACTACCAGCGCTACCTGCTCGACGAAGCCAAGCGCAGCCGCGAGGAAGCTTCGGCGCTGCTCAAGGCGGCCTGAGCCCGGCGATGGGCGCGACGCCGTTCACTGCCCTCGCCTGCCCGCTCGACGGCGCACCGCTGACGCGTGGCGCCGCCGGCTGGCAATGCCCGGCCGGCCACAGCTATGACAGCGCCGCCCAAGGCTACGTGAATCTCCTGCCGGTGCAGCATAAACGCTCGCGCGACCCCGGCGACAGCAAGGAAATGGTCGCTGCCCGCCGCCGCTTTCTCGAGGCCGGACACTACCGGCCAATTGCCGAACTGGCAGCCAACGCCGTGCTCGCAGACCTGCCGCCAGAAGCCGCCTGTCTCGACGCCGGCTGTGGTGAAGGCTATTATCTGCGCCAACTCGCCGCCCGCGCCGACACCGCTGGCCAAACTCCGGCCCTGCTCGGCCTCGATATTTCCAAATGGGCCGTCCAGGCAGCGGCCAGGACACAACGCGGCAGCGCCACCTGGGTCGTCGGCAGCAACGCCAATCTACCGGTGCTCCCGGCCACCCTTGATCGCGTGCTGTGCATGTTCGGCTTCCCGGTTTACCCGGAATTCGCCCGCGTGCTCAAACCGGGCGGCGCACTGATCATGCTCGACGCCGGCCCGGATCACTTGCGCGAACTGCGTGAAATCATCTATCCCAGCTTGAAAGCGCCGCGCAGCAGCGACACGGCAATCCCGGAAGGTTTCGCCGCCGGCCCCGGGGACAGCCTGCGCCATTCACTGACGCTGGACAGTGCGGCGACGATCGCCGACCTGCTGACGATGACGCCACATCTCTACCGCGCGACACCGGCCGGCCGTGCCCGAGCTGCCGCGCTGGAGCGGCTGACGCTGACGGTCGACGTGCGCCTGACCCGTTTTTTCCGGATTTAGCCGGTCGACCGCAAGATTCCGGCAAAAACCGTCTCAACGCCGGGCGAGCAGCAACGAACCCTTTTCGCGCGGGTCGAGGTCGATCCGCTCGACTGCAGCGAAGCCGGCCTCGTCCAACCACTCGTGATAATCGCTTTCGCGGTGGATCTGCGTTCCGGTCTCGTACAGCAGCGTCAGCTTGAAGGCTGCGTGGTAGGCGCTCGGTGGCTGGTCGTCGAGGTATTCGTGGATGAGCAGCAGGCCACCGGGGTTGAGACTGTCGTGAATGCGCCGGATCACCCGGCGGTTGTCGTCGGCGCTCTGGTTGTGCGCGACCGAGAGGTAGAAAACGAGGTCGAAGCCCTGCCCCCAGTCGTGCTCGAGGACATCGCCCGGCGTCAGCGCAATGCGCCCGGCCAGGCCGTGCTCGGCAATGGTCGCCGGCGTCTGCGTCAGCGCGCTGGGCAGGTCGACGATCTGCGCACTCAGTTGCGGATATTTCTCGCAGAAACGGATCGAATGCAGGCCGTGGGAGCCGCCGAGGTCGAGCAGGCGGCGCTGGTCGGCGCGCACCGGCACCTGCGCCAGCAGGTCCGGGCCGAGGTCGCGGGCGAAGGCGCCCATGTAGGCGGAAAACGCCTGGCCCAGCTGCGGCCGCGCCTGCATCGCCTGCCACAGTGTCGTCTGCGGCCCACCACGCTGCACCGCTCCGGCCAGTTCGCCCATCATCGGCCAGGCTTCTGCGGTCCACAGCAGGCCGGGCGTGTAATCGACGGCGCCGCGCGCGGTGAACCAGCGCTGTGTTGAGGCGGTGTTGGCGTAGGCGTCGTCGTGGCGTTCGAGGTAGCCGATGGCAACGAGGAAATCAGCGAGCATGGCGATGCCGCGCGCCGACGACTGCAGCCGTTCCGCCAGTTCGCCGGTCGTCAGCGGCCCGTCGGCCAGTGCCTCGAACAAGCCCAGCTGGCCGGCCGAAATGATCGCGGCCGATTTCATCATCGGCATGTAGACGTCGAGCATCGGCAGGTCGGCCGTGCCGGTCGGCTGGCAGACGTCGGGTTTGGCTGGCGAAATCATTGTGGGCTCTTCATCAAAATGGCGGACGGGGATGTATTCATGCTGCGGCATTTTACGCAACTCCCGGCGTACACTGGCGGCCTGTCGATCAATACCTGCCGCCATGTCCATCCCGTTCACACTTTCGCCTGATGAAATCGAATTCACCGCCATCCGCGCCCAGGGTGCGGGCGGACAGAACGTCAACAAGGTGTCGAATGCGGTCCACCTGCGTTTCGACATCAAAAACTCGTCGTTGCCGGAAATCCTGCGCGAGCGGTTGCTGGCACTCGGCGACCAGCGCATCAGCAAGGACGGCGTGGTCGTGATCAAGGCGCAGGAATTCCGCAGCCTGGAAAAGAACCGGGCCGAAGCCCTGCGTCGCCTGGAGCTGCTGATCGCTGGCGTAGCCAGGGTGGAGAAAAAGCGTCGGCCAACCAAGCCAACGCATGGTTCGGTGAAACGCCGGCTGGAAACCAAGGGGCGGCGTTCTGCAATCAAGGCCAACCGGCGCGGTGGCGACGATTAGGCTGACGTGACCGCCAGTACCGTGCCCAGCGCCTCGCGATAGCGGTGCGGATCGGGGTAGGCGAATGACTCAGCCGGCAGCAGGCGGGCGACACGTTCGCTACGCTGCGGATCGCTTTCCGGCTGCCAGTTGTCCAGTACCAGCGCCACCGATTCGGGCGAGTTGCACACCAGCAGCATGTCGCAGCCGGCCGCCCAGGCGGTCTGCACGCGCGCCAGCATGTCGCCGACGACACCGGCACCAGCCATCGACAGATCATCGGTGAAAACGACGCCATCAAACTTCATGTCATTTCTCAAATAACTTATCCATTTATTTGAAAACACAGCAGTATTGCAGTCAAAGCATTCGTAAATGACGTGCGCTGCCATGACTGCGTCGAGCGCCAGTTGGCGGTAAGGCAGCAGGTCTTCGGTCATTGCTGCCAGCGGCCGGTCGTCGATCGGCAACTCGACGTGCGAGTCGGGAATGACGTAGCCGTGCCCCGGATAATGCTTGCCGCAGGTGCCCATGCCGGCCTGCTTCAGGCCTTCGCCCAGCGCTCCGGCCAGGGCGACGACCACCGCCGGGTCGCGGTGGAAGGCGCGGTCGCCGATGACCCGCGACGGTCCGTAGTCGAGATCGAGCACCGGCGTGAAGGAGTAATCGACACCGCAGGCGCGCAGCTCGGCCGCCAGCACGAAACCGGCGGCGTGGGCGGCGGCCAGTGCGGCTTGCGGATCGCTGTCGTACAATTGGCCGAGCGCACGCATCGGCGGCAGCCGGGTGAAACCGTCGCGAAAGCGTTGCACCCTGCCCCCTTCGTGATCGACGGCGATGAGCAGGCGCGGCTCGCGCAATGCGTGGATTTCAGCGGTGAGTGCGGTCAACTGGGCACGATTGGCAAAATTGCGCGAGAACAGGATGATGCCGCCGACCAGCGGATGGCACAGGCGCTGGCGGTCGACATCGGTCAGCGCGGTGCCGGCGATGTCGATCATCAGCGGACCGTAGGGCAATTGGCTCATCGTTGCTCCAGGATGACGTAGGCGACGGCGTATTCGGCTTCGTCGCTGATTGAGAGATGGGCGGTCAGGTTTTTGGCCGCTTCGGCCAGTTGACCGCAGAATTCGAAAACCGGCTTGCCGAGTTCGTCGTGACCGATGGCGATGGCCGGTAACAGCACCGGTGGTCGCACGCCGGTGCCGAAGGCCTTGGCGAAGGCTTCCTTGGCGGCGAAACGCTTGGCCAGAAAACGCCCCTTGTCGGTCGCCAGCGCGAATTCTGCTCGTTCCTGCGGCGCCAGCAGCTTGTCCAGCGCCCGTTCACCGTGGCGTTCCCACATGCCGCGCAAGCGGGCGACGGCGACGATGTCGGTGCCGATACCGTGGATCACTCGCCCTGCTCTGCGCCGGCGCGCATCAAGGCCTTCATTTCGCGCACCGCTTCGCGCAGGCCGACGAAGACGGCGCGGCTGACGATGGCGTGGCCGATGTGCAGTTCGCGTATGCCGGCCAGTCGGGCGACCGGCTGCACGTTGTAGTAATTCAGCGCATGGCCGGCATTGAAGCGCATGCCGAGTTGCTGCACCAGCTGGCCGGCGCTGCGGATCTTGGCCAGTTCCGCCAGCACCGCCGGCGCCTCGGCGTCGCGCCCCTTGTCGTAAAAGGCGTGGGCGTAGGGACCGCTGTGGATTTCGCAGACGCGGGCGCCAATGCGCGCCGCCGCTTCGATCTGCGGCAACTCGGCGTCGATGAACACGCTGGTCGTGATGCCGGCATCGGCCAGCCGGGCGATGATGTCCTTCAGCCGGGCTTCCTGGCCGAGAATGTCGAGGCCGCCCTCGGTCGTCACCTCGTGCCGCCCTTCCGGCACCAGCATGGCCATTTCCGGCTTGATCGCACAGGCGATGCCGACCATCTCGTCAGTCGCCGCCATTTCGAGGTTCAGCTTGATCTGCGTCGTTTCCTTGAGCCGGCGCACGTCGGCGTCCTGAATATGCCGGCGATCCTCGCGCAGATGTACGGTGATGCCGTCGGCGCCGCCCAGATGCGCCTCGACGGCGCCCCACAGCGGATCCGGCTCGTAGGTGCGACGGGCCTGGCGGATGGTGGCAATGTGGTCAATGTTGACGCCGAGTTCGATCATCTGGAGTGATTCCTTGTGAGCTAAACGGACCTTTTTCTTTAACGCGGTCCGGCCGGCATTTTAGCCTGAGTCGATAAACAGTTGGGATGAGCCGGGAATTTCGGCTACGCTTGGGTCACGTCCCTGCAGAAACCCCCAATTGCGGCAAGCTTGCCATCGCTTGTTTCCCCCAAGTTCCCCCTTTGCCAGCGAGCCCGCCAATGATCGAACCCATTCTGCTTACCGCTGCCCGTATCTCGACGTACAGCCAGAGTTCGCTGCTGACCAATGCCAGCGGCTTTTTCTTTGAGCGTGACGAGCGTCTGTATCTGGTCACCAGCCGCCATGTTCTGTTCAGCAAGAACAGCAAACACTATCCGGACCGGATCGAAATCGAGCTGCACATCAATGCCGAGAACATCGCCGAATCCACCGGCTTTTCCATTCCGCTGTACCGCGACGGCAAGAGTCTGTGGCGTCATGGCACCGATGCCGCCGGTGTCATCGATGTCGCGGCCATCGAAATCGACCGCAAGGCCCTGCCCAAAACAGCCGTGTATCGCGCCTTCAGTCCAAAACACCTGCTGAGTAGCCTGACCCAGGTCGAGGTTGGCTCGTCCTTGCTCATCGTCGGCTTCCCGCTGGGTTTCCATGATGCCTTGCATCACACGCCGGTTGTGCGTCATGCCATCATCGCTTCGTCATTCGGCCTGCGCTTCCAGGGCGAGGGATTCTTCCTGACCGATGCCCGAACCCATCGCGGCAGCAGCGGCGCCCCGGTGATCATGCGCATTGCCGAACCGCTGCCGGCGCACGGCGACCTGCCATGGATGCTGCTGGGGATTCATTCCTCGCGTTTCGATGTCGGCACCCGCGATTTGATCGAGGATGAGGCGCTGGGACTGAATGGTGCCTGGTACGCCGACATACTGCTCAAGCTGACCGAGCGTCCTGTGTGATCAAAGCTCCTGCAAATCCTTGAAAATCCGCCGGGTTTCCAGTTCCTTGCCGGCCAGGTAATAGGCCAGCAGCGTGCGCATCAGCGCCTTCGCCTCGATCCTTGACCGCGGATCGGAAAAATCCTCATCGGCCAGATCGAGCAAGGTCTTGCCGCGCACTACCTGGATATCTGCCTCATCATGTTCGAGGCGGACCGGCCCCTGTTCCATCCGGTAGGTATAGAAGTCATCGGCGGCGATGGCCTGGCCATCGGCATCGTGTGTCAACGTCAGGCCGTAGCCGAGTTCCTGCAGCAAGGCCTTCTCGAAACTGCGCAGGTCGGCCTCGCGCACCTTGCCCGATGGATCGGCCGCCAGCTGCTGCAGCATCGCCGCATAGCACCCGAACAGGTGTTCGTGAGCATCCTCTCGCGGCAGCAGGTTGATCAGCAACTCGTTCAGGTAATAGCCGCAGAACAGCGCCTCGCCGGCGAGCAGCGGCTGACCGCCCTGCCATTCGGCCTTCATCAGCGTCAGCACTTCACCTTTGCCGGCCCAGCCGATTTCCAGCGGCTGAAAACCCATCAGCAGGCCGCGAATGGCCGCCCGTGGGCGTCTGGCACCACGGGCCAGCAAGGCCATGCGGCCGAAATCGCGGGTGAATACCTCGACGATCAGGCTGGTTTCGCGGAAGGGATAGCTGTGCAGGACGTAGGCGGGTTGGCCATCGACCTTGCTGCGCTGATTCATCGTCGTGGCAGTGGCTTATTCGTAACCGAGGCTCTTCAGCAGGCGCTCGTCGTCGTTCCAGCCGGATTTCACCTTGACCCAGACTTCGAGATAGACCTTGCCACCGAACAGGCGCTCCATGTCCTGGCGCGCCTCGCTGGCGATGCGCTTCAGAGAATCGCCGTTCTTGCCGATGACGATGGCCTTGTGGCCTTCGCGGTCAACGACGATGGCGGCAAAGATCCGGCGCAGATTGCCTTCGGTTTCGAACTTCTCGATCTCGACGGCAGTGGCGTACGGCAATTCATCGCCGAGCAGGCGGAAAACCTTCTCGCGGATGTATTCCGAGGCAAGAAAGCGCTCGGATTTGTCGGTCAGGTCGTCCTCGGGGAACATCAGGCCTTCGTTCGGCAGATGCTTGCGCGCTTCATCGAGCAGATCCTTGGTCTGGCGCCCCTTGGCAGCGCTGACCGGCACTACGGCAGTGTATTCAAAGTCGGCGGCAACCTCGGCCAGGAATGGCAGCAAGGCGTTGCGCTCCTTCAGCAGGTCGGTCTTGTTGACCACCAGGATCACCGGCCGGTCCTTCGGCAGCAGACGGACGACCGCCTTGTCCTTGGTGTCGTAGCGCCCGGCTTCGACGACGAACAATACGACATCCACGTCGTTCAGCGTTTGCGTGACGCCGCGGTTCATCGCGCGATTCAGCGCGTTGGAAAACTTGGTCTGGAAACCCGGCGTATCGACGAAGACGAACTGCGAGGTTTCATCGGTGAGGATGCCGGTGATCCGGTGCCGTGTCGTCTGCGCCTTGCGCGAGACGATGCTGATCTTCTCGCCGATCAGGTGGTTGAGCAGCGTCGACTTGCCGACGTTGGGGCGGCCGACGATGGCGATGTAGCCGGAATGGTATTGGGTCATGGACTGAGTGCTTTCAGGGCCTGTTCGGCCGCATTCTGTTCGGCGATGCGCCGGCTGCTGCCGGCGCCCGTGGTACGCAGTGCCGGCTGGTCGATTTCGCAGGCGACGACGAAGGATTGTTCGTGGGCCGCGCCGCTGGTTTCCAGCAAGAGGTAGCGTGGCAGCGGTTTTTTCCGTCCCTGCAGGACTTCCTGCAGACGGGTTTTTGCATCCTTCTGGAACTGCCCGGGTTTCAGGCCTTCCAGCAGCGGCGCGTAGAGACGCGCGATGACCGCGCTGGCGGCGTCGAAACCGGCGTCGAGATAGATTGCACCGAACAGGGCTTCAAGTGCATCCGCGAGGATGGACGGCCGGCTGGCGCCACCGCTTTTCAGTTCGCCCTCGCCCAGCCGCAGGCTGTTGCCGATGTCGAGCTTGAGTGCCAGGCCGTGCAGCGCTTCCTGGCGCACCAGGTTGGCACGCAGACGCGACAGGTCGCCTTCCGGCAGTTCCGGGAAGCGGCGATAGAGTACGGCGGCGATGACGCAGTCGAGGATGCCGTCGCCGAGAAACTCCAGGCGTTCATTGTTCGGCGTGCCGAAGCTGCGATGCGTCAGCGCCGTACGTAGCAGGGAGGGATCGGAAAACGAATGGCCGAGTTCCTGGGCGATGGTCTGCGCAGTCATGCCTATTTCGCGGTCGACCCCTTGTAATCGATCAAAAGGCTGACGTTTCCGAACAGCGGAATGCGCTTTTCGTAGGCAAACTCAATGATGATTTGCCCTTTTTCCTTGTAGATGTCGAGTTCCTTCGAGGAGAAGGACAAGTGGTCCACCTCGGCGTACTTGTCGAAGGAACGACGCAATTCAACAACGGTTGCTTCAGGCGAGGCTTGGCCGACAACGGCCTTGGTGCCCTGAAGTATCTTGTAATACTCGATGACTGTCGGTGCCACCTTCATCCCGAGTACCGCGACGAGAATCAGGACTATGCCCCAGAAGATCAAGCCGGAAAGTGCCACGCCACGTTGATATTTCATTGTTCTCACCTTACCTGAATGCACCGATACGGCTGAAATCGCTGAAGTTCAGCCAGATGAAAAATGCCTTGCCAACGATGTTCTGCTCCGGTACGAAACCCCAGGCGCGACTGTCACGGCTGTTGTCGCGGTTGTCACCCATCATGAAATAATGCCCGTCCGGCACCTTGCAGATCACGCCACTGGCATTGTAAGTGCAATTTTCCCGGTAAGGGAAGGAAGAAACCCCGGGGATGTACGCCGGTGCATCGGCGTCGTTGAGCACGCGGTGTTCGACATCGCCCAGCTTCTCGGTGTATTGCTCGGAGTAATAGAGGCGCTCGGGATGGAGAAAATCGGCGACCTGCTTCATCTCGACGGCTTGCCCGTTGATGCTGAGCTTCTTGTCCTGATAGGCCACCGTGTCGCCCGGCATGCCGACGACGCGCTTGATGTAATCGAGCGACGGATCTTCCGGATAGCGGAAGACCATGACATCGCCACGCTGCGGTTCGTTGATGTCGATGATCTTGGTATTGATCACCGGCAGGCGGATGCCGTAGGTGAACTTGTTGACCAGGATGAAGTCGCCGACCAGCAGCGTCGGAATCATCGACCCCGAGGGAATCTTGAACGGTTCGAACAGGAAGGAGCGGAGGACGAAGACGATCAGGATGACCGGGAAGAAATCGGCGCCCCACTCCACCCACAATGGCTGCTTGTCATTGGCAGCGCGCAATTTCCGGAATTTCAGGATGTCGACCGCATAAAGAATGCCGGTCAGGACAACCAGGACAAGGAGGATCAGGGCAAAATTCATCGGGTTTGTTCGGTTCTCAGTTATCGACGCGCAATACGGCCAGGAAGGCTTCCTGCGGAATCTCCACGCTGCCGACCTGCTTCATGCGTTTCTTGCCGGCCTTCTGCTTTTCCAGCAGCTTCTTCTTGCGGCTGATGTCGCCGCCGTAACACTTGGCCAGCACGTCCTTGCGCATTGCCTTGACGTTCTCGCGAGCGATGATGTGCGAGCCGATGGCCGCCTGGATGGCGACGTCGTACATCTGCCGGGGAATCAGTTCGCGCATCTTTGACGCCAGTTCGCGGCCGCGGTACTGCGAATTCGAGCGGTGTACGATCAACGATAGCGCATCGACCTTCTCGCTGTTGATCAGGATGTCGAGCTTGACCACATCGGCCGCACGATATTCCTTGAAATCGTAGTCGAGCGAGGCGTAGCCCTTGGAGCAGGACTTCAGCTTGTCGAAGAAATCCATGACCACTTCGGCCATCGGCATTTCATAGATCAGCTTCACCTGGCGGCCGTGGTAGTGCATGTCCACCTGGTTGCCGCGCTTCTGGTTGCACAGCGTGATGACGTTGCCCAAGTAATCCTGGGGCACGAAGATGGTCGCGGTGATGATCGGCTCGCGGACTTCTTCGACTTTGCTCAGTTCGGGCAGCTTGGCCGGATTCTCGACCTGGATGATCGAGCCGTCGCGATTGACCACCTCGTAGACAACCGTCGGTGCCGTGGTGATCAGATCCTGATCGAATTCGCGCTCGAGGCGTTCCTGGACGATTTCCATGTGCAGCAGGCCGAGGAAGCCGCAGCGGAAACCGAAGCCCAGCGCCTGCGAGACTTCCGGCTCGTACTGCAGCGAAGCGTCGTTGAGTTTGAGTTTTTCCAGCGCTTCGCGCAGCGAATCGTACTGGTTGGATTCGACCGGGTACAGACCGGCGAAAACCTGCGGCTTGATTTCCTTGAAACCCGGCAGCGGTTCGGCGGCCTTGCGGTCGGCCAGAGTGATCGTGTCGCCAACCTTGGCGGCCTTCAGTTCCTTGATCCCGGAGATCACGAAACCAACCTCGCCGGCTTTCAGCGAAGTACGCTGCAGCGACTTCGGCGTGAATACGCCGACCTGCTCGCACAGTTGGGTGGTGCCGGTCGACATGAACTGCAGCTTGTCTTTCGGCTTCAGCTCGCCGTCGACCACGCGCACCAGCATGACGACGCCGACGTAATTGTCGAACCACGAATCGATGATCAGCGCCTTCAGCGGCGCCGAAAGATCGCCCCTGGGAGCCGGCACGCGGGCAATCACGGCTTCGAGGATGTCCTCGACGCCGAGACCCGTCTTGGCCGAGCACAGCACGGCGTCGGTGGCATCGATGCCGATCACGTCCTCGATTTCCTGGCGGGCGTTGTCCGGATCAGCCGACGGCAGATCGATCTTGTTCAGCACCGGTAGCACTTCGACATCGAGTTCGAGCGCCGTGTAGCAGTTCGCCACCGTCTGCGCCTCGACACCCTGCGAGGCATCGACGACCAGCAGTGCGCCTTCACAGGCCGACAGAGAACGCGAGACCTCGTAGGAGAAGTCGACGTGTCCCGGCGTGTCGATCAGGTTCAGGTTGTACACCTTGCCGTCGCGCGCCTTGTACTGGAGCGCCGCTGTCTGCGCCTTGATGGTGATGCCGCGCTCGCGCTCGATATCCATCGAATCGAGCACCTGCGCCTCCATTTCCCGGTCGGACAGGCCGCCGCAGAGATGGATGATGCGATCGGCCAAGGTTGATTTGCCGTGGTCGATGTGGGCGATGATGCTGAAGTTTCTGATGTGGTCCATTGCAGCCAGTAAAAAAGGGCGCTAACGGCGCCCTAGCGATTCGGAAGACCCTGAATTCTAGCGGATTTGGGCCAAATATTCACGGGTTTTGGCCGCGTCGAGGAAGTAGTGACAGAGCTCGGTGTCGCCATGCAGCAATACCGGCACCAGTTCGTCGTACTTTGCTTCCAGCGCCGGGTCGGCATCGACGTCGAGCACTGTCACCGTTGCGCCGAACTCGGCCGCCAGCGGTGCCAACGCCACCTCCATGTCGTGACAGAGGTGGCAGTAGCCGCGGCTCATCAGGGTCAGTTCAATTGCCACCGTTCAAGCCCCGGATCGTCACGAAAGTCTGCATCTCGCCCCGGCGGATCAGCAGCGTCACATTGGCACCCTTGTCGAATTGGGCGAGCAGCTTGTTCATTTGCTCGACCGTCCTGACCTCGGTGGTGCTGCCGCGGCTGATCACGGCGACGATGATGTCGCCTTGGCGCAGGTCGGAACGGGCGCTGGTGCCGCGCACCTCTTCGACAAGCAGGCCGCCCTCCAGACGCAATTCGCGTCGCTGCTCCGGCGACAGCTCGCTGACAACCAGCCCCAGCCGGTTGGCAGCCTGTTCCGGCGCCCGTCCACCGCGCGTCGGGCGGCTGCTGGCCTGGCGTTCGTCGACGATCTGGCCGACCAGTACCGGAATGTCGCGCACCTTGCCCTTGCGCCAGACCTGGGCCACCGAACGTGTTCCCGGTTTGGTCGCGGCAACCATGCGCGGCAGGTCGGCCGAATTGTTCACGACCTTGCCATCGAACTTGAGGATGACGTCACCGGCTTCGATACCGGCCTTTTCCGCCGGACCATCGCGCTCGACGGCATTGACCACGGCGCCGATCGGCCGGGACAGCCCGAGCGACTCGGCCAGCTCCTTGCTGACTTCCTGAATGACCACGCCCAACCGGCCGCGGCTGACTTTTCCGGTCGACCGCAGTTGTTGCTGGATTTCCATCGCGACATCGATCGGAATGGCGAAGGAAACGCCCATGTAACCACCACTGCGGCTGTAGATCTGGGAATTGATGCCGACCACCTCGCCGTTCAGATTGAACAGCGGGCCACCGGAATTGCCGGGATTGATCGCCACATCGGTCTGGATGAAAGGTACGTAGTTTTCCTGCGGCAACGACCTGCCCTTGGCTGAGACGATGCCGGCGGTCACCGAGTTGTCGAAACCGAAAGGCGAGCCGATCGCCACCACCCATTCGCCGACCTTGAGTTGCGATGGGTCGGCCAGTTTGACCACCGGCAGGCCACTGGCCTCGATCTTGAGCAGCGCGACATCGGTACGCTTGTCGGCACCGATGGTCCGGGCCTTGAATTCGCGCTTGTCGGTCAGGCGTACGGTAACTTCATCCGCACCGTCGACCACGTGGGCGTTGGTCAGGATGTAGCCGTCGCCGCTGATGATGAAACCGGAACCCAGCGACTTGTTCTCGAAATCACGCGGTGCCGCACCGCCACCGGGAACGCGCGGGAAGAAGCGCCTGAACAGCTCGAAGGCCGGATCGTTCTCGTCGAACGGAAAAGGCATCACCTGACTTTGTCCGCGCATCACCTGGGTGGTACTGATATTGACGACGGCCTGCCCCTGTTTTTCGGCCAGTTCGGTGAAGTCCGGCAAGCCACGCATCTGGGCGCTGGCGAGATTGAAAGCGAATAGCAGTGAACAAAGGGCAAGAAGACGTTTCATTGGCTGCACTCCTCCTGTTTCCGTGGCAAACGGGAAATGATGTGGGGATGGCTGTCGGAATTTCCAGCCGGGCGACGGGATTTTCGCACCACCAGCACGAAGGCCAGGATCAGTCCGAATGCCCCGCCGAACATCGCCCCGGTGTCGTCAAACATCTGGCCGCCGAGCAAGGCGCCGCCAATCAGGCCGAGGATCGGCAGGCCGTAGGCCAGGTTCGCGCCGCGCCGCAGACTGCCGGCCGATACTGCAACCAGCACGCGTTCGCCGACTTCGGCACCGATTGCATTGTCCACATGGTAGTGGCGCGGCCCGCCGCAAAACATCTGGGTCAGATGCTGGCCGCCGCAACCGCCATCTTCGTGGCAACGGCCGCAACCGCCCTGCGCCACTTCAACGGTAGCCTGGCCGCCGTCGACGTGCCGTACCACCGCCTGGATGGTGTTGGCTTCCCCGGTCATCACCAGCGCCTGTCGGGAGCCGTGTCGAGCAAGGGGCGAAGTTTCAACGCGACGGCTTCGCGGGCGCGGAAGATCCGCGAACGCACCGTGCCGATCGGGCAATCCATGATGCCGGCGATCTCTTCATACGACAGGCCTTCGATTTCGCGCAGCACGATGGCGGTGCGCAATTCTTCCGGCAAGGCGTCCATGGCGCTGTTGACCGTCTGGCCGATCTGTTTCGACATCAACAGGCTTTCCGGCGTGTTGATGTCACGCAACAGCGTTGCATCCTCGAAGCCTTCGGCCTCGTCGGCGTCGTATTCGGTGCTGGTCGGCGCCCGGCGTCCTTGCGATACCAGATAGTTCTTGGCTGTATTGATGCCAATCCGGTACAGCCAGGTGTAAAAGGCGCTGTCGCCGCGGAAGGAAGGCAAGGCGCGGTAGGCCTTGATGAATGCTTCCTGCGAGACATCCTCGACCTCGGCCGAGTCGCGGATGTAACGCGACAACAAGCGACCCAGCTTGCGCTGGTACTTGTTCACCAATTGGTCGAAGGCGCCTTGGTCGCCGCCTTGCGCCCGCTCGACCAGCAACTGATCGACCTCGCGCTCGCTCATGACTCTGTTTTCCCGGGGAATGTTCTTGTTGAGGCGCAGTATAACGCAGGCTATTTGGCCTCAAGCCTAGGTAGTTATCCTTAATTGTGATTTTTCTGTAACGGCATGAATCCTTTCCTGCGTGCTATATTGCGCGCCGGATCAAATATCTCCGGGAATCATCGTGCGTAACTTTGATGTGCTCATCATCGGCAGCGGCCTTGCCGGCCAGTCGGCTGCTTTACGGCTTGCCGACCATCGACGCGTTGCACTGATCAGCAAACGCAAGCTTGAGGATTCGGCTTCGGGATGGGCGCAAGGCGGTATTGCCGCAGTACTTGATAACCGTGATTCGATCGAAGCCCACATTCAGGACACCTTTGTTGCCGGCGCCTGGCTGAACGACGAGAAGGCGACCCGCTTCGTCGTTGAAAACGGCCGCCGCGCCATCGACTGGCTGATCGAACAGGGTGTTCCCTTCACAAAGGACGAGTCGGGCTATCACCTGACCCGTGAAGGCGGCCACAGCGCCCGCCGCGTCATCCACGTGGCCGATGCCACCGGCGCCTCGGTGCAGCAGACGCTGACCGAAAAAGTCCGCAAGAATCCGAATATCACGGTGTTCGAGGACCATATTGCGGTCGACCTGATCACCGGGCCAAAAATCGGCACCAGCGAAAACCGCTGTTACGGCGCCTACGTGCTCAACAGCCAGTCCGGCGAAGTGCTGACCATCGGCGCCTCAAGCACCCTGCTCGCCACCGGCGGTGCCGGCAAGGTCTATCTGTTCACCACCAATCCCGATACCTCGACCGGCGACGGCATCGCCATGGCCTGGCGGGCCGGTTGCCGGGTCGCCAACATGGAATTCATTCAGTTCCATCCGACCTGCCTGTACCACCCCAAGGCCAAGTCCTTCCTGATTTCGGAAGCCGTGCGTGGCGAAGGCGGCCTGCTCAAGCTGCCGGATGGTACGCGTTTCATGCCCGAACACGACGAACGCGAGGAACTGGCGCCGCGCGACATCGTTGCCCGTGCCATCGACTTCGAAATGAAGAAACGCGGTCTTGACTGCGTTTATCTGGATATTTCGCACAAGGGCGAAGCCTTCATCCTCGAGCATTTCCCGAACATCCACGCACGCTGTCTGGAACTTGGCATCGATATCGCGCGCGAGCCGATCCCGGTCGTGCCGGCGGCGCACTACACCTGTGGCGGCATTGTCTGCGACCTGAAGGGACATACCGACGTCGAAGGCCTTTACGTCGCCGGCGAAGCTTCATGCACCGGCCTGCATGGTGCCAATCGCCTGGCTTCCAATTCGCTGCTGGAGTGCTTGGTGTTTTCGGAAGCTGCGGTCAACGACATGCTGGCGAAAGAAACGCAGGAACTTCCCGAGTTGCCGCAATGGGACGAGAGCCGCGTCACCGATGCCGATGAGGAAGTGGTCATTTCCCACAACTGGGACGAACTGCGCCGCTTCATGTGGGACTACGTCGGCATCGTCCGCACGACCAAGCGCCTGAAGCGTGCCGAACATCGCGTACGCCTGCTCAAGCGCGAAATTCACGAGTTCTACTCGCACTTCCGCGTCAGCCACGACTTGATCGAATTGCGTAACCTGGTGCTGACGGCCGAACTGATCATCCGCTGTGCAATGCTGCGTAAGGAAAGTCGCGGTCTGCACTACTCCCGCGATTATCCGGAAACCGCCAGCAAGCCGCGCAACACGCTGCTCAGGCAGCGTCGACGGGGTCGTTGAATCCGGCGCGCCAGCGCAGGAATACCCGCAGGCGTCGGAAATCTTCAGGATTTGTGCTGTCGACCGCAATCAGCAGCGTCGTTTTCCTGTTGCTGGCCAGTTTCAGCCGGAGCACGCTCAACCAGGGATGCACCGTCGCACCTGGCAGGCAGGAAACAGGCTGGTAGTCGGTTTCGCCCGCCAGCAGGGCCTGCAGGCTACCGTCGCGGGCCAGTCGCAACGCGGAAACTGCCGGTTCGAGTTGCCGCCAGGCGTGAATGCCGATACCCCAGAAAATAGCCAGCAGGAGTGCCTGCAGCCCGGTATCGCGCGGATAAAACAGGATGACCAGCGAGCCGCCAAGCATCAGGCCGAACAGCGCGCGATCGAGAAAAAGCGAACGGTGCAGTCCGAGGGTGATCGGAAACTGCACCGTTCGCTTCCTTGCAAAGACCGTCAGATGCGCTTGAAAACCAGCGAACCGTTGGTCCCGCCGAAGCCGAAGTTATTCTTCAGCGCCACGTCGATCTTCATTGGCCGCGCCACATTGGCGCAGTAGTCCAGGTCGCATTCCGGATCCTGGTTGAAGATGTTGATGGTCGGCGGCGAGATCTGGTGATGAATCGCCAGCACCGTGAACAACGATTCAACGCCACCGGCGCCACCGAGCAGGTGACCGGTCATCGACTTGGTCGAATTGACGACGATCTTGTAGGCTGCGTCACCGAAAGCGGCCTTGATGGCATCCGACTCGTTCTTGTCGCCAAGCGGCGTCGAGGTGCCGTGAGCGTTGACGTACTGGACGTCGGACGGCGCGATGCCGGCATTCTTCAGTGCGTTGACCATGGAGCGACGCGGGCCGTCCATGTTCGGTGCGGTGATGTGATAAGCATCGGCACTGCGACCGTAGCCAGCCACTTCGGCGTAGATTTTTGCGCCACGGGCCTTCGCATGCTCGTACTCTTCGAGCACCAGAACGCCGGCGCCCTCGCCCAGCACGAAGCCGTCGCGATCCTTGTCCCACGGACGGCTGGCAGTTGCCGGGTCGTCGTTGCGGGTGGACAGCGCACGGGCCGCGCAGAAACCGCCCATGCCCAGCGGCGAAACGGTCGATTCGGCACCACCGGCAACCATCACGTCGGCGTCGCCGTACTCGATGATGCGGGCAGCTTCGCCGATGGAGTGCGTACCGGTCGTGCAGGCGGTGACGATGGCCAGGTTCGGCCCCTTGAAACCAAACTCGATCGACAGGTTGCCGGAGATCATGTTGATGATCGAACCGGGAACGAAGAACGGCGAGACCTTGCGCACACCGGCGGCGTTGTATTCGTCCTTGGTTTCCTCGATCAGCGGCAGACCGCCGATGCCGGAACCAATGGCAACACCGACGCGCTCGGGGTCGGCAGCGCCTTCCTGGTCGAGACCAGCGTCACGTACGGCCTGCATGCCGGCAGCCAGTCCGTAATGGATGAACCGGTCCATCCGGCGGGCATCCTTGGCGGAAATGTACTGGGTTATGTCGAAATTCTTGACCTCGCCGGCAAACTGGACCGGGAAGGTGGAGGTGTCGAAGCGGGTAACAGGGGCGATACCGGAACGGCCGGCAATGATGTTCTGCCAACCTTCTTCAACGCTGTTGCCGACCGGGGAAATCAGCCCGAGGCCGGTGATGACGACTCTACGACGTGCCAAGATATGCACTCCGAAAGCAAAAATAGCAAAGCCGGCCTTGGTGGCCGGCCTTGCCTGGTTGAAACCGGAATTGGCTTACTGCTTGTTAGCGAGGATGTAATCGACAGCCTGCTGGACGGTCGTGATCTTCTCGGCCTGGTCATCCGGAATTTCGCATTCGAATTCCTCTTCCAGCGCCATGACCAGCTCGACAGTGTCCAGGGAATCCGCGCCCAGATCGTCGACGAAAGAGGACTCGTTCTTGATGTCCGCTTCGTTCACGCCCAGTTGTTCGGCGACGATCTTCTTGACGCGCTCTACGATGTTATCCATTCGAAAAACTCCTTCCCCTCGGGGTACGAAAAAAAACGTGTTGATTCTACCAAAAGCCGGGACTTGGTGAAATCAATCCATGAACATGCCGCCATTCACATGCACGGTGGTACCCGTAACATAAGAGGCAGCGGGAGAAACCAGGAAGCCGACCGCACCGGCGACGTCTTCAGGTGTGCCGGCACGAGCCAGCGGAATCGAGGCCAGCATCGTGGCTTTTTGTTCTTCGGTCAAGGCATGCGTCATGTCGGTCGCAATAAAACCTGGCGCAACGCAGTTCACCGTGATGTTGCGGCTGCCCAGTTCGCGGGCCAGCGACCGGGAAAGACCGGCGACACCGGCCTTCGCCGCACAGTAATTGGCCTGTCCGGCATTGCCGGAATAGCCGACCACCGACGAGATATTGACGATACGGCCGAAGCGGGCCTTCATCATGCCGCGCATGACGCCACGCGACAGGCGGAAGACCGCTTTCAGGTTGGTATCGATGACGGCATCCCATTCATCGTCACCCATGCGCATCGTCAGGTTGTCGCGGGTGATGCCGGCGTTGTTGACGAGCACGGTGATGGCACCGAATTCCTTGGCGACTTCAGCCAGGACGGCATCGGTCTGGGTCGTATCGGTGACGTTGAGCACTACGCCACGGCCCTTGATGCCGGCTTCGCCGAGGTCAGTCGAAATCTGTCCGGCGCCGGCTTCGCTGGTCGCCGTGCCGATCACCGTTGCCCCCTGGCGACCCAGTTCGAGCGCGATGGCGCGGCCGATGCCGCGGGTGGCGCCAGTAACCAGCGCAATCTTGTCATTCAACATGCGATCACTCCAGGCCGAGGTTGGCTTCGATAGCCGCAGCATCAGCCAGCGCAACGCCAGCAACGCCGTCGGCACAACGCTTGGTCAGTCCGGCCAGGACCTTGCCCGGGCCGCACTCTGCTACGGTCGACACGCCCATCGCGGCCATTTTCTGGATGGTCTCGACCCAGCGCACCGGATTGTAGGCCTGGCGCACCAGCGCATCCTTGATTCGGGCTGGATCGTTCTCGATCTCGACATCGACATTGTTGATCACCGGAATTTTTGGCGCGTTCAGCGTCAGTTCGGCCAATCGTGCCGCCAGCTTGTCGGCAGCCGGGCGAATCAGCGACGAATGGAACGGCGCCGACACTGGCAGGGCCTTGGCCATCTTGGCACCCCGTGCCTTGCAGGCATCCATGGCGCGTTCGACGGCGCCCTTGTGGCCGGCGATCACGGTTTGACCGTTGGCGTTGAAATTGACCGGTTCGACAATTTCACCCTGCGCGGCTTCGGCGCAGGCGGCAACGATGCCGGCGTTGTCCAGGCCAAGCACGGCAGCCATCGCACCGGTGCCGAGCGGCACGGCTTCCTGCATGGCAGCGGCGCGCAGGCGAACCAGCGGCACGGCATCCTTGAAGTCGATGACACCGGCGGCGACCAGCGCCGAGTATTCGCCGAGGCTGTGCCCTGCAACGACGGTCGGCATCTTGCCGCCCTTCTCGCACCACAGACGCCAGGCGGCGATACCGGCGGTGAGCATCACCGGCTGGGTATTGACGGTTTGTGTCAGCACTTCGGCCGGACCTTCGGCAACCATCGCCCACAGGTCGTCGCCGAGGGCGGCGGAGGCTTCGTCAAAGGTGGCGCGAACCACTGCGGCATCGCCGTAGGCGGCCATCATGCCAACGCTCTGCGAGCCCTGGCCGGGAAATACGAAAGCAAAAGACATGGTCCAGTCTCCTGATGTCAGAATTCGAGCAGGGCTGCGCCCCAGGTGAAACCGCCACCGACGCCTTCAAGCAGGACCTTGTGGCCACGCTGGATGCGTCCGTCACGGACGGCCTCGTCGAGTGCCAGCGGCACCGAGGCGGCAGAGGTATTGCCATGGCGATCGACGGAGACGATCACCCGTTCGCGATCAACACCCAGCTTTTTGCCGGTGGCCTCGATGATGCGGATATTGGCCTGATGCGGAATCAGCCAGTCAACCGCGGTGGTGGCAATTCCGGCGGTTGCACAGACTTCTTCGGCGACCTCGGCCAGCACCTTCACGGCAAACTTGAACACGGCCTGACCATCCATGCGCAAGAAGGGGTCGCCGGTCACCTGGCCACCACAGATCTGCCCCGGGACATTGAGGATGCCGCTCTGGCTGCCGTCGGCGTGCATCGCGGTGGCCAGGATGCCAGGCTTGTCGGAGGCTTCCAGCACGACGGCGCCGGCGCCGTCGCCGAACAGCACGCAGGTACCACGGTCGCTCCAGTCAAGGATGCGGGAAAAGACTTCGGCGCCGATCACCAGCGCTTTGCTGTGGCTGCCGGATGCGATGAATTTCTCGGCAATGCCCAGTGCGTAGGTGAAACCGGCACACACGGCCTGGACGTCGAAAGCCGCGGCGCCCTTGTTGCCGAGCCTGCCCTGGATGATGCAGGCGGTGCTCGGGAATATGTAGTCCGGGGTCGAGGTTGCGACGATGATCAAATCGAGGTCGGCGGCAGCGATACCAGCCATTTCCAGCGCACGCTGCGCGGCGATCAGGCCGAGTTCGCTCGAGGTCGTACCAGGCTCTGCCAGATGACGGCTGCGGATGCCTGTACGCGTCACGATCCACTCGTCGTTGGTCTCGATACCGCGTGCCGCCAGATCGGCATTGCTGACCGGGCTGCCCGGCAGATAGCTGCCGGTGCCAATCACACGTGCATACATTCAGACATTCTCCACAGTGGCGAGCGGTGCCGCACTTGTTTGGTTCAGGCGCCCGGTAATGCGCTCCAGCACGCGATTTTCCGCGGCATCGTAGGCGCGGGATATGGCATTGCCAAAAGATAGCTCGTCGGCCGAGCCGTGGCTCTTGACCGAGATGCCCTTGAGCCCCAGCAGGATCGCGCCGTTGTAGCGGCGATGGTCGAAACGCCGCTTGAAGTTGTTCAGGACAGAGATGGCGATCAGTGCGGCCAGCTTGGTCAGCCAGTTGCGCTTGAATTCGCTGCGCAGCGACGACGCAAGCATCTGCGCCAAGCCTTCGGATGTCTTCAGAGCGACGTTGCCGACAAAGCCGTCGCAGACGATGACGTCCGCTTCACCCTTGTAGATGCCGTCTCCCTCGACATTGCCGATGAAGTTGAGATCCGAGCCACGCAGCAGTTCGGCTGCGGCCTTGACCACTTCGTTACCCTTGATCTCTTCTTCGCCGATGTTGAGGATGCCGACCGTCGGCCGTTCCTTGTGTTCCATCGCGGCTACCAGCATGGCGCCCATGATGCCGAACTGGAGCAGGTGCTCCGGTGCGCAATCGACATTGGCGCCAAGGTCCAGCATGTGCGTATGGCCGTTGACCGTCGGCAGCGGCGCGCAGATTGCCGGCCGGTCGATGCCGGGCAGCATTTTCAGCACGAAGCGTGAGATCGCCATCAGCGCGCCGGTGTTGCCGGCGGAAACGCAGGCATCCGCCTCGCCAGACTTGACGAGGTTGATGGCCACGCGCATCGACGAATCTTTTTTGTTGCGCAGGGCGAGCGCGGGCGACTCGTCCATGCCAACGATTTCGCTGGCATGCACAAGACGCAGGCGCGGGTCGTCGATCCTGGCAGCGAGAAGCGGGCGCAAAACCTCCTCCTGACCGACCAGGACGAGATGAGCCGCCGGGTGTTCTGCAAGAAAACGGATAGCCGCCGGTACCGTCACTGACGGTCCGTGGTCACCCCCCATGCAATCAATGGCGATGCGGGTTGTCATGGCAAAAGAAAAGGCAGGCTCTCCCGAAGGAGCCACCTGCCCTTTGCTGAACGATTACTCGCCCTTGGCCTTCAGGACCTTCTTGCCACGGTAGAAACCGTTCGGGGAGATGTGGTGACGCAGATGCGTTTCGCCCGTGGTCGTTTCAACGGCCAGCGGGGGAGCGGTCAGGAAATCATGAGCGCGGTGCATGCCACGCTTGGACGGGGACTTCTTGTTCTGTTGAACGGCCATTTTGTTACTCCAAAAAAAATCAGTTCGGCTTGCCTTTGAGCTCGGCCAGTGCGGCAAACGGATTGATCCGCTCGCCGGCGCCGGCTGCGCCAGGCAAACCACATCTTTCGTGCCGTGGCGCAACGGGCAGGGACAAAAGTATTTCGTCCTCGACCAGTTCAGCCACATCCAGTTCTTTTTCCACCGGCAAAAAATCCCGGCTATCGTCTTCCAGTTCGTCTTGCGACAGATCGGCATTTGCCGGAACAACTTCCAGCAGACTATCGACCCCCAGTTCAAAAGGGATGGCTTCCAGGCAACGCTGACACGCCAGCGGAATGCATCCGCCAACCGTCAAGTGCAGCATGGGTTCGCCACGTTCGCCCCTGAATCCTTCGAGTTGCCAGGAAACTTCCCCGGACACTTCTGCCAGCAAATCATGCAGGCGTTCCATCGCCGAAACCGCCAGTGTTCCTTGCAGAACACGCGCGTCCCTGGCAAAGGCGAAGGCGTCATTGATCCTTTTCAAACTGAACCTGTGCGACTTAAACGAGGGATGATATTATTTTTGGCTCGCCAAGTCAAAACAAAGTGCTGCTTCAAGTAATCGACGCAACGCCTTGTTGCACAAAAACTTTCACGATGCCAAACCTCATTCTCGCTTCAACCTCGCCTTACCGCCGCGAATTGCTCGGCCGCCTGGGTCTGCCTTTTTCCGTTGCCAATCCGCAAACCGACGAAAGTGCCCTGCCCGGCGAAGCCCCTGACGCCCTCGCCTTGCGCCTGTCGGAAGCGAAAGCCCGGGCCGTTGCCGGCGACCACCCTGACGCGCTGATCATTGGCAGCGATCAGGTTGCCACGGTCGACGGAAAGATTTATGGCAAACCCGGCACGCACGAGCGTGCCGTCGCGCAGTTGCGCGAACTGTCCGGCAAGACCGTCAATTTCTTCACTGGCCTGTGTCTGCACAACACCCGCACTGGCGAAAGCCTGGTCCGGGGCGTGCCGACACTGGTCACCTTCCGTCAGCTCAGTGATGCCGAGATCGAGAACTACCTGCAGCGCGAACCGGCCTACAACTGTGCCGGCTCGGCCAAATCGGAGGGACTGGGCATCGCCCTGCTCGCCGCCATGCAAGGTGATGACCCCAACGCCCTGGTCGGGCTGCCATTGATTGCCTTGTGCGACATGCTGCGCCAGCAGGGCGTGGCGGTACTCTGATGACCGGCACACTGTTCCTGATTCCCGTCCCGCTCGGCCCGGTGTCGCCGCAGGACAACCTGCACGCCAGCGTTCTGGCGTGCGTCCGTCCTTTGCGCCACTTCGTCGTCGAGCAGGCCAAAACTGCCCGCGCCTTCCTGAAGGCAGCCGGCACCGACTTGCCGTTGCAGGAATTGCAACTCGAAGAACTGAACGAACACACCCGGGTCGATGCCCTGGATCGCCTGCTCGCGCCGCTGCGCGCCGGTCACGACGTCGGCCTGCTGTCCGAAGCCGGCTGTCCGGCTGTCGCTGATCCCGGTGCCGATCTGGTAGCGCTGGCCCAGCGCGAGAATATCCGCGTCGTACCGCTGGTCGGTCCCTCGTCGCTGCTGCTGGCGCTGATGGCGTCGGGGCTCAATGGCCAGCGCTTCGCCTTCCTGGGATATTTGCCCGCCAAGGACGTCGACCGCAACAAGGCGCTGCGCGACCTCGAGAGCGAATCGCGCAAGCACCGGCAGACGCAGTTATTCATTGAAACGCCTTACCGCAACCGGGCAATGTTCGATGCTGTCCTGCAGGCCTGCCAGCCGGCGACCCGGCTATGCGTCGCCACCGATCTGACCTTGCCCGGTGAGTCGGTCCGTACGCAAACCATCGCCCAGTGGAAAAAACAAACGCCGCCCGAAATCGAGCGGCGTCCGACGGTTTTCCTGCTGCTGGCCTGATCAGTTCAAACGGACCCCGGAGGCGCTGCTGGAAAATCCGCGCCAGAAGCTGTCGACCGCACCAGCGCCGAGGCGCTTGGCAAAACGTTCGGCGATGTTTTCCTTGACTGAGTAGTCAAGCACGTTCTCGAGCTTGACGACATCGCGGGCCACCGAATCAACCGTGCCGAAATCGTCGGCCAGCCCGAGTTGGATGCTCTGAGCGCCAGTCCACATCAGGCCGGAGAAAATCTCGGGATTGTCCTTCAGGCGTTCGCCGCGTCCGGCCTTGACGACTTCGATGAACTGCGCATGGATATCAGCCAGCAGAACGCGGGCGTGTGCCTTGTGCTCTTCGGCCTGGGGCGAGAACGGGTCAAGGAAACCCTTGTTTTCGCCGGCGGTGAGCAGGCGGCGTTCGACGCCAAGCTTTTCCATCGTGCCGGTGAAACCGAAGCCATCCATCAGCACGCCGATCGAGCCGACGACGCTGGCCTTGTTGACGTAGATGCGATCAGCCGCCGCGGCAACGTAGTAGCCGCCGGATGCGCAGACATCCTCAACGACGGCGTAGAGCGGCTTGTCCGGAAATTTGGCGCGCAGGCGACGGATTTCGTCATTGACCATGCCCGCCTGCACCGGGCTGCCGCCAGGACTGTTGATGCGCAGCACGACCGCCTGCGAGTTCGGCGCATCGAAAGCGGCGTTGAGCGCTGAAATCAGGCTTTCGGCACTGGCTTCGGCCTTGGGGGCAATGACGCCTTGCAGGTCAATCATCGCAACGTGCTTGTCCTCGACCTTGGTGCTGTCCCATTCGACCATGGCGAACAGGATGAAAGCCAGGTAGCCGAAGCCGAGCAGCTTGAAGAAAATGCCCCAGCGACGGCGGGCGCGCTGTTCGCTGAGCGTGGCGAAAGCCAGCTTCTCGAGCGTCTTGCGCTCCCAGGCGGGATCGTTGTCGGGACGTTGGGAATTATCCATTTCTGTTTTCCAGCACCAAAAAGACATTGCCATCGGATTCAATCACCGGCAGGGATTTCAAGCCCCTGCCCTGGCAGCGTCCGCCGAGGCAGCGTCCGCTATCCGGTGCATAAAGCGCGCCATGTACGGCGCAAATCAAGTATAGCTTGGAATGATCGAAGAACTCGCCGTGCTGACAATCCAGCTCAACCGGCACATGGGCGCATTCGTTGAGGTAGGCATGGACGCGACCCCGGTAGCGGATGACGAAGGCGGGAACGTTGCGGCCGTAGCGTTCGATACTGAATCGCACGCCTTTTCCTGCCTCGGCCAGTTCGCTGCCGGCACAGATCAGGCGTTTGTCTTCAGCCATGCATCAAGCTCGCGAACGTCGTGCAGGCAGGCCAGCGGCGCATGTTCAAGCAGATGGTCGTGCGGGTGTGCGCCGTAGGTTACCGCCAGTGCATCGACTCCGGCATTGCGGGCCATCAGCAGATCGTGCGAGGTATCGCCGATCATTACGGTCGACGCCGGTAAAACGCCAAATTCCGCCATCAGTTCCTCAAGCATTTGCGGGTGCGGCTTGGAGTGGCATTCGTCGGCGCAGCGCGAGGCAGAGAAGTATGGACGCAGCGCGGCGTGATCAAAGGCGCGCTCAAGACCCATCCGGCTTTTGCCGGTGGCGACCGCCAGGATGTGACCAGCCGCCTGCAAGCGTGCCAGCATCGCCGGTACGCCGTCAAACAACGTCAGCTCGTGGTCGCCGGACAGGTAATGGAAGCGGTAACGGTCGATCATCGCCTGGTAGTTCTCCGGCGCCAGATCGGGCACCGCGTGCCGCATCGCATCGGCCAGACCGAGGCCGATCACGTGGCTGGCCCGCTCGCGATCGGGTACCGGCAGACCCAGGTCGCGACAGGCGGCCTGAATGGCCTTGACGATGGCACCGGCGGAATCCAGCAGTGTGCCGTCCCAATCGAAGACCACGAGTTCGTATTTCATTGTTGCTCCAGGATGTGTTGCAGGTTGTCGGCGACGAATTCGCGCGAATTTGCCGCGTCGACCGCAGTAATGTAGCTGCGGATGCCATCGGGCAACGGCGCCACGCACTCCACCGGCGTGCCCAGTAGCGGATGCCGGAAAGCCATGCGCCAGGCGTGCAGCGCCATCCGTTTCAGACCGGCCGGCCGCAGGCGCTTGTTGAGATTGAAATCGCCATATTTTTCGTCGCCAAGAATGGGAAAGCCGAGATGCGCCAGATGCACGCGGATCTGGTGCGTCCGCCCGGTCTTCAACTGTGCCTCAAGCAGGCTCATTTCCGGCCAGCGGGCGAGCAGCCGGAACACCGTGTGCGACGCCTTGCCCTCGGCGTGCACCGACACCCGGCGCTCGCCGCTGTCGGTCAGGTATTTGAGCAGCGGCGCCTTGACGTGCTGGGTGTTGTTCATCCAGCGCCCCTTTACCAGCACCAGGTAGCGCTTGTCGGCGCCGGCGCCGTGCTCGCGGAACATGTCGTGCAGCGCCGTCAGCGCCAGCCGCTTCTTGCCGACCAGCAGGATGCCCGAGGTTTCGCGGTCGAGCCGGTGCGCCAGTTCGAGGAACTTCGCCTGCGGCCGCTGCCGGCGCAAGGCTTCAATGACGCCAAAGCTGACGCCGCTGCCACCATGCACGGCAATGCCCTCGGGCTTGTCGATGACCAGCATCGCGTCGTCTTCGAAAATGATCGGCAGATCGACGCGGGCCTTGGCGGCTTCCTCAACCTCGTTCTGCGGCCGCTCGGCAATGCGGATCGGCGGAATGCGCACATTGTCGCCAAGCTGCAGGCGATAGGTTGCATCGACACGACCGCTGTTGACCCGCACCTCGCCACTGCGCAGGATGCGATAGACATGGCTCTTCGGCACCCCCTTGCAATGCCGCAGCAAGTAGTTATCAAGGCGCTGGCCCTGGGCTTCTTCGCCGATCACGACATGGGTGACCGAATTGTTACCTGCGCCATTCATTTTTCTAATATACTGCCTGCGTTTTACGTCTCTGTTTGCAAGGGATGCCGAACCGTCAGACCGTCCGCCCTCGCGCTCCATGCGCGACCGCCATGCGGCAGGCTACGAAGTCTCTCCTGTGCCAATTGCCCGGGACAAACCAACGTGAAACGACTGGTTAAGTTCACTCACCAAAAGTAGTGATGTTAACGGATTAGCTCGCCATAAGCACGCACGGATCGCCCGTTGCAGGAATTCCAGATCGCGCATTTCATAAAAAGACTCGCGATTAACTAACGATCAGCACATTCATCATCGCCTTTGCCTCCACAACATGACGCAACCCGATAACTGAACCTGTCGCTGCCTGCATGGGCGTTTCGTTGCAGTGTGCACCAGCGAGCTGGAGCCCAAAAAACAATGAAACGCATGCTTTTCAATGCGACACAGGCGGAAGAACTCCGTGTCGCCATTGTCGATGGTCAGAAACTGATTGATCTCGACATTGAATCCGCCGCCAAGGAACAACGTAAAAGCAATATTTACAAGGGGGTCATTACCCGCATCGAACCGTCGCTCGAAGCCTGCTTCGTCGACTACGGTGCCGACCGCCATGGTTTCCTGCCCTTCAAGGAAGTTTCCCGCGCCTATTTCCAGGCCGGCGTCGAACCGGGCAAGGCCCGTATCCAGGACGCCCTCAAGGAAGGTCAGGAACTGATCGTTCAGGTCGACAAGGACGAACGTGGCAACAAGGGCGCAGCCCTGACCACCTACGTTTCCCTGGCCGGCCGTTACCTTGTGCTGATGCCGAACAACCCGCGTGGCGGTGGCGTTTCGCGCCGTGTCGATGGCGACGAGCGCGCCGAACTGCGTGAGATCATGGATCAGCTGGAAGTCCCCGGTGGCATGAGCCTGATCGCCCGTACCGCAGCCATCGGCCGTCAGGCCGAAGAACTGCAATGGGACCTGAACTATCTGCTGCAACTGTGGAGCGCCATCGAAGGCGCCGCCAAGCAGCAGAACGGCGCCTTCCTGATTTACCTCGAAGGCAGCCTGGTGATCCGCGCCATTCGCGATTACTTCCAGCCGGACATCGGCGAAATCCTGATCGACACCGACGAAGTCTATGAGCAGGCCCGTGCCTTCATGGAGACGGTGATGCCGGGCAACATCAATCGTGTCAAGCGCTACAGCGACGACGTGCCGTTGTTCTCACGCTTCCAGATCGAGCACCAGATCGAAACCGCTTTCGTTCGCCAGGTCAACCTGCCGTCCGGTGGCGCCATCGTCATCGATCACACCGAAGCCCTGGTTGCCGTCGACGTCAACTCCGGTCGTGCCACCAAGGGGGCCGACATCGAGGAAACGGCGCTGAAGACCAACCTCGAAGCTGCCGACGAACTGGCCCGCCAGTTGCGTCTGCGCGACCTGGGTGGTCTGATCGTCATCGACTTCATCGACATGGAAAACAGCAAGGCCCAGCGCGAAGTCGAGAACCGCCTGCGCGATGCCCTGCGTTTCGACCGTGCCCGCGTCCAGATGGGCAAGATCAGCCGCTTTGGCCTGATGGAGCTGTCGCGTCAGCGCCTGCGCCCTGCCCTCGCGGAAACCAGCTACATTTCCTGCCCGCGCTGTACCGGCACCGGCCACATCCGCTCGACCGAGTCGGCCGCGCTGCACATCCTGCGCATCCTCGAAGAGGAAGCGATGAAGGAAAACACCGGTGCCGTACATGTCCAGGTTCCGGTTGATGTCGCTACCTTCCTGCTCAACGAGAAGCGTCCGGACATCCAGGCCATCGAGTTGCGTCACAAGGTCACCATCCTGCTGATTCCGAACGTTCATCTGGAAACGCCGGCGCACACGATCACCCGCCTGCGCCACGATGACCTGAACGGTGACGATCTGCGTGAGCCGTCCTACAAGATGGTTGATCAGCCGCTTGAGGAATCGGTCAAGCAGGCAGCCAAGCAGGAAAATGCCAAGCCGCGTCAGGAAGCGGCAATCAAGGGCATTTCTCCGGATCAGCCGGCTCCGATCATGCCTGAAAAGCAGGAAGCGCCGGTTGTCGTTCAAGCGGCTCCGCAAGAAGGCGGCCTGTTCGCGAAAATTGTTTCCTGGTTCCGCACGCCTGCCAAGCCGGCGGTTGCTGAAGTCAAGCCGGAAGTCCCGGCCCGCAAGGGGCGTGACGGTCGCAGCAACGAAGGCCGTCGCGAACGCGGCGAAGGTCGTGGTGACAGTCGTCGCAACGGTCGCAACAATAATCGCCGTGACGAGGCTGAGCGTGGCAATCGCAACGAGCGTACCGAAAAGCCGGTGCGAGAAGAAGCTGCTGCCGGCGCAGAGCGCCAGGAACGTCGCCCGCGCAAGGAGCGTCAGCGTCCTCAGGCCGAAAAACCGGCGATCGAGCAACTCCCCATTGATGTCCAGAATGTATCGGCAGATGTGGCGCCAGAGACTTCGGCCAGTGATGAGCAGGGCAACAGCCGCCGCCGCGGTCGCCGTGGTGGTCGTGGTCGTGGCGAACGTCGCAGCGAGCAGGATGTCCAGGCCGCTGCTGGTGAAGCAATCGTTGGTCAGGAAACCGCAGCGGCAGCATTCGCTGCAGATGCCGTCAGCCAGGAAGCAGTCGTCGTTGTAATCCCGGCTGATGAAAAGCTTGCGCCAGAAAGCGTGTCACAGCAGCCTGTAGAGCCACTTGTGCAGGCTATCGTTGAAACGCCGGTTGTCGAGGTTGTCGAGACGGCAATGCCGGCGGTAGAAGTGGTTGAAGCTGTCGAGGTCGTCAGCGCACCGCAGGTCGTCGAGGCCGTTGTCGAAGCACCTGTTGCGGCACCTGTGGCTGCTCCGGTCGTGGTGGAAGACATTGCTCCGCCTGCACCGGTGGTGCCGGCGGCCAAGCCAGTTGATGTCGAGGCTGCACTGTCGGACAGTGGTCTGGTCATGGTTCAAACGACTTCGGCTGCTGCCGTGGTGACGGTTGAGCCGCCGGTCAAACTGGGCCGTCCGCGCAAGCAGAAAAGTGTCGAGCAGATTGCAGCTGAAGAACTGGTCATGGTTGAAACCCAGAAGTAGCCTTCTGTCACAATCAGCAAAAAGGGCGTCTGCGGACGCCCTTTTCTATTTCAGTGTCTGGTTTCTGGGGCTAGCGGGTACCGAGTTTTTTGCCAACCTCTTCGATCACGCCCTGCGCTGCATCCTCGACCATGTCCAGAACCAGGTCAAAACCATGTCCCAGGCCATAGTAGGGGTCAGGTACTTCTTCATCATCGAAATTCCTGGCGTACTCCATGAACAGCTTGATCTTTGACAATTGTTCCGGCGTTGCCATGCGCTGGAGATTGTCCAGGTTGCTCCGATCCATGGCCAGGATCAGGTCGAAATACTCGAGATCCTGCAAGGCGACCTTGCGTGCCCGCAATTGGGAAAGGTTATAACCTCGCGCCGAAGCGGCTCGCTGAGTTCGTGAATCCGGCGCTTCACCGACGTGATAGCCGTGCGTTCCTGCAGAATCAACTTCAACTTTGTCACCCAGGTTATTGATTTTTATAAAATACCTAAGAACAGATTCCGCCGTGGGCGAACGGCAGATATTGCCCATGCAAACAAGCAGCACGCGGTAAATCATTTCCTTTATTCTCCATCAGGGTCGTGTCGCGCCGCGCCGAATACCTGTTCCCTGAGTCGGAAAAGTTCGTCGCGTGCAGCCGCCGCTTTTTCGAATTCCAGGTTTTTCGCACAGTCGAGCATCTGCTTTTCGAGCCGCTTGATTTCCCTGGCGACGGTTTTTTCATCCATGGCTTCGTAGACCGCACGTTGCTGTGCTGCCTTCTGCTCGGTCTGTGCCGATTCGGCATCGTAGACGCCGTCAATGATGTCCTTGATCTTCTTGGACACCCCTCGCGGGACGATGCCATGCAGTCGGTTGAATGCGATCTGTTTTTCCCGTCGCCGCTCCGTCTCGGCGATGGCCTTTTCCATGGATTGCGTAATCCTATCAGCGTAAAGGATGGCTGTGCCATGAATATGGCGTGCGGCACGGCCAATGGTCTGAATCAATGAACGCTCGGAACGCAGGAAGCCTTCCTTGTCGGCATCGAGAATGGCCACCAGCGAAACCTCGGGAATATCGAGACCCTCACGCAGCAGGTTGATGCCGACCAGTACGTCGAACTCGCCCAGACGGAGGTCGCGGATGATTTCCACGCGTTCGACGGTGTCGATGTCCGAGTGCAGGTAGCGCACCTTGATGCTGTTGTCGGCCAGGAAGTCAGTCAGGTCTTCGGCCATGCGCTTGGTTAATGTGGTGACCAGAACGCGCTCGCCAGCGGCGATCCGCTTGCCGATCTCGCCGAGCAGGTCGTCCACCTGCGTGGACGCCGGACGAACGATGACTTCCGGATCAATCAGACCAGTCGGCCGCGCCACCTGCTCAACCACCTGCCCTGCGTGCTGGTTCTCGTAATCGGCGGGCGTTGCCGAGACGAAAACGGTCTGGCGCATGTGCCGCTCGAACTCGTCGAACTGCAGCGGCCGGTTGTCCAGCGCCGACGGCAGGCGGAAACCGTAATCGACAAGGTTTTCCTTGCGCGAACGGTCACCCTTGTACATGCCACCGACCTGCCCGATGCTGACATGCGACTCGTCGATGAACATCAACGCGTCGCGTGGCAGATAGTCGATCAGCGTCGGCGGTGATTCCCCGGGCTGGCGGCCGGAAAAGTGTCGGGAATAGTTTTCGATGCCTTTGCAGAAACCGATCTGATCAAGCATCTCGATGTCGAAGCGGGTGCGCTGTTCTATCCGCTGTGCTTCGACCAGCTTGTTGTTGCGGGTGAAGAATTCGATCCGCTCGCGCAACTCCTGCTTGATCGCCTCGATCGCGCACACGACGGTGGCGCGCGGCGTCACGTAGTGCGACGCCGGGAAAACCGTGAAGCGCAGCGCCTTGTGCAGCAATTGTCCGGTCAACGGGTCAAAAAACTGCAAATTCTCGATCTCGTCGTCGAACAGCGAGACGCGGATCGCATGTTCGGCATGTTCGGCCGGGAAGATATCGATGACGTCACCGCGCACGCGGAAGATGCCGCGATGGAAATCCATCTCGTTGCGCTCGTATTGCATGTCGGTCAGGCGCTTGACGATGTCGCGCTGATCCAGCTTGTCGCCGACGCGCATGGTCAGGATCATGTTGTGGTATTCGTCGCGATCACCGATGCCGTAGATGCACGACACCGTCGCCACGATCACCACGTCACGCCGCTCGATCAGGCTTTTCGTTGCACTCAGCCGCATCTGTTCGATGTGATCGTTGATCGAGCTGTCCTTTTCGATGAACAGGTCGCGCGATGGCACATAGGCTTCGGGCTGGTAGTAATCGTAATAGGAGACGAAGTACTCGACGGCGTTCTCCGGGAAGAACTCCTTGAATTCCGAATACAACTGCGCTGCCAGCGTCTTGTTCGGCGCCAGTACCAGCGCCGGACGACCAGTCCGGGCAATGACGTTGGCCATCGTGTAGGTCTTGCCCGATCCGGTTACGCCCAGGAGTGTCTGGAAGGACAAACCGTCCTCGACACCCTCGGCGAGAAGGCGGATGGCCTCAGGCTGGTCACCGGCGGGTGGGAATGGCTGATGCAAACGATACGGGCTGCCATCGAAACACACGACGGGAGTGCTGCTGTTGGTTTCGCTCATGTTAGAATTTTTCGCTTTCACAACGCACAGCACAATGCTGTGCGTTCACTGTTCGTATTATTCCACGGAGTTCTTATGTCCTCTTCGATCTTCGCTGCGGTGGAAATGGCCCCGCGCGACCCCATTCTCGGTCTGAATGAAGCCTTCAACGGCGATGCGCGCGACACCAAGGTCAACCTCGGCGTCGGCGTCTACTTCGACGACAACGGCAAGATCCCGCTGCTGGCTGCCGTCAAGGCCGCCGAGGAAACCCGCCTGAAGGCCGCCCCGCCGCGTGGTTACCAGCCGATCGAAGGACCGGCTGCCTACAACACCGCCGTCCAGAACCTGCTGTTCGGCAAGGATTCCGACCTGCTCGCCGCCGGCCGCGTGATCACCGCCCAGGCCATCGGCGGTACCGGCGCACTGAAGATCGGCGCCGACTACCTGAAGCGCCTGAATCCGGAAGCCAAGGTTTACATCAGCAACCCGTCCTGGGAAAACCACCGCGCCCTGTTCGAAGCCGCCGGTTTCATCGTCGAGGATTACGCTTACTACGATGCAGGCACCCGTGGCGTGAACTTCGACGGCATGAAGGCCGACCTGAACAAGATGGCACCGGGCTCCGTCGTGCTGCTGCACGCTTGCTGCCACAACCCGACCGGCGCCGACATGAGCGACGCCCAGTGGGCAGAAGTCGTTGGCATCTGCCAGGAACGCGGCCTGGTGCCCTTCCTTGATATGGCCTACCAGGGCTTTGCCGACGGCATCGACGCTGATGCCGTGGCGATCCGCGCTTTCTCCGCCTCCGGCCTGCAGTTCTTCGCCTCCAGTTCGTTCTCCAAGAACTTCTCGCTGTACGGTGAGCGTGTCGGCGCGCTGTCCGTTGTCACCGCCTCCAAGGAAGAGTCGGCGCGTGTTCTGTCGCAGGTCAAGCGCGTCATCCGCACCAATTATTCCAACCCGCCGATTCATGGTGGTGCGCTGGTTGCCGCCGTTCTCGCCTCCGGCGAATTGCGTGCCCAGTGGGAAACCGAACTGGCCGGCATGCGCGATCGCATCCGCGCCATGCGCGCCGGTCTGGTTGATGCCATCAAGGCCACCGGCTGCGCCCAGGACTTCTCCTTCGTTGCCCAGCAACGCGGCATGTTCTCCTATACCGGCCTGACCGCCGCCCAGGTTGAGCGGATGAAGGAAGAATTCGGCATCTACGCCGTGTCGACCGGGCGCATCTGCCTGGCAGCGCTGAATACCAAGAATCTGGATTACGTCGCCAAGGCCATTGCTGCCGTGACCAAGTAAGGTTTACTGACAGAACCATCAAAGGGCGGGATATTTCCCGCCCTTTATTATTTGTCCGCCGATACCGTCAGGTTCGGTAGTTGACCACTGAGAACCAGCGGTACCCTGGTGGTGGCCACCGAAGAGCGCGCCAGCAAAACCAGGCGACCGTCAACAAGCCCACCGGGCACAACCTGCAATTGACCACTGGCGGTCATCAAGCCAGCATCCAGCCCGATGTTGCGCATTGACACCCCTTTCGCATCGATAGCAAGCTCCGCTCCCATCTTGTCGAAGCGAGTCACCCCGGATCTGACTACGGCCCCCGAGCCGCGCCGTCCAGCCTCCCCAAGGTCGATACCGTGGACGACACCCCGGACAATCTCCACGCCAGCCTGAGCTGATGCCTTGTGCCACAAATTCATCCAATCCGTACCCAACCCCTGAATGCGCAAGCTGCCGCCCAGATCACCCTCAACATTCATCGCCAGCCCAAATTCGGATGAGAGTTTTCGCATATCAATACGCGTCAACGTTGCCGCCCCTGTCATGCTTAGACCGTTGCTCCATGAAAGCTGCCACTCTCCCTTGAGCAAGCCCCCAAGAAAGCTCGTATCGATATTGGATATCCGTAAATTATCCGACTGCAGGACTCCGCGAGCCTGGAGAGCGGCGAAAGTGACGGGCAAACCCGGGAGGCGCCAAGCACGTCCCTCAAGGTTCATTTCAAGGCCCGCTTCTGAAGGAAATGCTTTCAGCAACAAGCTTCGGTCCGGACTCTCCAGCGCCGCGCTCTCAAGTCTCCCATCGGAAAAAAGCAAATTGCCATTCAGTGGCCCCAAATCCACTGAAGCCCCCGACTCAAGCCGAAGATTGCTCAGTGAAACCTGGTGCAGGCTGCTTGTCGACAAACGCTTACCGAAAGCGATAGCAGGGAAATCGAGAACATATTCGATTGAGAATACGGGATCAATCAGCGTTACGCGGTCAACGCCAGACAAACCGCTGAACAAAACCTGCCATGGTGTATGGATCTGCAAGGAAGTGATCTTTCCCTCCCCGGCATTGCCAAGTTGCACGCCTTGCAAGAGCAGATGTGGGGCTGGCAACAGTCTTAATGAAACATCGCTGACAACGACCGGGCGCTGCAATACTTCAGTTGCCGCCTGCTCAATATCTGTTTTGTAGTTGTTGTAAGGAAAGAAGAGCAAACCGAGGGCCAAGAGCAGCAGCAACAGCAGACCTAGACCAAGAAAAATGCTTGGCAATGAACGACCTTCCTTGGGCGAAGGTTCCCCGAAATCATCGGGCTCGTCCACCAAGGGTGCAGGTGTCTTACCGTTTCCAATTTGCGATGCAGGCAGAACAGGTTTGCCAAAAGAGGAAAACTTGCTGGCTTGGCTCTCAACTCCCTGGCTGGAAGGCGCCTTTGTGCTACCAAAAGTCGAAAATTGCGATATTGCGGAAACCTGCTCCTTGCGAGCTGGCGGCTGCCCCAGTTCCCAAGCGGCAGCAGCTGCTGCCAGAGGCACGACATAGCCACCACTCTCGAGTTCGCGAATGGCATTTTCGACCAGGCGGCTATTACCAATCTTGGCTGAAAGCTCCCCAACCGTCAGCTTTCCATCCACCTGAACCAAGACCATTCTTAGGTTACGTTGCACGACACGTGTGCTTTGGCGAACCGCCTCATCCCCGATAGGGGTTTTTGCATAAACCTGACCGGAATTCATTGACCCGCTTCCAATCCAGAAATAACCAACACAACTTGACTCATAGGTGTTCTGCTCCTATAATGCGCGCTTCCGTTCCTCGATAGCTCAGTCGGTAGAGCGCCGGACTGTTAATCCGTAGGTCCCTGGTTCGAGCCCAGGTCGGGGAGCCATAAGTTTAATCAAAAAGCCCAGCCTTCAGGCTGGGCTTTTTGCATTTATCAGCCTGTATTTTAGACAAACAAGCGGTTCGCAAAAATTTCATCTTTCAGGCACCAAAAATTATAGGATGATAGCATAATCATACCCGAGAGAAGAAAGTTTGGATAAAAACAAGCAGAATTTCGATCTACTCATTTCGATCTACCCCCTTGTTGGCTGTCTTTTGTGCGCTGATAATCCGAGTCATGCGCAACGAAACACTTCACTCCGAAGATACGCCAGCATCGCTCATCGGTTTCACGCCGGCAGTCAGCGTTGCTGACCATGTCCCGGGCACCCTGATCGACAAATACGGGCGTCACGTTACTTACGTGCGTTTGTCGATCACCGACCGCTGCGATTTTCGCTGCACCTACTGCATGGCCGAGGAGATGACTTTTCTGCCGCGCCAGGAGGTCATGAGTCTGGAAGAGTCGCTGCAGGTTGCCCAGGCATTTGTCAGTCTCGGTGTCAGCAAGCTGCGACTGACCGGCGGGGAACCGTTGGTGCGCAAGAACGTCATGTGGTTGATCGAGCGCCTGGGTGCCCTGCCCGGCCTGGAAAATCTGGTCCTAACAACCAATGGCTCGCAGCTTGATCGCTTCGCCGCCCCACTCAAGGCCGCTGGCGTCAAGCGCCTGAACATCAGTCTGGATACATTGAAGGCCGAGCGTTTTCAGGCCATTACGCGGATTGGCGACTTGTCAAAGGTCCTGCGTGGAATCGAGGCTGCAACGGCCGCTGGTTTTCAGCGTACAAAACTGAATACCGTGATGATGCGCGGTACCAATGATGACGAATTCGTCGATCTGGTACGTTTTGCTGTCGAGCACCAACTGGATATTTCCTTCATCGAGGAAATGCCACTGGGAGAGATTCATGGTCGCAGCAAAACCTATATTTCGTCTGAAGAAACGCGGGAGATGATTGGTCGGCATTACGAGCTCATTCCTTCAACCGAGAGCTCCGGTGGTCCCGCACGCTATTGGCGAATCCCCGGTAGCGAATCACGGATCGGTTTCATCTCGCCGCACAGCCACAATTTCTGCGATTCCTGCAATCGCGTGCGCGTGACTGCCAAAGGAGAGCTTTACCCTTGTCTCGGCCAAAATGATGCACTGAGCCTGTTGCCGGTCATGCGTGCGAACGGCGATGAGGCAGCATTGCGTCAAGCCATTGTCGACAGCATGGGCATCAAACCCTTTGGTCACGACTTTACCCAGCAGATGAACAATCCGCAGGTCGTACGCTTCATGTCGATGACTGGCGGCTGAAGCGGTACGGCGAATCAATGGCCGTTGCCCGCTCTCCCTGGTCGTCATCGTTGCAGCGTCCGCTTCTGGCAGCCGGTCTGCTGCTGGCGGCGGCAACCGGTCTGTTGCTCAATCTTGTACAACCGGGCCTTTTTTCCAGTGCCTTGCTTGTTTCTGCGGGTCTTGCCCTGCTCTGGCTTGGTTACGTCGAATACCAGCATTTCCGCTCGATCTCGCAGGCCTACGATCTTGCCATGCAGGCGGCTCACGATGGGTTCTGGAACTGGAACCCTGTCACCAAGAAATTGCAGGTTGGTTCCCGCTTGTTGCAGATACTCGGCTACCGCCAGGATTTTCTGCCCGACACCCATGCCTGGCTGAGACTGGTGCATCCGGACGATGTGGCTTTTTACAATCGCGCCGTGGCACGCCATATCAAGGGCGAAACGGATCACTTCTACTGCGAGTACCGGGTGCTGGCCAGTGATGGACAGTATCGCTGGATTGCTTCCCGTGGTCTGGCCGTGCGTGATGGACGGGGAACCGCTTACCAGATGGTCGGTTCGGTGACGGACATCACGGAGCGGCGCCAGCATCAGGAAGAACTGGAGTTTCTTGCCCAGCACGACGTGTTGACCGGTTTGCCGAACCGACTGCTGTTTGCCGAGCATCTGCAGGCGGCAATCACCGAGGGCCGTGAACAAACACATCGTCTTGCCGTGCTTTTCATCGACCTCGACCGTTTCAAGAACATCAACGATACCTTGGGGCACCGTGCTGGTGACCAGATGCTGCAAACGGTCTCGATGACGCTAAGGGCAAGCCTGCCGGCCAATTGTCGTCTGTATCGCCAGGGCGGCGACGAATTCATTGTCTTGATCAATCCATTGCCGGCAGGTACCGATGCCATGGATATTGCACTGAAAATCAAGGAGCAGATCACCGAGCCGATTGCGGGTGGCGAAAACGACTTTTTCACCAGTGCCAGTATCGGCGTCAGTCTCTTCCCGGATGATGCAGGCGACGGGGAGACATTGCTGCGTCACGCCGACACGGCAATGTATGCTGCGAAAGCCGTCGGCGGAAATGCCATACGCTTTCATACCGCCCAGATGGATCAGCGAGTCAGTTTGCGCATGTCGCTGGAAACCAGGCTACGCAAGGCTTTGCAGGAAAACCAGTTCGAATTGTATTTCCAGCCGCAGGTTGCCGCCGAAGATGGCCGCCTGGTCGGCGCCGAAGCCTTGCTGCGCTGGCATGACGGGGATTCGATGATTCCGCCGGATCAGTTCATTCCGGTTGCTGAGGAATGTGGTTTGATCGTGCCGATTGGTGAATGGGTGATTGCCCGGGCTGTCGGCCAGATTGCCGAGTGGCGCAATCGCCATGCGCTGGTACCGCCGATCGCCATCAATCTTTCACCACGTCAGTTCTGGCGCCCCTCGGTGTCGCATTGCATTCTTGACGCGCTGAACTTTGCCGGTCTGCCAACGTCGGTACTTGAAGTCGAGATCACGGAGTCCGTGGTGCTTGATCCTGAAGGCGACAGCATCGAGCAGCTGGGACGGTTGCGTGAAGCCGGGATCGGTATTGCGCTCGATGATTTTGGTACCGGCTATTCTTCCCTCTCCTATCTGCAGCGACTGCCGGTTGGCGTTTTGAAGATCGATCGCTCCTTCATCAAGTCGCTGGTCGTCGACGAAGGTGCGGCGGGCAGCGAGCCACTGGTGCGCGCGATCATCGCCATGGCGCACAGCCTTTCGTTGAAAGTGGTTGCCGAAGGCGTGGAAACGCCCGAACAGCTACAGGCCTTGAGGCATCTTGGCTGCGATATCATTCAGGGCTACCTGTTCAGCCGACCGCTCGCGCCGGGTGAATTTGCCGAAAAATACCTGGTTGACCGCAAGAATCCATAAAGCCCCAAAAGGACGTGATCAGGGATATATCTTGCAGAAGCCGATGCCGTTGACCGGGTCGCTGACCAGCCCCAGCAAGGTGAAGAATATCGACACGCCAATGAAAAAGGCGACCCAGCGGGCCGCCTTTCTGTGACGTGCTACCAGGTCCTTGCAGGGCTGGCAGAAGCGCACGCTTGCCTGCTTACAGACCGCGCACCGAGCGCTTGCGTTCGATTTCGGTCAGGAAGCGCTTGCGCAGACGAATCGACTTCGGCGTCAGTTCAACCAGTTCGTCCTCGTCAATGAACTCGACTGCTGCTTCCAGGCTGAGCTGGATCGGCGGCACCAGGCGAACCGCTTCGTCGGTGCCGGAGGCACGAACGTTGGTCAGTTGCTTGCCCTTGATCGGGTTAACAACGAGGTCGTTTTCACGGCTGTGGATACCGATGATCATGCCTTCATACAGCTTGTCGCCCGGGCTGACGAACATGCGGCCGCGATCCTGCAGCTTCCACAGCGCGTAGGCGACGGCTTCGCCGTTGTCCTGGGAAATCAGCACGCCATTGCGACGTTCGGCAACGCTGCCATCCTTGACCGGTGCGTATTCGTCGAACACGTGGCTCATCAGGCCGTTGCCGCGCGTCAAGTTCATGAATTCGCCCTGGAAACCGATCAGGCCACGCGCCGGGATGCGGTATTCGATGCGGACACGGCCGCGACCATCCGGCACCATGTCCTGCAGATCGCCCTTGCGCATGCCCAGGCTTTCCATGACGCCACCCTGGGTGTCTTCTTCGACGTCAACCGTCAGCATTTCGTACGGCTCGCACTCGACACCGTTGATGATTTTCTTGACAACGCGCGGGCGACCGACGGCCAGCTCGTAGCCTTCGCGACGCATGTTTTCGAGCAGGATCCCGAGGTGCAGTTCGCCGCGACCGGCAACGTCGAAAACGTCACCGTTCGGGGTGTCATGGACGCGCAGCGCCATATTGGTCAGCAGTTCCTTGTGCAGGCGGTCACGCAGCTGGCGGCTGGTGACGAACTTGCCTTCGGTGCCGGCCAGCGGGCTGGTATTGACCATGAATTGCATCGACAGGGTCGGTTCGTCGATCTTCAGCAGCGGCAGGGATTCCGGCTGTTCCGGATCGGTCACCGTGCAACCCAGCACCAGATCTTCGATACCGGTGATCTGGACGATGTCACCAGCGTGGCCTTCTTCCAGCTCAATCTTGTTCAGGCCCTTGTAGCCGAAAACCTGGCCAATCTTGGCCTTGATCGGGGTGCGCTCGTGCTCGGCTGCTTCTTCGTCGGTACCGAACATCACCAGCACGTTCTGGCCGGTCTTGACCTTGCCGCGATTGATCTTGCCGACGCCGATGCGACCGACGTAAGACGAATAATCGAGGGCGGTGATCTGCAGCTGCAGCGGTGCTTCAATATCGGTGTCCGGGGCCGGTACGTGGCGCAGGATGGTGTCGAACAGCGGCTTCATGTTCTCGCGCGGCTGATCCAGTTCCATCGCCGCCCAGCCATTGAGGCCGGAAGCGTAAACAATCGGGAAATCCAGTTGTTCGTCCGAAGCACCCAGCTTGTCGAACAGGTCGAAAGTCAGATTGACGGCCTGATCGGGATCGGCGCCGTCGCGGTCAACCTTGTTGACCAGCACGATCGGACGCAGGCCAAGGGCCAGCGCCTTCTTGGTCACGAAACGGGTCTGCGGCATCGGGCCTTCGGCGGCATCAACCAGCAACACCACACCATCGACCATACCGAGCACGCGCTCGACTTCACCGCCGAAATCCGCGTGGCCCGGGGTATCAACGATGTTGATATGGACGCCTTCGTATTCGACCGAAGTGTTTTTGGAAAGAATCGTGATACCACGCTCTTTTTCCAGGTCGTTGGAATCCATGACGCACTCGACCAGTTGCTGGTGAGCGGCAAAGGTGCCGGACTGGCGGAGAAGCTGGTCAACCAGGGTGGTTTTACCGTGGTCAACGTGGGCGATGATGGCGATGTTGCGAATAGGACGAGCGGACATGGGAGCGAATTTGGCCAGAAAAATCAAAGGCGTGATTCTACCATCCCGTGTTGCGGCGCAGCATCCATTCGTGCAGAAAAGAGAAAAATTTCACTGCGCCGACTTTCAGCGACTATCTTTACCTGATTTGCCGCCAGCCGATTGCAGCAATTTGGCGATATCCGTATTGTTGAAGCGCAAGGCGATATCGAGTGCCGTCTCGCCGGTATCCATGCGCAGGTTGGCATCGGCTCTTTTTTTCAGCAGGACACGGGCAACGTCGATATGGCCGCCACGCGCGGCGGCCATCAGCGCAGTCATGCCGTTGTCGCTGGCGGCATCAAGTTCCGCCCCCTTGCTGACGAGGAAATCTGCAATTTCCTGGTGCCCGTTGAACGCTGCATAAACCAGTGGCGGCCAGCCGGGAACCGTTTGCGAGGCACCAGCGTTGACCAGAAGTTCAACTACGTGCAGATAGCCGCGCAGCGCCGCCAGCGCCAGCGCGGTATCGCCCGCAGTGTTGCGCGCATTCAACTTGGCCCGGTTGGTGATGAGGAAGCCGGTCAGTTCGGCATGACCGTCACGGGCCGCCAGCATCAGCAGCGTGTTGCCTTCGCTGTCGGTCGTATCTACCGAAGCCCCTTTGGCCAGCAGCGGGCGAATCTCGCTGACGCTGCCCATTTTGGCGCCCTGAATCAGATCGTCGTAAGTACCGGCGAAGGACAGTGACGGGATGGTCAGCACGAATATTGCGGTCAACAAGGTTTTTTTCATGATTTTCATGGTGTTGGCGAACCTGGTTTGAACAGACGCAGAAAGTTTCCGGTGGTCACTTCAGCTATCTCTGCCAACGTAGTTTCCCGCAACTTGGCAATTTCTTCCGCGACATAACGCACATAGGACGGCTCGTTCGGTTTGCCGCGAAAAGGCGTCGGTGCCAGATATGGAGCGTCGGTTTCGACCAGCATCCGGTCCAGCGGACACTTCTGAGCGACCTCCTTGACGATGGCTGCATTCTTGAAAGTGACGATGCCGGAAAAAGACAGGTAAAAACCCAGGTCGAGCGCCTGCCTGGCAATCTCCCAGTTTTCGGTGAAACAGTGCATGACCCCACCGACCGCTTCAGCCCCCTCCTCGCGCAGCACCTGCAAGGTGTCCACAGCGGAATCCCGGGTATGGACGATCAGCGGTTTGCCACATTGGCGGGCGGCGCGGATGTGCGTCCGGAAACGCTGCCGTTGCCATTCCGGTTTGTCCTTGTGCCAGTAGTAGTCAAGACCGGTTTCGCCGATTCCCAGCACTTTCGGATGGGCCGCCAGGGCCAGCAAACGGGCTTCGTCGGGTTCCTCGACGTCGCTGTATTCCGGATGCACGCCCACGGTCGCGTAAAGGTTGTCGGCCTGTTCGGCGATGGCGAGCACCTGGGGGAAATCTTCGAGATTCACGCCAATGCACAGCGCGGCACCGACCCCGCGTTCCTGCATAGCAGCGAGCACAGCAGGCAGGCGATCGGCCAGTCCGGGAAAATCGAGGTGGCAATGCGAATCGACCAGCATGCCGTCGCTCAGAGGGTGTGTGTCGGACGGGCTGACTGCAATACGCCGCCAAGCAGCCCTTCGATCTTGCGGCGCGCTTCCTGGCCGCTTTCGTCGTCGTTGAAATGGACACCGATGCCTTGGGCGCGGCCATTCTGGGCGCCCGCCGGGGTCACCCAGATGACGGTGCCGGCAATGGGTAGCTTGGTTGGGTCATCCATCAACGACAACAGCATGAAAACTTCGTCGCCCAACGAATAGGCGCGGGTTGTCGGAATGAAGATGCCGCCGTGGCGCAGATGGGGCATGAAGGCCGCGTACAGGGCGGATTTCGAGTTGATGTTCAGCGACAGTACGCTGGGGCGCTGCGGTGCGGGTTTGACTTCGCTCATCCTCGATCAACGGCTAAACAGGGCTCGATAGTCCAGAAAAACACCTTCCAGAAAGAGGCGCGCATTGAGCGGCTGTTCTGCTTCCTGACGGCGCTGGTTCATGGTTCGGTAGAAATGAATCAGGCGAACGGCTGGAATCATATCAGCCAGCATGGTTATTTTGGGCTGTTGGCCCAGAAAATATCTGGTGGGCAAGCCATTCTTGACCAGTGTGAGGTCGATCAACCATTTTTGCACGGCCTCGATGACCTGCTTGAGTTGCAGCCGCCCCTTGCTGTCCTTGACTGCTTTTTCCAGTTCTCCGGCCAGCCCCAGTGGATCGGCACCTCTTCCCCCAGCCAGGCGGTTGGCCAGCAGTTCCAGCCAGGCGCCCTGTCCCGACGTTGCCATCTCTTGGGCAAAGCGTGGCGAACCGCCGCTCAGTGCCAGCCAGCGCTCGGTATCATTGATGCCGGCGGCGACCAGCGCCCGCGTTGCAACATCCGTCGGCGGAACGCTGATAGGCACGGCTTGGCAGCGACTGCGGATCGTTGGCAGCAATCTGGATGGTTCACTTGATACCAATAAAAACAATATACTTGCCGGTGGTTCTTCAAGTATTTTAAGAATTGAGTTTGCGGCATTCCGGTTCATCGCTTCAGCCGGATTGACGAGCACGATACACAAGCCGCCACGATGGCTGCCGACACCAAGAAATTCGTCGAGGTTACGGATCTGGTCGATGGTGATCTGCTGGCTGGGCTTTTTCTTGCCCTCTTCTGTTTCGACGTCTTCACCCAGCGCATCCGGCTGCAGCAGTCGGAAATCCGGATGATTGCCTTGCGCGAACCAGTTGCAGGCCATGCATTGGCCGCAGGCGTGACCGTCGGGCGCAACATTCTCGCAGAGCAGTGAGGCGGCGAACTCACGGGCCAAGGCGTATTTTCCCAGCCCTTTCTGGCCGATCAGCAGCAGGGCATGTGGCAGGCGAGGACGTCTTGCCTGCAGGCTGAGCCAATTTTCTTTGTGCAACTCTAATATATTCATTAACAAATACTTGTGACAATTACTTCAAGTTGTTTGCGAATATTTTCCAGGGTGTTGTCGGCGGCGATGACGCGCATGCGCGCCGGGTTGCCGTGTGCCCGATCAAGGTAGGCCTGGCGGACC
>Ga0209066_10000481_pt1 | contig 58680 bp, 67 predicted proteins | sample All_14_2_FD_187198 | JGI IMG/M metagenome (GOLD analysis project Ga0209066, IMG submission 187198) | Freshwater microbial communities in response to fracking from Pennsylvania, USA - Allegheny Zone_MetaG_DW_15 (SPAdes) (version 2) ...
GTGCGTCGGGCCGGATACTTGGCGGGGTCTGGGTCTTTGAGCATGGTGTGCACGATGGGTTGCGTGCACACGATCTTGCGAGATGCGAGATCTCAATTCAAGATGGGTTGGCTGGGCGCTTACAAAGCAATGGACTCAGCGACATCTGAAACGTACGCAATCGTATAACCAAGCTTCATATTTCTTCCCCCAGTAGAATTTGTTTGCGCTCAACTGTGAAGTCCCACCAGTTCATTGGGGGCTCTCCGTTCATGAAGCGTGTGATTGAAATAAACACATCCAACACGCATGGATCATGCGTTACCTTCGTCTTGGCGCACAAGTCTTGATACATCTGTAGCGCGTTGGCGCCAATAAGTTGATGCGGACTTGTTTAGCCTAGCAACAGTAGATCCTTTGCTCCAGCCGGACCGATGTTTTGTAAGTCCGTGAGCCGGCGCAGCTTTTGTCGATCAACTTTAGCGGGATTCATGATGGCTAACGTTTTAGTTCAGCGGCCGCCGAAGGCGATCCGCTGGAACGAAGGGTTAGGGATCTCCCGCGTCTGAAGCATGTTTCCAAACATCGACAGTATTAATGGCGAAAGAAAACTCCTTATTTCCTATGGCATCCAACGGAAACTCGATGCAGGCGAGCATCACGCAGTTCCATAGCATTATGACGAACGAGGCAATGATGACCTCGTCTCCGTCCCGTGGCACCCCTTCGTAGAAGCGGCGAATGGCAACAGTGTCGGCGCACGCGTCGTGGCGGCAATGCTTGCTGTTCAAGCCTATCCAGAACGGCTCTTGTGCGTCTCGATCTCTTAGCTCGGCGATCTCTCTCTTCTCAAGCACCGAAAGCGGCATCTGCGCTACGTCTACGATAGCTCCAGCATCGTGGTAAATCATCCCTTGTGCGATCTTCCGACCGACGGATCTGATTCTCTCGACATCAGGACGAACGCCAATAGCTTTACCAGCGTAGATTCCGCTCTCAGTCTTTAGGATGACGGGCACAGCCGTATTGACGATGGATTTATATCTCTTAAACCCTCCGGGGCGTGCCCACGATCTCCAAACACGCGGAGTCAGCTTTTCATGTTTCGGTAGATCGAGCGCTTCTGCCTCCATGATTAACAAGTCTCTTACGTACTCCTCATCATCAGATGTCGACGAATTGCATTCGCGATGTGCGGGTACTGTCAAACGCTGGTACTGACCGTATTGAGATTCAGGCAGCAACCCCTTCGGCGGGACGTGGTCCTTCGAGTTTGCGCCAGGCTTTCCACAGAGGTAGCAGACAGTACTATTCATGACTGAGATTCCTAACGTAATGTCCAGAGCAAACCTTGCTCTATAAGTTGGGCGTTGCTCCATAAGATGGCCATCGAATCCTCCTGAAAATGGCTTGCAGCCATGCTTTATGCGGTTTCGACAGACGTTTATACAGTATTAAAAATACCGACAAACACCGCAGATTGATTTGCCTCAATTCTAGGCGGCAAGCCGGGTTTCACCCAAACTGGACGACGAACTTGAAGGACCGCTCCCGCTGCCCTGCCGACCGCCAAACGAAAAATTTGATCCTGAAATTTGGATGACTGCTTTGGCTTGTCCGGCCGAACCCGCGAACGACCGGTCCTCACTTTGCCCACTGACTCCTATGGGCACGAAGGTGCCCGCTGTGAATGTCAGGTACCAGGTTTGCTGATGGCACGGGAATTTGCCGCTCCAAAGCTGTCACTCGCGAGTGGAAGCAACTGACAACCTGTTTGAGGTGGCCCTATGAGCACGGCGTCAATTACAACGTCCATAACGACAACGACAGTTATCCCCACGTCCACCCGTCTGGGGATGATGCTCACGAACTTGCGCCTGCCCACCATCAAACGCTTGGCCGGTGACCTGTGTGCACAGTCCGACACCGAGGGCTGGCCTGCATACCGGTTGTTGGAAGCCTTGCTGGAACACGAAATCAACGAGCGCGAGGCCCGACGCATTTTGAGCGCCTTATCGCCGCAAACAGGCTGACGGCGGGTAGCCGAAGGTGCGCTGAAAGGCCGAGGAGAAGTTCGACACGGTCGAGTAGCCCGCCCGGTAGCCCGCCTCGCCGACAGTCAACCGCCCTTCCAGCAACAATACGCGGGCCGCGTTCAGGCGTTCGGTGCGCTGGAATGCCATCACCGACATGCCGTAGGCGGCCTTGAACAGCCGTTGCAGCGTGCTCTCGCTCATGCCCAGTTCCTGGGCCAGTCGTTTTGGTGTGGCATTCTGATGCTCTTCGCTCATCAGAATGCGGTCCCGGATCATGCTCGCCCGCACCATGTCGCGGTCTTTGACCTGTGGCGTAACTGGGGGCGTCTGCGGGCGGGTCTCTTCGTTCGTGGTGCGCAGAGCCTGCTGGAGCAAGGACAGACCCGCAATATAGGACTGCAGCGAGTGCATGCCGTTGTCCGGTTGACCGCGCTTGGTCAGGATGTCCTGTGCACAGCGCAGGGCCTGCGGCGACGGCGACCAACTGGCCACGCTGGGGCGAGGGGCATCCAGGCGAATGTGCTCGCGAAGTTCGCGGGGTAACTGGATGCTTTCCACGCCTGCCAGAGGTACGGAGATATTGACTTTGCGTACGCGCTGGCCAGCCTTGCTGTGACGCACCAAAGCGCCCGGCTTCGTCACCAACCAGAGATAGCCTGCGGGACCGTTGTGGGCTGACATACGACAACTTGTCTGGTTGATCGAGACCTGGATGTCGCCTTCGAGCAGCAGCATCACAGTCAGTTGGGCTGGCACGTCAAAGCGCTGCGACAGGGACTTGCGCTCCAGCGTGTCGTTGGCGTGGATCTTCAGTTGAATGGACAGGGTGTCGAACGCACACAGGCCATCGACGTTGTCGATCAGCGTGTCTGATTGCGCCAGCTCGTTGGTTCGTGCCAGCCCCTTGCCTGCTTCGACCTTGCCCTCAGCTTGCACCCCTCGCAAAAGCACTTGACTGTTTTGCATAAGTGTCAATGAATGCGAATGATTATTATTGCCATAACAAAATTGTAACGTTTGCGGTGTCGCGGCGTTCACTATCACCCACCCGGAGTTTGTCCATGTTGTCAGCCGTTAACCTCAAGCGACCAGCAGTTGCCATGTTGCGTCGTCCTGTTCCCACCACGCTTGCTTTGGCTGTGCACTGCGCGATGCTTGCCATGCCTTCACTCTCAATGGCCCAATCCACTGAAGCCCCGCAACTGTCTACCGTGACTGTTATAGGAGAGAAGATGGGGCGGACCGAGCAGGATTCGGTGACTGCCGTCACCGTGTTCACAGCCGCTGACATCGCGGCCAAGAACAAGAAGTCCGTGCTGGAGTTGGTGGCCGAAGTGCCCAACGTGACCATCGGCGAGTTCGGTGGTGTGGCCAACATCCGCGGCAGCAACGGGGCCGGTCCCGGCTTTTCCTCACTGGCCTGGAAGGGTGCCACACGCGCCAGAACGGCCACCATCGTTGACGGCGTCAGCCAGGTGTGGACGGGGGGCAATTTGCTCAGCACCGATCTCTGGGATGTCGCGCAGATGGAGGTCTTGCGCGGACCTCAATCGACCATGCAAGGGCGATCAGCGGTGGGCGGTGCCATTGTGCTCAAGAGCAAGGACCCAACATTCACACAAGAGGGTGCTGTGCGGCTGGGCCTGCAAGAGGCCAATGGCAAGCGCCTGAACCAGGCGGCGGCGGTCCTCTCGGGGCCGCTGTCCGATGACCTGGCTTATCGCCTGAGTGTGGATACCACCCGAGGGGATAGCTTCATCAACTATGTGGACAACAACACCCTTGCCGGGATGGATTTTTCATCGGACCCCGGCAAGGTGGCGCGCAACGACGTCAAAGCCAAGCTGCTTTGGGCGCCCAGGGACAACCCCGATCTGGTCAGCCGACTGGATTTGCAGCACCAGTCGCAAAAAGGCCCGTACCTAAATCAGGTCAACGTGGGTGACAACGGTGATTTCACGGCGTCGACGGACAAGTTGAATCACCGCATTGGTGACACCACGATGAACACCGTCATCTCGAACACCAGCTACCAGATGGATGAACACCGGTCGGTCGATGTTCTGCTCTCTGCCTCCAAACTCGATGCGGGTTTCACGCACAACCAGACGGCCGGTGCGACCAATACGAGCAACTATTTCAACTCGAAGTCGACCCAGGACGGGGTGGGGGTCGAGGCCAGGTTGAACATGAGCTCGCCGAACTCCGCCGTCAAGTCCCTGGTGGGTGTGTCGTACTTCAAGGACGACCTGACGGTGTTGGCAAAAACCTATGCCAACGCGATCCGCTACTCGGGTGACACGCATACCGATGCCGTGTCGATCTTCGGTGAAGTTGACTACCCGCTCAATGACCGCTGGGCCTTGATTGCCGGAGGGCGGGTTGAGCGCGAATCTCAGAACCGCTCCATCACCAATGGCACGGTGACGCAGGCGCGCGAGGCGAGTGACACCTATGCACTGCCCAAGATGGGCGCGCGCTACAAGTTTGATGCGCAGACCGTGCTTGGCCTGGACGTGCGCCGGGGCTACAACCCGGCTGGCATCAGCATGGACACCAACAGCGGTGCCATCTCCAACTACGAGACCGAGTACGTCACAGCCACCGAATTCAGCCTCAAGCAGTCCTTCAACGGTGGCAAAGGGTCATGGTCGGTGAATGTGTTCAACAACGCGTTCAAGGATTACCAGGCCAAGAACGGCACCTTGATCTCCAACATCGACGAAGCCACCAGCCGTGGCATTGAGCTGGCGGTGTCGTCCGAGCTGGGTCGTGCGACCCGTGCCTACGCCAATGCCAGCCTGCAAACCAGCAAGATCGAGAAGTTCGCCGCGAACAGTGCCTACGTGGGCAACAAACTGCCCTACGCAGCGTCCAGAACCGTCGGTGCGGGTATCTCCCACCAGTTGACGCCTGATCTGCAGCTCAGTGCCAACGCCAAGTATGTGGCCTCCTACTACGTGGACATCTCCAATGCCGCAGGCAGCACGGTCGGCCAGAAAGCCAAAGCAGGCGACTACACCCTGGTGGATGTCAGCGCAAACTACAACATCAACAAGAAAACCTCGGTGCGTGCCTACGTGAACAACCTGTTTGATGAATACGTGGTCAACACCTACTTTCAGGGAACCACCACGCAGGACGTGCTGGCGCCGCGTACGGTGGGCGTGCAACTCGACTACAAGTTCTGATTGTGCCGTCCCGCATCGGTGAACCAACCGGGCTGAGCCTGCCCTTTGTGCAGGTTCATGAGCTAAAGGATCCGGCCACAGGCGAGTCACGGCAGCTGTTCATCAGCCGGGTCAAACCGACCGCAGGTGCGGCTGGTCGTCTGCTAGTGCTGCTTGACGGGAATCTCAGCGCAGTGCCCGCCGCGTTGATGCAGCACACGCGCATGGAGAGAGGTCTTGGCGACCCGCCACCGTGTACGGTGGTGGGTGTCGGCTACCCGGATGTGCAGTTTTATGACCGCGCGCGACGCGCGCGCGACTACCTGCCGCCAATGCCCATGGGGCTGGCCCCCTCGGCCTGGCAAGGCGGGCGGGCTGACACGTTTGCCCACTTCCTTGATGCCAGTCTGCTGCCCTGGTTGGAGGCGCGCCAGGGTGCAGCGTTCTCCGAGGTTGGCCTGTTCGGTCACTCCTACGGTGGCCTGTTTGCGCTGTACAAACTGCTGCTGCAGCTGGGCCGCTTTGATGCCTTTTTCAGCATCAGCCCGTCGTTGTGGTGGGCCGATGGCTGGCTGCTGGACCAGCTGCCCGGTGCCGTCGGGCGCTGCGCGGGCCGCACCCTCTTTCTGGGCATCGGTGCAGACGAGCGGGCCATGCCTGGTGACGATGCCCAGCGCCAAGCTTTGCACCAAGAACGCGACCTGCAAGCACGGTTTGCCCGCCTGGTGGCCGAACTGCAAGCGCAACACCTGAGCTTCACAGCCGAGACCTTTGCCGGGGAAGACCACGGATCGGTGCTCTACCCCGCCATCTCCCGCGCGGTGCGCTGGCTCATGCGCCCAGCACCGGGTGATCACCACGACAAACACCAACACAAAAACATTACCCAACCGTGAACTACGCCTCCACACAGATCCCGACCGCCGAAGCCTCCAAATACATTCACAAGCTTTGCCGCCACTTTGCCCACAAGGTGCCGGTGCAGTTCAGTGAGCAGGAGGGACAGGTTCAATTTCTTCAGGGCCAGTGCCTCCTGCAGGCAAACGCCCAGTCCCTGGCGATCTACATGCGGGCAGAAGCCCCCGAAGGCATCCCGGCCATGCAGTTCATCATCGATGACCACCTCCGGCGTTTCGCCCGTTTCGAGACCCTGTCCTACCAGTGGGGCACCGAAGTCCCGATGGCGGTCAAGACAGAACTCGCAGCGCTCACCCAAGCTGGGAGTGCCCCATGAACCGGCGCCTTGCCCAACTGCTGCTGGCCAAGCTGCTGTGCCTGGCTGTCTTGCCGGTGGCTGCGGCCAGCTGGCCCGTGGTGCATCGCAACCCAGACGGATCACAGGTGTCCATCCCGGCGCCGCCCAAGCGCATCTTGTCCGCCTCGGTCACGCTCACCGGCTCGCTGCTGGCCATCGACGCACCAGTGGTTGCCTCGTCCCTCAATGGCAACCGGCGATTCTTCGACCAGTGGGCGCAGGTGGCCGAAGCACGCAAGGTGCGGCGCTTGTGGCCCCTTAACGCTGTGGACCTGGAGGCGGTGTACCTGGCCAAACCGGACCTGATCGTGGTGTCGGCCAGCGGAGCAGACTCGGCGCTGGAGTCGGTGCGTGAACTCTCTCAGATTGCGCCGACGATTGTGGTCGATTACGCGACCAACAACTGGCAGGAAACCACCCGCCAGCTAGGCCGCGCCACCGGCTTGTCGGAGCGGGCTGAACAGCGCGTGGCCGAGTTTGCAGAGAAAACGCGCAGCGTCGCCCAAGCCATTCGTGTGCCCGACGGGCTCACGGCCATCATCAGCTACAACGGGCCCGGCATGATCAACCCGGTGGCCATGCCCAAAGGCTCGCACGGCTTGCTGCTGTCGGCCCTGGGCTTTCGCATGGAGTCGCCCGACCCGCACTGGCACAGCGGACTGGACAGCGCCGACGATTTCGTCAAAGCGCAGTACGAACACCTGAGCACACTCAAGGCGCGCACCGTGTTCCTGCTGCGCCAGGATGAGAACGACGTGGATGCGTTGTTGCGCGACCGTGTGCTGGCGCGGATGCCAGCCGTGCAGGCCCGGCAGGTTTATGGCCTGGGCAAAAACTCCTTTCGCATCGACTACTACAGCGCCAACGAGATCGTGGATGCGATCCGCCGCCGTTTTGCCAAGACCACAGCCCCCCAATGACCGGCCCCGTTGTTGACCCTGCAGGGCGGGCGCTGCGCCAGCGCCGTCTGATCGCCAGCTTGTTGTTGCTGAGTTTGCTGCTGCTGTCGCTGGCCGGACTGGCACTGGGCGCCAAGCCCGTGCCCTGGGCCACGGTGGTGGAGGCCCTGCACTCGTTCGACCCGGACAAGCCCGACCACCTGCTGGTGGTGCACCTGCGTCTGCCGCGCCTGCTCATGGGCCTGCTGGTGGGTGCGGCGCTGGGTGCGGCGGGGTTGCTGATTCAGGCCGTCACACGCAATCCGCTGGCCGATCCCGGCCTGCTCGGTGTCAACGCCGGCGCCAGTCTGGCCATGGTGGTGTCGCTGGCGCTGTTCGGGCAGCTGGCCATGGGGCTGCAGATCGTTTTCGCCATGCTGGGTGCTTTTCTGGCTGGCCTGATGGTGCTGGGTCTGGCCGGTGCGGGCACAGTGCGCACCAGCCCGACGCGCATCGTGCTGGCGGGGGTGGCGGTGTCGGCGGTCTGCCTGTCGTTTTCGCAGCTGGTCATGCTCAACAGCGTTGACCAGGTCTTCGATCACTACCGCAACTGGGTGGTGGGTGCGCTGGAGGGTCGTGACCTCGGGGTACTGCTGGCTACGTTGCCATTTGTGCTGGTGGGGCTGGCGTTGGCTTTGTACGTGGCCAGGCACCTGGACGCATTGGGCCTGGGACAGGATCTGGGCAGGGCGCTGGGTGTGCACCGCCACCGCATCCTGGGTCTGTCGCTGCTGGCCATCGTGTTGCTGGCTGGCGCGGCCACGGCGGCGGTGGGGCCGACTGCCTTTCTTGGCCTGATCGCACCGCACCTGGCACGTGCGCTGGTTGGACCCAACCACGGCTTGTTGTTGCGTTGGTCGATGTTGCTGGCGATGGTCACCCTGCTGCTGGCTGATGTCACGGGGCGTGTGTTGGCGCCCCCCGCCGACCTCGGCGCTGGTTTGATGGTGGCCCTGATTGGCGGCCCCTTCTTCATCATGCTGGCCCGGCGCGACCGGCTGACCGACCTGTGATGGCTGCTTTGGACTGGACAACACCGCGTGTGCTGCGCCGAGGTCACCTGTCGCTGCAATGGGTACCACGGCAACTGATCGTGGTGTTGCTGCTCTTGACGGCGCTGGCCGTGTTGGTGCTGCTGGCCATGGGCACCGGGCGGATATCGCTGGGTTTGCTGCAGGTGCTGGACATCGTTTTCTGGGGCGACGGCTCGGCGCTGGAGCGCAAGGTTGTTTTCGACATCCGGCTACCGCGTGTGTTGACGGCCTTGCTCACCGGGGCGGCGCTGGCGGTGTCCGGGGCCATCTTCCAGTCGCTCTCACGCAACCCGCTGGGCTCGCCCGATGTCATTGGTTTCACCACCGGCGCTGCTTCGGGGGCGGTGGTGTACTTTGTTTTGGGTGGAACCTCCAGCGTCACCTCGGCGGTATTTGCGGTTGGTTCGGGCCTGCTCACCGCGCTGGTGGTTTTTGCGTTGTCACTGCGTGGTGGCGCGGTGGCCAGCTACCGCCTGGTGCTGGTGGGCATTGGCGTGGGAGCCACACTGTCAGCGCTGAACGAAGCGGTGCTGCTGCGCGGCGCACTCGAACAAGCGCTGTCGGCGCAGCTGTGGCTGTCGGGCTCGCTCAACACCCGCACCTGGAGCCATGCGCTGCCCCTGCTGGCGGGGGTGGTGGTGATACTTCCCCTGGCGATGCTGGGCCAGTCGCGCCTGATGCTGCTGGAGCTGGGCGACGACCTGGCGCGCCAGTTGGGTGTACCTGCGCTCAAGGTCAAGGCCTTCATGGCTTTCTGCGCCGTGTTGCTGGCCTCGCTGGCCACCGGTGCGGCGGGCCCCATCGCCTTCATCGCCCTGGCCGCGCCACGTCTGGCCGCTTTCCTGACCGGTGAGCATGGTCGGCCACTGTGGCCATCGGCGCTGACCGGTGCCTTGCTGTTGCTGGGCGTGGACGTGCTCAGCCAGACCCTGCCTTTTGAACTGAACCTGCCGGTGGGCCTGATGACGGCGCTGATCGGTGGTGTTTATTTGGTGTTTGCCATTCCCCGACTGAGATCTCTCTGATGCATCCCCTCTTTGTTGGCGCCGGTTTGCGCCTGTCCTACGAGCAGCGGGTGGTCTGCGATGGCCTGGACGTGCAGATTCCGCGCGGCGCCATCACCACCATCATCGGCCCCAACGGCTGTGGCAAGTCCACGCTGTTGCGCGCCCTGTGCCACCTGATTGAGCCGCGCGCCGGGCAGGTGACATTTGACGACCGTGCACTGGCAGCCTACGGCCGACGTGAACTGGCGCAGCGTCTGGGTTTTCTGCCCCAGGTGTCCTCGGTGCCACCGGGCATCAGCGTGCGTGAACTGGTCTCGCGCGGGCGCTTTCCTTACCACGGCTTTCTGCGCCAGTGGAGCCGCGAGGACGAAGCCGCCGTGGCGCACGCGCTGGCCGAGACCGGCCTGAGCGACAGCGCTGAGCGCCTGGTCGAGCAGCTCTCGGGCGGACAGCGCCAGCGGGTCTGGATCGCGTTGGTACTGGCGCAGGACACCGGTGTGCTGATGCTCGACGAGCCCACCACTTACCTGGACATTGCCCACCAACTGGAAGTGCTGGAGCTGTGTCGGCGTCTGAATACCAAGATGGGCAAGACGCTGGTGATGGTGTTACACGACCTGAACCTCGCGGCCCGCTACTCACACCACCTGATCGCCATGAAGCAGGGCCAGATCGTGGCCGCTGGCACACCAACCGAGCTGCTGACACCACAACGTGTGCAAGAGGTGTTCGGTATCCAGGCGCAGGTGATACAGGACCCGGTCACCGGCTCACCTCTGGTGGTGCCGGTGGCCTCACTACAGGGCGCCTCGACCGACGCGCCTCACCATTGTTGAAGGAGTGATGTATGACAAACCCCATGACCGCCGGCCTGTCGCTGGCCAGCACCTGGCTGTCGGGCAGCGCCTGGCGCCGCGCCGACAGCCAGGCAGAACGCCACCACGACGTGGACCTGTATGTCGGGCTGGCCCAACGCGCAGAACGGGCCTGCCTGGACTTTGTGTTCCGACCGGACACGGTGTTTCTTGACCCGATGTCGCAGGCCCAAGGGCCGGGCACCAGCGCGCTGGACCCGACCCTGTTGTTGACCTGTGTGGCACGTGCAACCCGGCACATCGGCGTGGTGACGACGATGTCGACCAGCTTCCAGGACCCGTTCCACATCGCACGCAGTCTGGCGTCCTTGCAGATCATCAGTGCGGGCCGGGTGGCGTGGAACTTGGTCACCGGTCTGGAAGGCCAGGGCAATTTCGGGCACCGGCCTTTTCTGGAGGCCAGCGAGCGCTACCGCCAGGCCGAGGAAAGCCTGCAGGTGGTGCAGGCGCTGCTGTCCAGCTACCCGGCCGATGCGCTGCGGCTAGACCGCAACAGCGGCCTGTATGCCGACGCACAAGCGATCCGCCCCATCGATCACTGGGGCAAATATTTCCAGGTGCAGGGGCCGCTGACACTGCCCGCTGGCCGTTTCGGACGGGTGCCGATTTTTCAGGCGGGCGCCTCCGCAGACGAGCAATCCTTCGCGGCGCGTTTTGCCGACGCGGTGTTCGCCGCCACGCCGACGCTGGCCGTGGCGAGTGAACTGCGTACTGGCTTGCGGCAACTGGCCGAGCAGGCGGGCCGATCTCCAAAAGACGTGCGCGTGCTGCCGGGGCTGAGCTTGTACCTGGCCAGCACCCGCGCCGAAGCGCAGGACTTGTTCGAACAGGCGCACATACACCTGGGTCGGCCCCAGCGCCTGGCCAAGCTGGCATCCATCCTGGGTGTCACGGTTGATGGCCTGCCAAGTGACCGCCGCCTCGGCCCCGAAGACTTTGCGGCGCCAACACAGCCAGTGCGTAGCCGCACCCATGCCGAGCTGCTGCTGCGCCGCATCGACAGCGACCGGCCCACGCTAGAGAACCTGCTGGCCCTGCCCGAGGTGGTGTCGTCTGCGCATTGGCAGGTGATCGGGACACCCGCCGACGCGGTCGAGCAGATCCTGGCTTGGCGAGCGGCCGATGCCATCGACGGGTTCATCGCCCTGCCTGGTGGCAGCCTGGGTTCGCTGACGCTGTTCCTGGATCAGGTGGTCCCAACCTTGCAGGTGGCGGGTGCGCTAAAAACTACCTATGGCGACGCGGGGCTGGGAAAACAATTTGGAAAAGGGTGACTGGATATCTTGGTATTCACAAAGCAGTCATTCGCGTGCGACAGCAACTGGCCCGGACCTGCAGCCGACCCTTCGCCGACATCCGGCCCGCCAATCTCGCCGGCGGAAAGCAGTCGGTGGCATCCGTGCCGTGGTGTCCGAAACACAACTCCGCGGCGTTGTTGGCCGCAGGTCAAGACCAACTCACCCCGTCTAGTCCGCCGCTCGATGAGGACGTGAGGCGTCAGGCGATTCGTTCGGGCCATGAGCCTCCTCCTTCACTTGCTCGCGCGGCTCGGTTGGAGGGGGACAATCGGGCGCCTCAGCTGCGGCCGACGGTGGCGTCGGCGTGTGCTGTTCTGCCGCCGCGGACGTCGCGGCGTGTTGGTCCTTGAGTGCTGGCGCGGCAGGGGCGCTCGACTTGTCGCCGGCGATCTTTTCGCGCTCGATGCGCCGGTCGCCGGTCAACTTCACCATCGCCAGGGCCAAGCTCGCCGCCAGACAAACGGTCCAAAGGTGCGCAATTTGCTTGAATGCATTGGCGCTGGCAAGGTAGTCGGACTGTTTCTGCACCACGCGCAGCGCCTGTTCGAGCGGCTCCATGAAGAACAAGTATCGATTGGAGAGCGCTTCGTACTGGTCGTCGCTTAGTTCGGCTCCGGCGATGATGCGATCCCCGACACCGATGTACATAGAAATCGGCATACCCAGTACCCAGCCTGGGTCGACGAAGTCGCCTTGTTTGACGATCTGCGTGCGAGCATAGTCGATGTGCTGTGCGAGCCGCACCATGACACTTCGGAATCGCTTGCAATCGATGGTGACCGGCTTCGAGTTGTGGATCACAGGATGAAGCTTGATCGTCACATCCCACCCGTCGGCGCAGATGCTGGCTTGCTCTCGCATGTGAAATACAGCCGCAGAGGCCGCCTGGACCGTGACGGTCTCTGCGAGCTTGGCCCGGTGTTCCATCCGGTTGGAGACCAATGCAGCCCCGGCGAGCAGCAGACCCAGGAACGAGATCACCGTGGTCGCCTGACCAACCCATGTATATCCTATCTTGCCAAGCCGCATCCACTTCTCGAACACCACATGCGAAATGCACCAGACGACCAGGAACGCGCCGAATGCCCAGAGCAGCACGTCGTACGAGAGCTGGAAATCGGCCTCACTGGCTTGAAGCGCCAAGCGCGCTGGTGCCCACTCGTCGTACTCTTTCCTCGCGATGTCTTGATCGCTGTTGAGGGCGGCCCGGCGTATCGAATCCCGAATGAAGTCTGCATCCGCGGCCACACTTGGCAACCATGTGGCGCCTCGGGCCCATCCCACTACCAACTGCATCCGCATCACGCGGCCGTCCGTGTCTACACGTGCCAGATGATGCACCACGCCAAGCTCATCACCGACACGCGGCAGCGATGCCGCAGCGCGGCCGTCGCCGATATCCTCGGCTTGCTTGATCCCGAGTGCGTGCAGAACCGCTTGACCATCTCGCGCAGTCCCACCGAGTTCGTCGACAAGTGTTAGATTGGCGTGAATCGGCAGCCGGATGTGCGAGATCAGCAAGCTGTGCGGCGGCTCTGTGTCGTATCCGATCGCCCACTGTCGGGGCACCTCCAGCACGAAGCGACCACCCGCGAACTCGACCGCTCGCGACGTCGCTAGGGGTGTGTGATGCACAAACCGCAAAAGGGCCCAGAACGCCAACAGCCCCACCGCGAACAGCGTGGCTATCGCTAGCGATGCCTTGACTCGATGTCGAACCATTGCGGCCAGACTCCTTGAACGGTCTAAAAACAATTATCCTTCAGTAGCTTGAGTGAACGCAACACCCGGACTCTCCTTCTTCGCGCGCTGGCCCGCTCGTCAGCTGCGCCCTGACAAATGCTCGTCCGGTGTAGCTTGGTCAGTTCGACCGACTTCTGATTGAGGAGCGACACGTTGCGCGCCAGATCTACCGGCAGGCGCGGGCGTCATGTGGCCGCGACGTGGTCCGGCGATGAATCATGCTCCAACAGCACGTTGGCATCAAACTCAATCACGACCATGTCGTGGAGCGCTGCGTTCAAGCGCTGCAAGTCGACTCTGGCGAACTTCGACTGCTCGCGCGCGGAACCGATCGCCTGTAACCTGCCAGTCGTCGATGACAGCTTGTGGCCCACAGTCGCCTCAGCAGCCGAACCAAGGCTTAGGGAACCCCACACCCCAAGGCCACCATTTCTTGACTGAAGAACTCCGCGATTTGTGGCGTGTTGACTCTGGCCGCCGCGGAATTGATTGGTGGCAAAAAAAACCCAGCCGAGAGCTGGGTTGAACCCTTGCGGGCCCTGCTCAGGGAGGAGAAACAGGGGGCATAGAGCCAAGTCCAATGTATCACGACCCGAATCAGTTGCGCTATGGTTCGGCACCATGCGTCACCAAGGACAACGTGTAGTGGCAACGCCGGTCGGATGCTATACCCCTTCTCGGATTTGACTGAATCCCTCAAGGACGGCGCGGGGCGGAGCCCGCAAAGCTCGGCGGCGCATCGCGCCGACACGCTCGGCTCGATGCTGCCACAACACCAGGGGTCAGCTACATGAAGAAGCTGCCTTGGTCGGAGTAACCAGTCGGCTCGATCTTCACATCCGCAAGGCGAGACTGCAAGGCACGCTTGCAATGAACGTCCTCACCCCCGTCCTGAAGCCAGGCGCCCAGGCGCCGTTCCACCCAACCGCTCGCCACCGCGTCTCCGCTGGTCAAGTCGCAGTACCACTCCGGCTGAATGTCAGCCTTGCTAGGATTGAGAACCACATTGATGGAAAGCTCGCCGCCGCTGATGGCATCCACACTGGCGATCGCGGGCAGATCCTCGTCGACCATGAAGCGGTAAGTGGTCCGCGCGCAGTGATGGCTATCCTCGGCACCACCCGGCCACCAGTTCTCGCCCTCTGACAAGCCAAACAGACGCTGCTCAAGGCCAGCATTGACCGCTGCCACCATTAGATTTCGCCAGACCCGCCAGCGCGCACTCCGCTGCGTTCGCAGCGGGAATGTCTTGAACGGCGAATAAGAATGCTTGAACTCCGGCAGCAGCCGCAGGTCATCGGGAGCGGTGTATCCGAACTGCCGCAAGCGATGCACCAGCCGAGCGTTGCTCGGCTTCTGCGCTTCAGCCGTCGCATCATCGGCCAGCGCTGCGCGTAGCGCCGCATGGGTCTTGAAACCCAAGGCGGCGGCAACCGCTTCGCTCAGGTGGGAAGAAGAAACACCTTTGACAGCGCGCTGTGCCCTCTGCTTGAGGGTGCGCAGGGCGGCTTCGGAAACGAAAAACTTCGAGACAGTCATGCCAAATTCCTCTGTGACTGGTCGATGTCTGCCGATTACGCATCGACCGGGGAATGGGCACGGTCAATTAAGGGGAAACGTCGAAACGTCGAAACGTCGTTTAACCCGGCAGCAGGTTCAGCGTGACGCGGCAGTGACTCAAATTGTACGACACAGCCGTGGATTTGAACGCCGGACGCGATTGCCCCGCGCCGGGATTTTCTGCTGGTTGGCCCGTATTCGGAACCCCAAGCAACGGGCTGCTTCGCCAATGCAGCTCTTTACCCGACTTGAGTTGCACTGCACCCCCGACCAAAACGTCCGAAACGATCCGCGATCACAACACGGGAGCCGATACAGTGCAGTACGCTTTGATTTTAGTTGAGGGTGGTGTTGACTGCCTATTCCAGAAATCCCTGTGATTCGGAAGCTGAAATACCTGTTCGCGTCCACGGTTTGATCCCCGAAGGAAATACGCGCTGTGGCACGTTGGATGACTAGACATGACTGACTCCTGGTTGTTAACTAGAAATCTGTCGCCCCTCCTTGGTGTGGTGTCGATGGCATCGGAGAATCATGGCCGCAAATCAAAGCTATCGAGGTACCAGTCATGAACCAGCGTCAGCGTCGCAAAATCATTTCAGGGCACCTATATGGCCGATTCCATGGCGTATTTATCTGGCAATCAGCCCAGGACATTGCTTGGAACAACATGAGGCCAGTTGGCATAGAGTTCGGCAGCCCTGACTATGATCGGCTGATGCAGGAGGACTGGGACAACAAGACCGGCGTTTTCAGCCAAGGTCTGGCGGAGTTGTGGGACAAAAAGGGGGCCAAGAATGGGCACATGGAACTACCGAGTCATTGAGCGGGTGACCCCCTCGATATCGCTGCAAAAGAGTCTTTGCATGAGCTCCATTGATGAGCCGTCTCGGCCAATGATTGGCTTCAAGAAAGCTGTCGTTCGCCAACGACAGCTTCTGGCCCTCAGCAGCTGTTGGCACAAAGCGAAATTCGGTATGTTGAGATTCAACACCGGATAGCGACCATTCAAGACATGCACGCCAAGCGGGCACGATCTTTGTTGTGCTCCGTTGGATTTCTCGCTCAGTATGGTTGAAATCGCGATGCGAATGCCAGGCGAGAAGACCTGGATCCACTGGAACGACACCACAGCGAACGGTGGTCTGACAGAGTCCTTAGTCCTTTCAGCTCCAGATGGTCACCAGCTCAGCAATTTTGGTAGCGACGACCGCCATCGTGTCTTCTGATGTGTCAAGACCGCTTCGCGATGCGAGCATAGGGCTGACTTCGCGCAGCGCTGTGTACGTCGTGCCGTGCACGATGGGAACAAGCCGATTCCCCTGCAGCAGGGTCGAAAGCTCTTTATCGGCAACGCCCTCCTTCGGGAGCCGTGTCAGCAATGCAGGGGTCACCAGGACGAGCCCGATTTTCGAGGCCGCCAAGCCCTTGTCTATAGCGCGCATCATCGGCACGCCAAGACCAAGATCCTTTTCGCTGAACCAAACCTTGACACCAGCCGCCTCGAGTAAATCGTGCAGTTGTTTGGCGGATCCTTGCCGGTCATCCCAAGCGTGGCATAGAAAGCAATCCCGAATTTCTGGCCTTGCCGCCGCTTCTTTTTCAACAGCCTCGCGGACCGGCGTGAGAGAGGCCACCTGGGTCGGCGTGTACGAGACGGACGAACCAGCACGCGACCAACGCGGCCTTGAAATGGCGCTTCCGACGGACCTGCCACTGCCGCTGAAACTACCACCGCCCGACGAATAGGATGGACTGTAACCGCCGCCGTAGCTGTTGTATCCACCGTAGCGACCATAGCGGCCACTGCAGGCCGGGCAAGCCGCTTCAGCGCTCGATGACCGATGACCTTGGACTGGGGCTGTGCACTGAGCCATATGTCACCCCCTCGGCGGGAACTTGTCGTTCCCGTGGCTGTCTTTGGACTGAATCTGTCCATTTCGGCCATGGATCAGTAGCTCAGTGCCTTGGTTTTGTGAGATTCCCCGCGCCCGGTCGACAGCATCTGTCTTGCGGTCAAAGAGTTCAGTGGCACGCTTGGCGCCGGCGCCCCGGACCGCCCAACCGTCTTCGCGTGGGACCACGTGCTGATTGCGTTTTGTCATGTCGATCACCTTTGTCACAGCGGAATTGCTGCTCACTTGTATGTGCGGGAAAGATCTAAAACGCGGACAAAATGTCAACTATGTCTGCGGAGGCGAGAAACTCCGCACATAACAATGACAAGGCAAAAGGGGGCCCTGTGACAACTGCAAAATCAGCCTATCACTCTTACGCTACAGCTGAGGAAATCTGCGAGGCAGTCGAAAGGCTGACCGTGGCGGAGCTTGGGCGTATCCGCCGAGCGGCTCAATACGCCCTCTTCGGCACCGAATACACGGACCCGCTTGAACTTCTGGGCGAAGCGGTGCAACGCACGCTCGAGGGCGTGGGTGTCAAAGAGGGGCGGCACTGGCCCAAGGACGTGCACTTCGTGCCTTACATCATCAGGACTATGCAGTCCATTGCAGAAGGATCCAGCAGTTCCATCACTCAATCGCGAACTGCTTACCTTGAAACGATGGCGGGACACGACGCCGATGCAGAATTGGCTCTTGCGCAGGAAGGATTTTTTTCGCCAGATGTCGTCGTGCAGGCACTGGAGATTGAAGAAACAAGTGAGCGACAAGCGCGCTCCGCCGCCGACGCTGCACTTATTGAAGCTCATTTCGCGAACGACGAGGAAATTCAGTTCCTCATCATGGGCGACAAGGACGGCATGAAACCCAGTGAAATACGGGCCGTTTCAGGCATGGACCAAACCACATACGACACGGCCCGACGAAGGTTTCGCCGCGGCCTAAACACTTTGATGCCGGGCAGGAGAAAATCATGAAGCAGTCCAAGGCAGGCCGGGAGATCGGCTTCATCCGCGCCAGAGCGTTAGACGATCTCGCCAACACCAGCGATGAAGAAATCAGGAACGAATATCGTGAAGCAGGGCAAGACTTGGCTGCGGTTGCCAAGCAAACGCATGAAATGCTTCAAGACGTAGTCGCGGCTTGCATGCGGGCGAAGCTCGCCTCGGCCAAGGTGGCGACCAAGGTTTCGTCTGCAAGTCGACCTACCAACTGGGCTCGCCCGACAATGGACAGACTCAAGGAGATTGTGGCTGAGACGTTCCTGCGTGAGCCAAAAGTCGCCATGGCGTTTCGGGACGGCAAGAAACAGACTGACGAAGATTTGGCTACGGTCTACGACGACCTGGTGAGGATGGGGATAATCAAGCCGGAAGACCATGGCGATTGATCATTCCCTATTCAGCCCCGCTGAAAGACTGCTTTGGCAATACGGAGTACGAGACCCCTCTCACATCGATTTGGAGGCCATCGCGAACTACCGAGGGGCTGAGGTCGTATATCGACGCTTGTCCAGCTGCGCCGCGCGATTGGTCGCAGCCGGCGACAAAGCGGTGATTAGCGTCGACAAAGGATCGTATGCCGGCCGCCAGCGATTCTCGTTGGCCCACGAATTGGCCCATTGGATTTGCGACAAAGATCGCGGCTCTTTTCGGTGCGCTAACGAAGACATCGGCCCTCAGAATGACGAAGCGAAGAACGTAGAGGCCCATGCAAATGGTTACGCAAGTCAATTGATCTTGCCAAGCTTCTTGGTAGCCCCCTGGCTCGAAGGCAAGCGAGCCAATCTAGACACTGCTAAGGCTCTCGGCGACGACTTCGACGCCAGCTTGACCGCGTCAGCGATCAAGGTCGCCAAGCGCGCTCAAGCCCAAACGTGCGTCGCCTGCCACAACCAGACAAAGAGGATGTGGATCCAGAAAAATCTCGCGTTTCCGCACGATTTCTACGTCAAGCAGGAATTGCATCAAGATACCGCAGCATTCTCAATGGCGTTCGGGAAAGGAAGTGGACTATCCAGGCCTGTGAAAGAAGCCGCTGATCGCTGGCTCCAGGGGCAAGAAGCCTACCGGAGAATTGTGGAGACTCAGTCACTCAAACTGCCGGATGACACTGTCCTGACGATGATCACTCTGCTGCCAAGCAAATAGTTCGAAATTGCCACGTCAAAGCACGACTGGCTAAAGCGCCGCCACAGGAGAAAACCATGTATCTCGGTATCGACCCTCAGACAGGATTGATCTACGAAGGCTCAGGTAACCCTGACCTGCCTGCGCTGCCCTTTCCCACAGTTACGCAAGCTCGTCTGATTGAAAAACCCGACGACTGGAAATCGCTGCCAGGCGGATTAACTACTGATCCGTTCAAGTGGGTGTTTCGCGAGGACTCATTCGACGCGTCCACTCGAATCCGTAGAGGTCGTCTTTATCAGCCATACGGAAGTTCGCAGCCCAGTACTCATCACGTTGCCAGGCATCCCTACGACCCGGCAAGCCTTGCTTCTAACGTTGGCATTCGCATTCAAAAGTCACTCAACGCATACACAAGCTGCGTAGAGCTGCTTAACATGCCCCGAAAGGGACTTGGTCTGTCATTAGCGCTCGGGGGGAGCCTCGGTGCCTCTGGCTGGCGAATCATACAGACCGAGGTTCTGGCGAGCCGCGCAGTGATGGTTACGCTGAAGTCACTGTCGAGCTACGACATCCTTCCTGAGATCAACGTCGGGAAAATTGCTGAGGAGTATCGATCGCAAGTGGCGCAGGCGATGGACCGAGTCCTTGACTCCGCGTTCCGCGAGTCCCCAATTTCCGTGATTGACCACTGCCGGGACGCACTGGCTGTGGTGTTGGCTCGATGGATCACGCAGAACGGCGGCGATCCGAAGGCTCTATCGAACGACTTGGCCAAGCTCGCGGGCGCTGTGGAAAAAGCGCCGCATGAAAAGGTGTGCGCAGGCAACATGGGCAGAGTGGTTGCCCTCCTTCACAACAGAGGAAAGACGAACCCGCAGATTGCCAACGGATGGCGGCTACCAACAGAAGACGATGCGACGCTTGCTGTTCAGGCCGTGGGATTCACTTTGCGGGAACTTGGGTGGGCTAGGGATACTTCGTTTATGGCTCACACATAACGTTCCACCCAAAAGCACATTAACCAAGAACTATTATTGGCCCACGGCAGTCCACATACCTGTAGATCATCATGGCTGTGATGGTCGTGAAGCATTCGGCCACGAAAGGCTGCTGTCCAGACGCAGACATCTTGGAGGTGACCTAGCAGATACCGGGACGATTCATAGTTTATGGACTGTCGGTTCAGCGTCTGTTCGGAGCAGGAACGCATCCGACAAGTTAGCGACGCCGTGAGCACATTACCCACACCCAACGTCTACCTAACACCCCAGCTCACGAAACCGCTTACGCCTCTGAAACAGTTTCTCCTGAACAGTCTTCAGATCGGATCCGGCGGCTGCCTTTTCATCCTGCTGTGAAGCCGCCACTTCTCCATCCAAGCGACGGCATTCCTGCTGATCTTGCGAATTGAGCTTGTTGCGCCGTCCCTGCACCGCGAGTTGCTTGGCATCCATTCCAGTGATGGGCCTAACGGCCTGCGCAAAAGCCTCACGTCCTTGCTCATGCATCACGTCTGCGCCAATGCGCTTATTGCCTGAAGTCTGGTTGATCCCACGAGTGGGTTCAACATCAATCTGTTTGGCCCCCAGGCATGGGGCATCTGAATAGACGGTCTTGCCCGCGACCTGGCATTTGAAAACGGTCCTGGACACTGGCGGGAGAGACTGCGCCTGGCCCAGCGTTGTGACCATGAAAATGAAAAGAGGGAAAACCACGGCGCGAATGTGCATCGCGGCTCATTCTAGAGACGCCTTTCACACATGGGTATCCCCCATTTGGGGGATACAGTCACCTCAGTTTCTGAAAAAGGTCCACCCCCCTGCACTTTCGTTGCGATCGTGCCGTGCTCACTGCCTATGGACCCTGACACAGCGGATGGCGTTTGGCAAAGCGGGAACGCGCGCCGTCCAATCGGTTGTGATGCAAGCGGCCACGTAACCCCGTCTAACAGACGTACGCCGTGAATAAATCACCGTTTGTTATGCCGATAGTCCCATGGCGGCATCGGATCCACATCGGCCCACAGTCCACGCCGGCGCGCGCGAGCCTCTTGCTCGGCAAAGTCATACAGCTTGCGGTCTTTGGCTGACTGCTCACGCTCATAGGCCTTGTAATGCCAAGCAAAGCCACGGGTGACTTGCTCCAGGTTGGCATCTTTGCCGTTGACCAGGATCACCCCAACCTCACGCCCATAACGATCGCGCTTGTCGGTCTCGACGCTCACTTGCCGGTCAAACACCAAGTCGCTGAGACTTTGCTTGGAGCGTGCGCCAAAGGCTTGTTTCTTTTCTGGGGCATCAATGCCCGCCAGCCGGATCTTGTGCTGGGTTTTTGAGCCATCCAGAACGGTGACCGTATCGCCGTCGGTCACACCAACCACCCAGCCTTCGATGGTGGCGGCCTGTCCCAACACCGCAATAACGCTGAGGATGGCCGCCAGCAGGGGAAGTTTGCTCGTCATGGGCATGTTGGTGGTGGAAAATCGATCTGGTTTGGCGCGGGCTGGAAACGGATTCACCCCGCAGGTGGTGCACAACCCAAGCATTGTCATAAGGACGCTTTGGGTTGTCTATCCCCCATACGGGGGATAGACATGCCATCTTTCAAAGACCTGTTTGAGCAGGCGACGTCAGGGCAACCTACCACCATCATTCTGTTGGTCACGAAGCAAGTCTGAGAGTCGCCCCTGGCGTCCTGGAATGTGCTCAACGCTCACCAGACCAAATGTGCGGCTTCTTTGGGAAGGTGGTTTGAGTTTGATCATCGGCATTGCCACCCAGGTAACGTGCGTTGTTTACGGCGAAAACGCTGCCAAATCTTGGGTAGAGGGTGTGTGATGCCGAGGAAAGCTGTGAGCGAGCCTGTCAATGGGGTGTCGGAATGCGCCGCCGTTTGATGACAACGACCACCGGCTTGGCGACTTGCGTTGGCACTGGCTGAAACACAAACGGCCGATCGTCCGATTTGGCGTGTGTGGTCGCCGCAGCGAGTGCCTTGTCGTCGGCATGGCTCAAGGTGGTCACATGGTCGCCCACCACCAGAACAAAAGTATCACCGAGCTTGGCCAGCGCTCCGCTCTGTTGTCCCTTTCGGGCACTGCCCAACAAATGCAGCGGGTCCTTTGCTGGCCGCTCATAAGTGAATTTTGCCCACTCGATTGACCCCAGACGGACTGACCAGCGCGACTTTGATTTCAATTGCATATCCAACGACATTCTCTTGGGCAGCATTGTCGCCGCCACGGCTGAACCTTGGCAGCGGTCCGTGGCCGTCAAACCACAACCGTCGGCATCATCCGATCCCGCCGTGCCAGCACCGGAAACAACTTGAACCAAGCGGCGGCGATCAACAGCGTACCGACGCCTCCAGCAACCACAGAACCCACGGCGCCAAACACGGCGGCTGTGGCCCCTGACTCGAATTCACCCAACTGGTTGGAGGCGCCATACAACATCGCGTTGAGCTTGGAGCGCGCAGGAGAGACATTGCGGGGAAGCTCAGTGCAGATCACGGGCGTCGAAATTTCATTGGATGCCCGCCACCCAAGCACCGACCCGGCAGTTCTTGCACCTGCCGCCCAGCAGCCAAGCGGCAGAGACACAAGCAATTTGCACCGCCGCATGGCGCCAGGCAGCGCGGGCCGCACTGTTCAAGCTATTTCTGCCGGACGCCTTAAAGCCAATTCAGGAATCTACCAACTGCACCAGTTAACGCAACTGCATGGTTAACAGTTTGGTAGTGGCATCATTGAATGAGTCAGGTTCTTTTTTGAATGGAATCACCCCGGCAGCACCCCCACGTCGCGCATCGTCAACTTGTCCGTTACTTGGTTGTCATTGGATCTGGCTGATCGATGATTGCCCGCCTTTTATTGGACACCCGCGTGATGGTGGGCGAGATGGATGCTGCAGTGGAAGAGGTTAGTTCAATGATCTCGGGACTAACGCCACAAAAGGGCATTGGGCAGCGAATGGGATACCGCTTTGACAGGTCATAGCATTGACGAGCGAGCTGCTGCCGAGGTCTTCACGTTGGCCGTTTGACTTGACGTGCGACAGTTGTCAGCGGGATGCCCGCCTTACCCGAATGCGCGTTCAAACTGTCCCTGTCAAACGTTGACGCTCCGTTGAGTTCACAGCGTGTTCAGATGGGTTGGTCAGCCACCCAGCTAAAAGCGGGGCTGGTGTGCCAGTCTCAGGAAGTCTGAATCAACTTGTGACTTATCGGCCCAAGTCTGCCATCCCCGGCATGCGGGTTTTCCAACACCGTCACTGACATCACACCACCACCTGCAGTCGATCTGATGGGTACTGCCGCATGAAGTCCAAACTGTCCTGCGGTCTGGCACGTAACCACGGGTTGTAGCTTTCCGGTGGCAGGATCACCACCATGCGTTTCTCATCGACCGGCTTGTGGAATTGACACATCAGGTCATGGCCATCGGCGTTGATCGTCAGCATGGTGAAGCTGTGCAGCCATCCTTGGGGCGACTTCCAGGATGCCCACAGTCCGGCGATACCCAGCGGCTCAGCGTTGACATTGGACACCCGGGTGGCGATGGCTTTGCCACTGCGCCAATCGGGTTCAAAAATCGCCTCCACCGGGATGATGCAGTGCTGCGCGTTCTTCCAGGCATCCCGAAAACTCGGCTTGACGGCCACCGTCTCGCTGCGGGCATTGAAGGTCTGGCGGCCGATCTTGGTGTCGGTGGCCCAGTGCGGGATCAGGCCAAAGACACCGGAGAGGGCCTCCCGCTCCGGCACCGCTTCATCACCCACATCAGCCTCTTTGGGGCGGCGAATGAAGGATGCTGCGAAACCGGGCCAGACATCGAGCTTGCCTTGCTCGGCGGGCGGCTCGACACCGAAGTGGCGGATATACCGTTCCCGTTCCTTGATGGCTTGATAGTGGCTGCACATTCGGTCATGTTAGCGACTCGGACCCAAGCACTGGTCAGCGCGACATTCAGTCAAGCAAGTACCGGTCCCAGCTTTCAATTGAAATGGCGGCCAGGTGCTTTCAGGGCCTCCATCACGACATCGGCCTGGCCTCCGCTGGCGAGATGGCTCTTGTACCAGACGGTCAGGATAGAAGTCACCACCGGCCCAGGGTTTTGACAGACCTTCTCAAAGTCCAGGCCGTTGATCTGGCAAATCACCTTCACCAGGTCCATGTCCAGATCGATGGCATAGTCGGCGCAGCGGCGCAACTTGAGATCCGCAAAAGCATAGCCCTCGGGCAGTTTGAGTGTCAGCAGTGAATCGGTGGTCATGGGCAACTTGAATGGGGTGGGCACGTTGGAGTGCCATTGTCACCAATGGCTGGACTCTCCTTGCACGTGCCACTTTAGGCCAATGCTGGTGCATCGCGGCAGCGCTTTGATGCGGCAGAATGCCACCAGATAAAGTCCCAACCCTGGCAACGAAAGATGGACCCCGTGCCTCCCGTCATCCTCATTACTGGCGCTTCGCGTGGCATCGGCGCGGCTACTGCGCTGCAAGCTGCCCGCGCTGGCTACACCGTCGCCGTGAACTACCGTGCCGACGCCTTGGCCGCTGACAACGTCGTGAGACAGATTCACACCCTGGGGGGCATGGCCATCGCGGTCCAGGCCGACGTGGCGAACGAAGACCAAGTGCTGGCCATGTTTGCCACCGTCGATGCCCAACTCGGTCCCTTGCGTGCGCTGGTCAACAGCGCCGGTGTGGTGGACGTGGCCTGCCGGGTGGAGGACATGGGCGTGAGCCGCATGAAACGCCTGTTTGACACTAACGTGATCGGCAGCATGGTGTGTGCGCGCGAAGCGGTGCGGCGAATGAGCACTCGCCATGGCGGTGCGGGTGGCGCCATCGTCAACCTCTCCAGTGTGGCCGCCACGCTGGGTGCTGCCGGTCAGTACGTGGACTACGCCGCCAGCAAGGGTGCCATCGACACCTTCACCGTTGGCTTTGCACGCGAAGTGGCCGCAGAGGGCATCCGTGTCAATGCAGTGCGCCCGGGCGTCATCAACACCGAAATCCATACCTCTGGCGGCCAGCCCGAGCGTGCCAGTCAACTGGCTGCCAGCATTCCGATGCAGCGACCTGGTACGGCTGACGAAATCGCCAACGCCATTCTGTGGCTACTCAGCGATGGCGCCAGTTACACCACGGGTGCGATTTTGGATGTGGGTGGTGGCCGTTGAGGCGTTGACCGGCACCAGCTTCGAGAGGCATCCAGTTGGCGGTGATCCAGATGCCAGTACGCCCTACTGCTCAGGCCCCGGCGAATTCACACTCCACGGGTGACCCCACGCGAAAAGCGTAGGCGCTCAGTTCTTGCGCGTCACCCAGTAGAGCGCCCCCTGTGGTCCATATCGCTCTTCGTGGGGCACCTCGGGTTGCAGGTGGAAGTGATCACCGGGCAACAAGTGCTGCACCGGGTTCCCAGCGACGGTCAGCCACAACTCGCCCTGCACCACCAGGGCATGGGCCTCGAACGGGTGGGTGTGGACAGGCAATACCGCGTCGGGTGCCCATGGCCGCTCCAGCACTTCGTCAGAACCTGCCGCGAGCATGTCGGCGCGGATTTCTCCCAGATCATTTCAGGTATTGGCATCACAACCTTCGTGCTTTGTTCACGGGTAAATGGTCCGTCGTTTTGCACCCGACCGCAATGGCTGCTGCCCATGACACTGATGGAAATACCGGCCTGGTTAGCCGTGTACCGGTTCACCAATGGCGTAAAACTGCCCGCCGGCGATATGGTGCAGGGTGCGTAAGTCATCTGGTGCCGATTCAAACTGCCAGTGACCATCACGAAAGACACGCGCATCAGCCCAGGCTGCCACCACTTCCCCGATGAAAAGATCGTAGGTTTGTTCATTGTGGGGTTCTGGAATCCATTTGCAGATCAACCACCCCACACACCCCGCCACCAGCGGAACTGAGCTGCCCGGTGCTGTAAACAGTTGAACATGGTGCTTGGCCAGTTTGTCCGGCACCTCCCTGGCGCTGTCAGTGCCCACACCCACGGTCAAGGTGGCCAGGGCCTTGGGTGGCAATTGCAGGGCGAATTCACCGCTGGCCATCAGCAGCTCTCGGGTGTAGGTGGCCTTGTCCAGCACCACCGTGGCTTTGGGCGAGAGACCGTAGTCGAGCACACAGGCCCAGGCTGCGGCCATCACGTTGGAGATACCGCGATGGGCGGCAGACACCAGCACCGTTGGCCCATGGTTGAGCAGGCGGTAGGACTTGTCCAAAGGGACTGCTGAAAAATGTTCGGGTTGCATGTCTCTATGGGTTCAAAGTTTCAGGGTGACAGAGCGGTGACAGACATCGTAGCGCAGCCTTTGTCCCCAAAAAGCGTGCCCAAGCCTGTGGACAAGCGCCTGAACAAGTCCGCAAACCCAGTCCAGCCGTGGCTTGGCAGCGTGTGCTCAAACTTTGGGCACAGCGGCTTATTGGGTCTGGTTGGGACAACCGTTGGTGGCCTATACTGGATGGATGACCAGTAGTATTTCAACCCTGCAGCCCGTACCCATTTCCGAGACACCACTGCTGGTACTGCTGCTCAAAAACCGGGTCACTGCGGGATTCCCATCACCTGCCGAAGACCTGGGTGCCCAGCGCATTGACCTCACCCGGGTGCTCATCACCCATCCACAGGCGACCTACTTCCTGCGCGCCAGTGGGCACTCCATGGTGGAGGCTGGCATCTTTGATGGGGACATTCTGGTCGTTGACAGGGCTGTCAAACCCCGACACAACCATGTCGTCGTCGCCGTCGTCGATGGTGACTTCACTGTCAAGCGCTTGTACCAGCGGGCCGGGCGCACCAAACTCAAGGCCGCCAACCCGACCTTCGCTGACATCGTACCCAAGGAGGGCCAGACCATCGAGGTCTGGGGTGTGGTGACCAGCAGCATCAAACAGTTTCCGCTCTGACGGCCGAGTCCAGGTTCCAAGCAGGTCAAGCACGGTCATGTACGCCCTGGTGGATGGCAACAACTTCTTTGTGAGCTGATCTGACTTGATTGGTTTGTTATTGATCCGGCCCGATGAAGTTTTAAGCCGCATATTTGACATGCCGATCCTGAAAATAAGCCATCACCCGCTCAGGCGTTTGCTCCAACATCGTCATGTGCGCTGTGGCCGCTTGACGTAACTTGGCTTTGGTGCGCACGGCAACGCGCTTGCTCATCTCCTGCTTCAAGTCGGCATTGAGCCGCTCCTCAGGGTTGAGTTGCGGGCTGTAGCTGGGCAGGTAAAACAGCTCAATTTGTTCTTTGCGCTCAGCCACCCATGCCTTTACTTGCTTGCTGTGATGCACCCGCAGGTTGTCCAGAATCAGGAACACCTTCTTGCCTGCATCCTTGATCAGGGCTTGCAGGAATTCACAGAACTTGTCAGCGTCAAATGATTCCTCAATGATCATCCAACGCGTCTTGCCCTGGTTGGTGACGGTGGCGATCATGGAGAGTTTTTGGCGGGTGCCGCCCACGCTCAGTGCCACAGGGGTTTTGCCTGCTGGTGCGAAGCTTCTACCGCGTACATCGGTGTTGGTCAGGGCTGTCTCATCACCCCAGTGGATTTCAGCGCCTTCGCGTTTGGCACGCTGCTCGATGCCGGGGTATTCACCTTGCAGCCAGGCTTGTACCGCTTCTGGATTTTGTTCGTAGGCACGTTTGATGGGCCGCTGCGGGGTGAAGCCCCAGCGCTTGAGGTATTTGCCTACGCTGCGCACGGGCAGCTTGATGTCGTATTCCTGTTCGATGAGTTGGCCCACCGCTGCACGGCTCCACAGGAAGAAGTCCATCTTGAGTTGCTCGGGACGTTTGTCGATGATGATGCGTTGGATGGTGTCTTCCTGCACGGCACTGAGTACCCGACCATCTCCTTTGGGGCGGCCACGAGGGGCTGGGCGGATGGCAGCCCAGCCACCCTCTTCGAATTTATCGATGGCGGCTCGTACCGTGGGGTAGGTCAGGCCAGTGAGTTCAACGATCTTCATGATCTTGATGGCCTTCTTGTGCAATCGCACGACTTGCTTGCGCCGCTCGTGGAGTTGCTCCAGGGTTTGGTTTCTTGCGCTTTCTTTTTCCATCCAACTTTGACCATCAAATTCATTGAAAGTTCAAACTTATTTGGGCCTGATCAATAGTAGCATTCAGCCATGTATTCCTGCCTTTTTGACTTCGGATTCCTCGTCTCTTTGAGACGAGTAGCGGGTGGGGGTCTGGGGGAGGACGATGCCTGTTGATAACTCTGATCTGGACCGTTGGCAGTCGCTTGATGCCGCTGCTGTGCTGAAAGCACTGGCTGACTATGCGAAGGAAGATCCGTCGTATGTGCCACGGCTCAACACGCGGTCGTCCCGTTGGCATGCCTCTGTGGCAGGCAATGACTACGAGATTCTTTGCACTGGGCCAAAGTTCTGGGATGGCCGAGCAAACTGCGGCGGCGGAGGCGCGCTAGATTTGGCCATGCACCTGTTTGGCATCAGTTTCAAAAAAGCAGCCCGCTTGCTTGCAGAACGCAACCTATGAAGCTGCTGTTCTCGACTCGCGATTTGGAAATTGGTGGCCGTCCGATAGAAGGATTTCCACTGCTGATTGACGACGACTGCATGCCATTGCAGCCGGCCCAGAACTTTCTCTTGCACGCATTGCTGGAGAATGGCTCGACGCGCAGCAAGTTGACATGGGAAGCAGTTGGGCGCCGTCTTTACGACTACTTTGCCTTCCTAAATGCCAATGGGCTGTCGTGGGATCAGACCGATGCGCCAGTAGGTGCGTCGCCACTGAGTCGTTACCGCGATTGGTCTGCTGGCGAACTGAGGCTTGCTCCAAGAACCATCAACAAGCGGCTTGCTCTGGTTGTTCGCTTCTATGAGTGGGCCTGCCAGAGGGGATACATCATCAGTTTGCTCTTCTCATATCGACAGATCCGCGCGAATGGCAATCACGGGATGCTTGCACACGTGAAAGCAACTGGGGTAATGGTGGAGCGCGCGTCGGTAATGCTTCGGGAATACCGTTCACCCATCAAGTTTCTCACCAATCACCAAGTTCAGGTGTGCCGCCAACACCTGCACAACCCAAGCCATCGTCTCCTCTTCGAACTGATGCTGCGATCCGGACTGCGGTCGTGCGAGGCCCGGACATTCCCTGCGAAATACGTTTTTAACCCAGTAGGACGAAAGGACCTCATTGCAGGGCAAGTGATACGCGTGGATTTGAACCCGCAAGACTTGTCGATCAAATTTGAGCGCCCCCGCTCTGTCGACATTCCATGGCGGTTGATGGAAGAGCTAAATGCCTATAAAAACTTGGAGCGCGAGCTGAGAAAAAACCGTGGAGAGGTTGATCCTGATGCCTTGGTGTTGACAGCATACGGTTCAGAAATGGCCAGAACCAGCGTCGTGGGACTGTTCGGCGAACTCTCGAAAAGGGCGGGGTTTCCTGTCACTGCCCACATGTTGCGCCACACCTATGCCACCTATACCCTGGCCGCGCTTCGGAAGAATCCCTCATTCATGGGCGAACCGCTGCTGTATGTGCGCGATCGCTTGGGCCACTCGGACGTTCAGACCACCGCCGAATATCTGCACCTGATCAATCAGTTGGAAGCGCAGCTTGTGCTGGCACACGAAGACTTTGTCGATGGCATCTTTGGCGATGGGACTCCTGCATGAGAAAACCAAAATCCTACCGCGTATCGCCAACATTGCCAGACAACTCGCATTCGCCAATGGTGCGATCAGAACTCACATTCACTGACGACAACTCCTTCTTCGAGCTGGAGGTCGATGCGACTTCCCGTCGGAGGGTGAATTACGAGGCCTATTTGGGTAAAGGCTTGGATGCTTGGGTGTGGGCTGGTCTTGCAGCTCTGCGGTCGGTCGTTAATTCTGGCACGGTGGCGCAGAAAACAATCCTTAACTATGCGGGTTCCGGCTGGCCAAGATGGCTCGAATTTTTGATCGCATCGCAAGGGCCTGCCGATCCAAAAGACTTGATGCTGCAGCATATAAAGGGTTTTGTGGCTTGGCTCACGCACAAGTATCCGTTTAGAACGAGCGCCCATACGAGCTACACCCATGTCAAGCCCATGCTTATCGCCATTTCCAATCTTGGGCTTGGTCCAAAGAATGTCGAAAAGCTGTTTCCGATCAAGGCGTTCGGCAACAAGGCGAAAAATCGTCAAAGTCCCACAGTATTGTCCAGCGCGGAGGTCCTTCGTTTAGCACAGGCGTTGAAGAAGGACTTGATTGCCATTCACCGTGGTGAATTCACGGGGCCTGACTCCGAAGCACTAGCGGTGTCGTTTTTGGTGATTGCTTTGCGAACAGGGATCAACACTACCCCTTTGCTCGAAGCCGCGCGGGATTGTCTGTCTCCAAATCCATTCATCCCCAACATGATGATCATCCGGACCTTCAAGCGGCGCGGAAAAGGCCAGCAATCGAACCCGCTGCGTCAGTCCGATGGCGAATTGGGCACTACCGTTGTGCCCATGGACGGTGTTGCCGTATTGCAAGGCGTTATCGCCAGAACGGAACAACTGAGTGCTGAAGCTCCCCCGAAAATTCGGAATCGCATTTGGCTGTATCGATCACGTTCAATGAGAGCCCAAGGATCACTGTTCGCATTGTCGGAGAGCGGTTTGAATGTTGGGATCCGAAGATTTGTCGCACGACATGGGTTGCTAGGCGACGATGGGAGGTTGTTGACGCCGACCACGACTCGTCTGCGCAAAACCATGGAGGCCAAGCTTTGGAAGCTTAGCGACGGCGATCTGATTGCAGTTGCAGCCGCCATCGGCCACACCCCTGATGTAGCCGATCAACACTATTTAAGCCTGACCGACGACATGAGGGCTGATGCAGCACGTTTTGTTGGGCTTGCCTTGCCGGAGGTCTTGCGTGGCAATGAGGCTGTGCAGTCCATCATGCCAGTGTCCATCAGAAGGACTGTTCAAAACACGCCCGTTGGAAAGTGCGCAAGTTCCTTGAATGGAAAGCATGCGCCTAAAAATGGGGTCGACCATTGCGACCGGTTTACCGAATGCCTTACCTGTCCGACCTATGTTGTGGTCGGGAGCGTCAAGGATTTACATCGTTTGTTCAGTTTCCAACTGTTCCTTCAATCTGAAATTGAATACATGGCCGCGCCTGACCTTGCTCCTTGGCGTGACCACAAACGTGAATTGATTGAACTGATTGATAGATTTACCGTGGCGAAGTTCGCCCGGTCTGTTGTTGAAAAAGCAAAGACCTTGGCAATCACCACGCCACATCCTTTCTGGGCGGCGCGTATGAAGTCCGTCTCGCATGCGAACGGGGGAATCAATGCTCGATAACTTTGCCTCGGTGGTCGCTGCGCACGAAGTCAGACCTCCAGATCTGACCCATACTGTCGTCAGCGAAGTGATCGATGACCATGGGCACAAGCATGTGCTCAGCCGTTTTGGCGACGTGAGATGGGATCTGACCCCTTACTTCGAACAGTCAAACGTTCCAGAGTCCATGAAGACCATTGTCTGGCCCTTGGACGTGCCCCAATCACTTCTCAAGGACACAAAAGCCGCGCTTTTTGCATGGTTCAAAGAGGGGCGGCCTGGCTACAAAGCGGCCATTGCCAGAACCATTTTTATCGCAGCAGTGAGCGCCGGCCCGCTTCTTCGCTGGTTGGCACAGCATGGCGTTGGGGCCTTTGACGAAATCAGGCCCTTGCACTTGTCGATCTATCGTCAGCTGTGCAAGGAAGAAAATCTTCGTCCGCGCGGGATCAAATCCAGACTTGAGATTGTTGACTTGGCGTGGGTGTTTCGGGATCACCTGCATGAGCCGCCCGGTCAATATCCATGGGGTGACATGCCTTTCGCTGCCTACTGTGGCCTCATGGGACATGAGGTGCGATCGTCACCGGGACTGGGCGTTGGCAAGACCCCCGTGATCCCGCGAGAAGTCCAAAGCGCGCTGTTTCTTCATTGCGAGCGCATCTTCAACCAGGCCGACAGTCGGTTGAGCCTACGAGATGCCGGAGTCCTTGGGCCATCCACTGAGCCCATGCGTGAACTGCGCGATGCTTGTCTTTACCTGCTCTCCATCACCTCAGGCATGCGCAATGATGAAGTGATTGGTATCGAAGTGGGAGTCGGTCGGCGTGAGCAGCGTGACGGGGTTGAATATTGCTGCGTTACTTCCGTTGAGCATAAGACCGGCAAGGGCCGTGTTGAATACATGGTGCCACCGATGACGCTCAAAGTAGTGGAGATTCTCGAACGCTACTCCGAACCATTGCGTGCCGCGCTCCAGGAGGAGATCCAAGCGCTTGAGGCATCTATCGCAGGCATGTCAGATCCCGCAGAACGCAGAGACCTCGTCAAGAGGTTGTTCCAGGCCAGAAGTGATGGCCAGCGAGTCTTCTTGGGAGTCATCTACGGCAAATACAACCAGATTACCGCGCTGAGCAGCGTGGCATCGCGAGTGGCCATGCTACGGTTGGCAAACAAGGCCGGCCAGGATTGGAAACTGAGTCCCCATCAATTCCGCCGAACCTATGCCAGAACCTTCGTTGAGTCCAGGATGGGACGCCAGGCGCTGGTATTTCTCAAATGGCAATTCAAGCATTCCAGCATCAGCATGTCCCAGCTCTATGCTGCGAACCCAGCCCAGGACCCCGCTTTATACGAAGACATACTGGCTGAGTATTTCGACATCAAGAGGGACTTGCTGGAGAGTTGGAGCAATCCTGATCAACGCCTGAGTGGCGGCGCGGGCCGAAAAATCATTGAAATGAGGGCGAGCGCAGTCCCTGACCGCGAGCGGCTTGTGGCAAACACGGCCATGCAAATCAACATACGCGCGACAGGCCATGGATGGTGCATCGCGCAGGACTCAGGTTGCGGCGGCGCCGGTCTCTATGAAAGCACCCGCTGTGTGGATTGCAAGAATTCGGTCATCGACGAAGAGCACATTGCAATGTGGCAAGGCATCCATGACCAGCACCGGGAGATGCTGGAGTTGGACGATTTGGGGCCTGTCGTCAACGCGCGCATTCGCCGCGATCTTGCGTTGTCTTCCAAGGTGATCGCAGACTTTGGGATCATGGTGGACCGCGGGACTGCCGAGATCCAACCGATTGAAAGCAGCCGAATATGAGTGCATCAACATCGAACGTATCAGCCGCGATCAGAAGCCGCAAGCAAACAGAAAAGCGGCTCAGAGAGTCCATCGACCAACTCCAAGAGTCGGGGTCCAAAGTCAGCATATCGGCAGTTGCCAAGGCAGCGGACGTCACCCCTGCGCTGATCCACAACACCTACCCCGACATCGCTGAGCGCATCCGTGGCGTGATCGGAAAATCCACCCGATTGCAGCGGGATGCAAAGCATGACGCCCTGGTGAAGGAGCGAGAGCGCAACCGCGACCTGCGTGCTGAAGTCGAACGCTTGCGTCTTGAAGCGGCGAAACTGGCCTCGATCAACTTGACCCTTTTGAGCAAGCTTGCCGTCTACGAAGAGACCGCCAAGGGCAAGGTCGTGTCCTTTGCGTCTCCGACGATCCCTTCGAGGTAATTGCATGCTGGCTTTGATTGATGCGTCGAACTTTTATGTCAGCTGCGAGCGCGTGTTCCGCCCCAGTTTGAATGGGCGCCCTGTCATTTCGCTCTCAAATAATGACGGTTGCGCCATCGCGCGCAGCAACGAGGCCAAGGCCCTGGGCATCAAGATGGGGCAGCCCTGGCATGAGATTCGGCACTTGGAAGAAGAGGCGGGGTTGATAGCGCTGTCGGCAAACTTTGCTCTCTATGGCGACATGTCCAATCGAATGATGAGCATTGCGGCCGGACTGGGGCCGACGCAAGAGATCTATAGCATCGACGAATCGTTCGTTGGGCTCGATGGTGTTCGGGGCGACCTCACCAAGCGGTCATGGGCCATTCGATCTCGGATCCTGCAATGGACCGGTATTCCATGCGGCGTCGGCATTGGACCGACCAAGACGTTGGCAAAGCTTGCAAATCACATCGCCAAAACGGCTGACCGCAAACCAGGCAGTTACCCGCAGAGCATGGCAACGGTTTGCAATTTGGAGGCATTGCCCGCATCGGATCTTGATGCCTTGTTGGAAACTACCGATGTGGGCGAAGTATGGGGTGTAGGGCGACGCATCGGACATCAACTGCGGGACGCTGGGGTGAATACGGTCCTCGACCTGGCCAGATTGAGCCCGTCCATGGTTCGCGGGCGCTGGGGTGTCGTGTTGGAGCGAACCGTGCGTGAATTGCAAGGCCAGCCTTGCATTGAGTTGGAGGACGCGCCGCCAGCCAAACAGCAAATCGCCTGCACAAGAAGTTTCGGGCACCCGGTCACCGAACTCGCTGATCTCATCGAGGCGATCAGCGAGTTCGCCAGTCGCGCTGCTGAAAAGTTGCGACGCCAATCCAGCCTAGCTGGTCAGATACTGGTGTTTGCCCACACGTCCCCCTTCAGGCCGGGGCCGAGATTCTCCCGGAACGTTGTTGTGCCACTGCGGCAACCGACCGCTGACACCAGGCTTCTGGTTCAGACTGCGGTCATGGGCATCACACAGGTCTATCAATCCGGGTTCCAGCTCTCAAAAGCCGGCGTTATGCTGCTGGATCTGATGCCGAACACTGTTTGCCAAGGTGAATTGAACTTTGAGCCAGAGGATGCAAAAGACAAAACTCGATTGATGATCGCGTTCGATGCCATCAATGACCGATTCGGCCGGGGCACCATCCACATTGGCAGCGCTGGCGTTAAAGACGCAAATCGCAGCTGGGGCATGCGCCAGGAAAGACTCACCCCCCAATACACCACCAAATGGAGTGACTTACCTGTTGTGCGAGCTTGAGTTGGAGAAATTGTGGCGAAATTCAATGGCCGTTTTGCAGCGCCGGCTACACCCGCAACGCAGCGTTAACGGACCTACGGAAATTCGAATTGCCTGCCCGAAACCTGACCTTACCATCAGTAGCCCGAGAGACAGCTTTGTCGCCAAGAGTTGAACCATTATTGGTTAACCTTTTCCGCTCAGCTACGTTCTGTGGCGATCGGCAAGTGGCATGTTACGTCGGGCGTTTTGACTGGCGCACTACTGGCCGTACTGTTTTGCGAGGAGAATCCCGATCATTGACTTCAACTGCAGTTGCGAAGGGCATTGATCGGTGGCAAGTGGATCAAACTGCACTGTTGGCTTGACCACACCGGAGAGTGTCGGAGCACATTTGTCATTAGGTCAAGCCAGTCTGTCTATCGCGCAGCGAAGCTGAAATAGTGATATCAATTCCCATTGGTTTACCCAACCATCAACCGCTGTTAACCTTGATCAGTGCAACCCGAGGTATTTGCTGAGCGAAGCAGTCAACGCTAAAGCTACTACAATGTTTCAATGCGTTTTTGGTTAACCCTTTTTCTGGCTCTTTTGATACCGTTGCAGCTCTCCTGGGCCGCAACAGGTCGCTATTGTCAGCATGAAAGCGAAGTTACAAACAAACACGTTGGTCATCACACGCATCAACATCAAGCCACTGAACGCGCAGAGTCAAGCGGCGATTTGGCAAAAGCGATCTCAGTTGATCTGGATTGCAGTACATGCCATGCTGGGTGTTCGATAGCTATCCAGGAACCTGCTGTCGTCAAAAAAGTTATTCTGACTTTGATGCTCGCTCCACGGCCAATCGTACGATCAAATCCTGGCCCTGAAGATCGCCCAGAACGACCACAGTGGGATGCCCTGGTTTAACCAGGGCATCGATCTACACACAAGCTTTAAACGCTTCGAGAAATCGATCCCTGTCAATCGCGTCAGCACTTGTGGCTGATCTGATCAACAGTTTTCGGGATTTCTCTTCATGTTTCTTACCTATTGGCGACAGCACCCGCGCATGCTTTGGGTCATTTTGGTCGTGGCACTTATTGGACTGGATCAACTGACCAAAGCTTATTTTGCAAACACGATTGCACTGGGTGAATCCATTCCTGTGACCGATTGGTTCAATCTCGTTCACGTGCTCAACAAAGGTGCGGCCTTTTCCTTTCTGGCCAACGTTGATGGCTGGCAAAGACCCGTGCTGATTGGCGTGGGTATTCTCGTGATCGTGCCGATAGCGCTGGCCTGCATGTCCAAGAAAGCTGAATCTATAGAGCGTTGGGCCGGTGGCTTGGTGGTGGCGGGCGGCGCAAGCAATCTGATTGATCGCATCCAGACTGGTGCGGTGGTGGACTTCCTTGACCTGCATTGGCGTGGATGGCACTGGCCAGCCTTCAATTTAGCTGACAGTTACATTGTCTGTGCCGTAGTCGTGTGGCTCTTGCTATTCAGGAATACCGCGCCTGCGAAAGTAACGTCAACAAAAACCGAGGCGCAAGCATGAAGAGCAATTGGCACTTGCTTGTCCTCGCATGGCTGATGGCAACCGCTGCAACTGCCAGTGCATTTTTCATTGGCGAGGTCATGGGAATGACGCCCTGCGTGCTTTGCTGGTACCAGCGAATTTTCATGTTCCCTTTGGTCATCGTTCTGGGCATGGCCTGTTTCAGCGATGACCGACGCGGCGCAATTTATGGACTGCCTCTGGCATTGGGTGGTGTCCTCGTGGCCGGATACCACAGCTTATTGATTGCCGGTCTTGTGTCCAAAACCTGGATTCCCTGCAGTTCAGGCGTTTCCTGCACCGAACAAAAGCTGGAAATTCTCAATGGCCTGCAGATTCCCTGGCTTTCGCTGACGGCCTTTTCCATCATCACTTCATTGCTTTTCGTGTATATCAAGAGGACTTCAAAATGAATTCAAAAAAAATAACTGTCGCAGTTCTGCTGGGCGTTGTAGTTGCGGCATTTCTGTTGGGCATGAATTTCTATCAAAAGCGTGTCCAAAATTCTCAGATGGAAAAGGTCAGTAAGGCCGAAAACCGAATGGTTCGTTTCCATTCCCCGACGTTGGGACCAAGGGATGCACCAGTGACTATCGTTGAGTTCTTTGATCCGGCTTGTGAAACCTGTCGGGACTTCTATCCAATTGTCAAAAATTTGATGAAGCAGTATCCCAACGATGTTCGCTTGGTTCTCAGATACGCCCCATTCCATGCTGGCTCAGACAAAGTCGTCAAGTTGTTGGAGGCATCCAAGAGACAGGATAAATACTGGCAAACGCTTGAGGCAATTCTGGCTGCACAGCCGTCTTGGGCCAGTCATGGCTCGCCCAACCTAGATGTAGCTTATCAAGCTGCTGCCCAGACAGGTCTAGATATAAAAAAGGCGTTGGATGATGCGCAAGAAGCAGGCATCGAGGCTGTGTTGAAACAAGACGTCGAAGACTTGACTGCGCTGGAAGTGAAAAAAACCCCAACATTTTTTGTCAATGGCCGTGGATTGCCCAGCTTCGGTCCCGATCAACTTGCCTCCTTGGTTGCTGAAGAAGTCGCCAAAAACAAGAAATGACTGACAAGTCCTGCAATTCGCACGTCGCGCATTGGGAAACTTCCCGATAAACAAGGAATGAAATGGAACTCGACCTCCGTCGTTTTCAATTGTGGCTGACAAGCCAACTAAAGATTGAGTATGACCGATCTAGTTCATCAGATTTCAATACAAGGAAAAGCGCCAACCTGCGAATTGATGAATTGCGAATGGCACAAAAAGTGCTCGATGATTTTTTGAAACTCCATCCATCCCCTTAGGCGGAAACTCGCGAATTTTCATGCGGTGAATCGTTGGCAGCCGCGCTTGCCAACGACAACCACTTCAATCAACTGGTCATGTCCTGTAAACAAAAAAGTAGTCTCTGGATAACAGTTTTAGCGCTTGTCTTGGGTGTTTACGCTGATTTTTCAAACAGTGCAACTCGGGAGGTAAAGCTCAAGCCCAAACTCAAGTCAAAGGAAAAGGCACGCACAACAAATCCTGTTGACGGTGCGGCTGAGGCACGGCTAATTGAAGTCTATCGAATGATCGGTGCAGCAGACAGTCGGAATGCCCTGCGCAAGGCGGAAAAATTGGTTGGTGACTATCCAAATTTTCAACTGGCACAACTTGTGTATGGCGATTTGCTCGCAGCCCGTTCGAGGCCGCTGCAAAATATCGGGGACGTTCCTTCTGATATGGCGAAGATTGGCGCGCAGAATTTGATGAACCTGCGTGCTGAGTCGCAACTACGTCTTGCGGCGATCAAACAAGTCCCGCCTCCTGATGCGATACCGTCCCAATTCGTATCACTCTCCAGCCGCAATAAACACGCCATTGCAGTTGACACAGAAAAGGCACGTCTTTATCTCTTTGAAAATACAACGACAGGGACGCGTCTGCTTGCCAACTACTATATTTCAGTCGGAAAAGCCGGGGTTGGAAAAACGGTGGAGGGCGACCAGCGAACGCCGCTGGGTGTCTACTTCATCACCAGTAACCTTGACCCCAAGACCCTGAAGGACTTGTATGGATCAGGTGCATTGCCCGTCAATTACCCCAACGTTCTAGATCTGCGGCGCGGAAAAACTGGTGGTGGCATATGGTTGCACGGCACACCTTCGAGTCAATTTACCAGGGCACCTCAGGCCACAGACGGTTGTGTCGCCGTCGCCAATCCTGATCTGGAGCGAATCATCAGGACAGTGGAAATTCGGACTACCCCCGTGCTCATTGGGAAAAATTTGAGCTGGGTTCGGCCCGACAAGTTGGCCAGTCAAAAGAAGCAATTTTCAGAGACCTTGCAAACGTGGACCAACGCCAAAAGAAACGGACGCGAAAACGAACTTTTGCAGTTCTATGCCAGTGACTTTAGCGCAGACGGCAAGGACTTGAATTCATTCAGCATGAGTCTGCGTGCTGAACTAAAAAGGCCGGGCAGCAAGCCAGCGAGTCTTAAAGACATCTCGCTGATTCGGTGGTCGGACGAAGCAGACACCATGGTTGCAACTTTTGGTGAAATCCCAGACGGCGAAAAGGTAGGGCGCACCGTGCGTCAGTATTGGCAGCACCGGCCAGGGGGCTGGAAGATCATTTACGAGGGACTGGTTTGATGACAAATAGTTCACGAAACCACTAGTAACTTTAACACCACCTAGAAAGTAAGAATATGAAAAAACCCCATATCGCAGTTGCACTTTTGGCAGCATGTTTGACTATGTCGATGTCAGCAAGTCAAGCGCAAGTTGTCGTCACCGGAGCATGGGTGCGCGCTACGGTTCCCAATCAACAAGGACACTACGTTAGTTTCAGCGCGCTCCGACATCGCTGGCATTGTAGAAGTCCATGAAATGAAAATGGAAAACGATGTCATGCGAATGCGCGCAGTGGGCGGACTAAAGCTACCTGCAAATCAGCTAGTGGAACTCAAGTCGGGTGGATACCACTTGATGATGATGGACCTTAAGAAACAGCTGAAGGTCGGTACAGAAGCGCAAATCACATTGGTTTTCAAAAACGCAAATGGTGAAAGTGAAACCACCTACGTTCACGCACCTGTCGCTTTAGCAAAGCCAAAGTGAGCATCAACCCAATGATTTTCGAGTCCTCACACCTGGATGCGCACCATGCACATGACCAGCCATGTCGGTGGAAGTTGTTTGTTTTTGCGACATGACGTTGAGTCCATTGAGAATTCCACAGTGTTCAGCATCCTGCGCGCTACGACACGTCTCACGAAGCGCTTTGAGCTGCATTTCCAACTGCCGCAGCTCTTTGACCCGAAGCGCCACGTGCCCTATGTGTTCATCCAAAAGCGCGTTGACTTCGCCGCAATTTTCGGTTGGTGCATCCCTGAAACGAAGCAAAACACGGATTTCATCAAGGGTCATGTCCAGACTGCGGCAGTGGCGAATGAACGACAAGCGCTGTCCGTGCGATTCGTCGTAGACGCGGTAGTTTCCTTCCGACCGCTTGGTGTGTGGCAACAAGCCCTCGCGCTCGTAGTGGCGAATGGTCTCCACTTGTACACCCGTCATATTGGCTAATTCACCGATTTTCATGTCTGCAATCATAACCGCTTGACTCTTTAGTGGCTACAGGGTTTCTAATTGCCTCTCAATCAGGAATTGACAATGAACACGACGCCTTCAAAACCATCATCCACGCCTACATGCGGATGCACAAATGCATGTGCATCTTCAATTTCGGATTCGTCTCAGGCATTGCCGCAAAGTGAAAAAGCAGGCGTTCCTGTCTTCCGAATTCCAACCATGGATTGTGCGTCTGAGGAGGGGGAAATTCGCCATGCAGTGGTCAACATTCCTGGTGTGCGCAGCCTTCAGTTTCAACTTGCGGCACGGACGCTTTCGATTGATGCCGAGGCTGAATCATTGCCACTCGTTTTGGCTGCGATTCGCAAAGCAGGATTCAAACCTACGCCACTAAGCAGCAATACGCCTGACTCGGGTGCGCATGGTCACGACCACGGACATGAAGCGCATGATCATGATCACAACGATGCCAGCTTTCCAAGCGGAATTCAAAAATATGCGCTGGCTCTAGCACTTGCAGTCGGTGCGGAGTCCATTGCGTTCTTTGCTCCGGATACACGCATTTTCCAAGGTCTGGGAATGGTGCTTTCTGTTGGTGCAATTGCACTTGCTGGTTTCTCCACATATGTCAAGGGCTTGGCCGCTCTGCGAAATTTTCGACTCAATATCAACGCATTGATGACCGTCGCGGTCACCGGTGCATTTCTGATCGGTCAGTGGCCCGAGGCCGCCATGGTCATGGCACTCTATGCCATCGCTGAAATGATTGAAGCGCGTGCAGTGGACAGGGCCAGAGGTGCCATCAAGAGCCTGCTGGATCTGACCCCTGAGACTGCTGAGATTCGTCAGTCCGATGGGTCGTGGCAAATTGTTCCGGTGAGTGGTGTAGTGCTGGACGCTGTTGTGCGCATCAAACCTGGTGCGCGTATTCCTGTTGACGGGGTTATTGCCATAGGCAATACATCCGTAGATCAAGCGTCAGTTACGGGTGAGAGCATTCCGGTGGACAAGGCTCCAGGTGATGCCGTATTTGCCGGGACCATCAACGCCACAGCCACCATTGAAGTGCGCGTAACCGCCTTGCCAAGTAACTCTGTGCTTTCCCGCATCATCCACGCGGTAGAACAGGCGCAAGGTTCTCGCGCGCCCACTCAGCAGTTCGTTGACAAATTTGCAGCCATCTACACACCTGCCGTTTTCGTTCTGGCTTTGGGAGTCGCAATATTCACGCCCTGGCTCATGGATTGGACTTGGGCTCAAGCCATCTACAAGGCGTTGGTTCTGCTGGTGATCGCATGCCCATGTGCTTTGGTAATTTCTACACCGGTTACGGTGGTAAGTGGTCTGGCAGCAGCTGCAAGGCGTGGCATTTTGATTAAGGGTGGTGTGCACCTTGAGGGTGCTCGAAAGATCAAAGTAGTTGCTCTGGACAAGACGGGAACAATCACCGAGGGCAAGCCTGTCTTGGTGGATTCGGAGTTTGTCACATCAGACGTACCTGAGTGGCAAGTCTTGAGGTGGGCCGCCGACCTTTCTGCTCATTCTGATCACCCGGTCTCCAAGGCCATCGCGAAAAATCTTGATCCTGGAAGCAGTGTTCTCCAGGACTTCAAGGTGATTGCTGGAAGGGGTGTAGAAGCCCTTGTTGACGGGCAACTGTTGATACTCGGCAATCACCGCTTGATCGAAGATCGGAAACTGTGTAGCAGCAGTATCGAAGCGCGATTGGCGGAGCATGAAGCGCTGGGCCGCACCGTCACCATGTTGGCATCGCAAACCCAGGTGTTGGTCATTTTTGCGGTGGCCGACACCATTAAAGAAACGTCACGAGAAGCTTTGGCCCAATTGCACGCATTGGGTGTTACTTCCGTCATGTTGACGGGTGACAACGAGGCAACCGCAAAGACCATTGCCAAGCAAGCTGGCATTGATGATGCGCGTGGAAACTTGCTGCCAGAAGACAAACTGACGGCCATCGAAGAGCTTCAAAAGCGATACGGTTTGACTGCAATGACCGGCGACGGCATTAATGATGCGCCTGCATTGGCGCGTTCTGACATTGGTTTTGCCATGGGTGTGGCGGGCACAGATACGGCCATGGAGGCCGCCGATGTGGTCATCATGAACGACGACTTACGGCGTATCCCAGAGACCATTGTGTTATCGCGCAAAACGCAAGCCATTCTTTGGCAGAACATTACCTTGGCTCTTGGCATCAAGGCGGTTTTTTTGGTGCTGGCGTTGTTCAATGGCGCATCGATGTGGATGGCAGTGTTTGCCGATATGGGCGCAAGTCTATTGGTTGTTTTTAATGGCCTGCGTTTGCTGCGGGTGAATCTGGGTGAGAAAACAATATGAGATTACCAACTTTTCAGTCAGTAGGTACTCATGCACTTCCGGCGGAGCTGACCAAACCAACCGACTTGCTGGACTTCAAGAGTCATCAAATACAACAGTTGATCTTGGAACGCGGATGGCAGGCTTTGCCTGAGTTTGAACGCATAGGTGCAATCTACGATTTCGTTCGCAATGAAATCAAATTTGGATACAACGAGTCTGACAATCTTCCGGCGTCAAGTGTGTTGATCGATGGCATTGGCCAGTGCAACACCAAAGGAACGCTATTGATGGCACTCCTCAGAGCGAACGGTATCCCCTGCCGTTTACATGGGTTCACTATTAATAAATCGCTGCAAAAGGGCGCAATCACTGGATGGGCCTATGTTTTGGCCCCCAAATCCATCATTCACAGTTGGGTTGAAATCTTGTTTGAAGGCAGGTGGGTGAATCTTGAAGGGTTCATTCTTGATGAGAGCTACCTCATTGCGCTGCAACAAAAATACCCTACTGCGCAAGAGTTCTGTGGGTTTGGCGCTGCCGTTGCCGATTTACGCGACCCGCCCGTTCGATGGAAAGGGACTGACACCTACATTCAAAAAGAGGGGATTAATGCTGATTTTGGTATTTTCAACTCACCTGATGATTTTTATCGCAAGCACGGCACCAACCTATCGGGCTTAAAGAAATGGGTGTTTGAAACCGTGGTGCGTGCCCAGATGAACCGCAATGTTGAGCGGATTCGTAAACTGAAACTGGAGTGTTGAATCATGAAAAAACCTGTGATTTCTTTCGAAATACTCTTTGTCCCGTTGATTCTTTAGGTGTTGATTTCACGCAACATGACTAGCCAACGTTTTGACAACCTGGATGCTTTGCGTGGCTTGGCTATGGTGTGGATGGCGGTCTATCATTTTGTCTTCGACCTGAAATATTTCAAACTGGTCTCGCTGGACTTTTACCGTGATCCATTTTGGACCTGGCAGCGCACTTTGATTGTGAGTTTGTTTTTGCTGTGTGCCGGGATGGGCCAGGCCATTTCCACGGTGCAGGGGCAAAGTTGGCAGCGTTTTTGGCGACGCTGGTTCCAGGTGGCTCTGAGCGCCCTGTTGGTTACGGCAGGCTCCTGGCTGATGTTTCCCAACAGTTTTATTTATTTTGGTGTGCTGCACGGAATGGCGCTGATGTTAATTGTGGTGCGCCTCTCTGCGCACTGGGGGCAGTGGCTGTGGCTGCTGGGCGCGCTGGCTATTTCTTCTAAATTCATTGCCGAGTATCTGCTGCAGACTGGCCCCTTGACCCCGTGGGTTGAAACCATGAACAGCGTGCACTGGAACTGGTTGGGCTGGATCAGCAAAAACCCGGTGACCGAAGACTATGTGCCGTTGTTTCCCTGGCTGGGTGTGATGTGGTGGGGTGCAGCCTTTGGAAGCTGGGTGCTAAAGCAGCGGCCCGAGTGGTTGGTGCAACCGGTGCCGAAGGCTCTGCATGTACTTGCCCGGCTGGGTCGTTGGAGCTTGAGCTACTACCTGATTCACCAGCCCGTGTTGCTTGCTTTGGTGAGCGGCGTGAGTTGGATACTTCTCTAATCATTCCACCGTTGTTTTCATAACAAGTCGATTTTCTAACCAAAAAAAGCACGTGAAAAAGGAACTGAGATGGAGCTGCTACTGAAACTTTACGCAAATCGAATCATCCTATGCATCAATGATATTTGCTGCCCCTGCATCCTTACCAAAGAGAGTTGAATAGTGAAGAAAGCGTTGATTCCCTTGGGCATATTCATTGTTCTACTAATTTTTTTGGGTGTAGGGCTGACACGTGATCCACGCGTTATTCCTTCACCGTTGATTGGTAAACCTGCACCACTTTTTACGGCACCTCGTCTGCAGGCGGCAGACCAACCATTCGCGCCGAAAGACATGCTTGGCAAAGTCTGGTTACTCAACACCTGGGCTTCATGGTGTGTGGCTTGTCAACAGGAGCATCCAATATTGGTCAAATTTGCCAAAACCAAAACAATCCCCATCATTGGACTGGACTACAAGGATAAAGAAGCCGACGGTTTGAAATGGTTAGCACGTTACGGAAACCCCTATGACGTGACGATCTCCGACAAAGACGGACGCATAGGCATTGACTTTGGTGTGTACGGTGTACCTGAGAGCTTTTTAATCGACAAAGAAGGAATCATTCGATACAAGCAAATTGGACCAATTACTGATGAAGCACTGCGCGACGAAATAATCCCTTTAATACGAGAACTGCAAAAATGAAATGTCCCCAATGTACCGAAGCCACGCTGGTCATGACTGAGCGCCAGGGTATCGAGATTGACTACTGTCCGTCATGCCGCGGGGTGTGGCTGGACCGTGGTGAACTTGACAAGCTGATTGAGCGCAGCGCCCAGGCCATGCCAGCCCAGCCTCCCACACCACCGCAGCGGGCTCAGCCACATTACGAGCAACCTATGCGTCGCCCCGATTTTGTGGACTCGGATTACAAACACCACAGCAGTCACGGTAGCCACGGTAGCCACGACGGTTATCGCAAGCGTAAGTCATGGCTGGGTGAATTGTTTGATTGAACTGCCATGAAACGATTCATCCCCCCACTTTTATCTGCCTTGCCGGACAACCCGCATCACCGTCGCTTGGCGGTTGCGCTAGGTGCCTTGTTATTGGCATCGGGGGTCACGGCCTACAGCGTTGCACCGCTGTCACCCGATGTCGCCAACCTACCCGTGCGGCAACTGATTGAGAACATTGCCCCCATCGATACGTCAGCTCAAAGGGACAGTGAACTGGTCGCACCGATGGTGCTCTACCGCAGCGAAATCACCCGTCCTTCAGATTCTTTGAACACCCTGTTACGGCGATTGGGTGTCAGCGATATCGCTGCAGCAAGTTTTCTAAGTCGCGATACGGCATCGCGTACCTTGCTGGCGGGCACTCCTGGCAAATTTGTTTCGATTGAGGCAGACGATAAGCAACAACTGCAGCGCCTGACAGCGCGCTGGCCCAGTGAGGATGGCGCCCAGTTTTCCCGTCTGGTGGTCGAACGGGGCTCCAAGGGATACACCTCACGGGTGGAAATGGGCCAATTGGAACGATCGGTACAGCTTACCAGCGCAACGGTTCGTACTTCGTTGAACGCTGCAGCCAAGGAAGCCAAGCTACCCAAACCCATTGCCGCGCAACTGGCAGGTGTTTTTGCAAGAGTGCCCGACTTCAGAGTAGATCTGAGTGCAGGTGATAGTTTTGGCGTGGTTTACGAAACGCTTGAGGTCGACGGCGAGGTCTTGCGCACTGGCAAGCTGCTGGGTGCTGAGTTCGTCAAGAACGGCAAGCAACATCAGGTGATGTGGTTTCAGGAACCCGGTCAGAAGGGTGGCTTTTACACCCTGAATGGTCAAAGCATTGACCGTGAGGCCATGTCGCTGCCACTGGATGCACCCAAGGTAAGTAGCGGCTACGGTATGCGCATTCACCCGGTCTATGGGCAGGCCAAGGCCCATGAGGGCACTGACTTTGCATCACCCTCGGGTACTCCGATACGCAGTGCGGCCCAAGGTGTCGTGACATTTGCGGGTTGGAAACAGGGTTATGGAAAATTTGTACTGGTGAAACACCGCGACCAGAAAGCCACGGCCTACGCACACTTGAGCCGAATTCAAGTCCGTAAGGGCCAGCGCGTGGCCATGGGTGACTTGCTGGGAGCCGTGGGACAGACAGGAACAGCCACCGGACCCAACCTGCACTTTGAATATCTGGTGAAAGGCCGCCCACAGGATCCCCAAGAAATCTCACGCCAATCCGCTGAAAAGTCGATTACGTTAACGACCCGACGCGATTTTGAACGTGTGGCCCAAACCATGCGTCGTCAGCTTGATGCCGCATCTCTCGTGGCACAAGCCAGTGCCGATTAACTTACAGAGCATCTGCTGTTCAATCCAACAACGTAATCCTAACCATCATGACAGACACGCCTGCAACCTCTCCTGCAAATACACCACCACCTTGCACTGCTACAGGCTGGCGAATCGCCACTATTGTGTGTTTGATAGCACTCGCTATTGCTGCCACGACAGCAATGAGCATGTTTCAACAGTTCAAGGCGCAAATGGAACACTTGCAAGCCAAAATGAAGAATCTGCCGCAGATCAAATATGTTTCTGTGCTGATAGATGACAAAAATGCACCTGCGCAATTAATCACGTTCGACCCACTAGACAATTTCGTTCAAATTCAACGCGTGAATGACATCAAAGAAGGGCCTAACGACAGCATGCAACTCTGGGCTATTCCGACCGCTGGTAAGCCCCGCTCGTTGGGCGTTGTGGCACCTCAAATCAAAACCGCGCAGATTCCGGCTACCAGCAAAATGCTGGCAGACATTACGCAATTGGCGATCAGCGTCGAAAACAAAGGTGGCGTGGAAACAGGTAAAGAGCCGCGCTTGCCCTACTTGTTCAAAGGTGCATTGATTCAGAAAGCGATGTAATTTTTTGTTTTTTAATTGCGACAAAAAAATACTAAAAACAGAAACCACGCAAACTACGACTTTGAATTGCTGGTATAGAGCGTCACAAATTGGTGACGGACTGTCAGGTTGTTGTCGGTTGAACGGCGATAACAGCCATCCCAACGAGGGCAATTGTCGCCCCAGCGATATCCCATCGGGTTAACGTAACACCATCGACGAATTTAAGCCAGAGCAGCGCAACAGCGATATACATACCGCCATAGGCCGCGTAAGTTCTCCCTGCTGCTGTTGGATGCAATGTTAGAAGCCACGCAAATAAGGCCAGTGAGACAGCTGCGGGCATCAACAAATAAAGCGGCTTAGCTTGCCGAAAAACGAGCCACGGTAGGTAACAGCCGATGATTTCAGCCAGAGCTGTGATGGCAAACAATAGGCATATACGTAGAAGTTCCAAGGTTCGATCCAGTGTATAGAAACTTCATTTTTACATACAGGTTAATGAACGCCATCGACAAGACCGGGTATCCGAATAATTTGGTGATCGACGTTGGCGCCGCCAATCAGCCGACAAACTTAGCCAAAGTGTTGACCTGAATTCCCAAGTTGCCGCTCATGGCCAACTGCAGGTCCTGTAGCAAGGCCAATGCCCCGTTTGCCAGAATGTCCATGGCCTTCTTTAAACCCTGATGGCCACCTAAAGTGCTCCACTTATGGCCATTCAAACTGCTCCACTTGGACCTCCTGATGTCCACTCGAATCCACGCTTCCTGGGTGGGCTTCAGTGGGGACGCTTAGTGCTGCTGCTTTGCCTTCGCTGTAGAGGAGACCGTCATCAAAAGGGATGTGCCAATAATTGGCAAAAGGTGGAAGCTTTTTCCACGCCGTCTGAAGAATTATGCTGACCGTAGGTGGAGCAGTTTGGGTGGCCATAAGTGGGGGCAGTTAGGGGTGGCCATCGGGGGCCAAAACGCATGCTTTTTAAGCAATCTCTGTTCGGACACCTCTAAATGCCGCGAGCGACTTCAGTCCGGCGACGAACTGTACAACCCGTAAGCTGTCTGTCGTGAACGGCGGCAATGGATCTGAAGCAGGCCTACCCGACGTCTTAAAGGACTTAATTTCTTGGAAAACTGTTAGGCAGTGTTTCATGAATGAATTCAGGCACTTAAACCTTACTAACTGTTAGGGTCATTCAGAAGAGCTGTGAGCGGGTATTCCGCCCCAGTCTCAACGGTTTGCCGGTCGTGGTGTTGTCCAACAACGATGGTTGTGCCATCGCCAGATCGAATGAGGCCAAAGTCTTGGGGATCAAGATGGGTGCCCCCTGGTTTCAGATCAGCCACCTGGCAGAAGAAGCGGGACTGGTGGCCCTGTCTGCCAATTTCGCGTTGTACGGTGATTTGAGTGACCGCATGATGAGTCTGGCGGCCGGTCTTGGTCCGCAGCAGGAGATCCATTCGATTGACGAGAGCTTCATTGACCTGAGCGGCGTTCGCGGTGACCTGGTGGCCCGCAGCCACAAGATCCGTTCACGTATCCTGCAGTGGGTGGGGATTCCTTGCGGCATTGGCATTGGTGCCACCAAGACCCTGGCCAAGCTGGCCAACCATGTCGCCAAGACGGCCGAGCGCAAACCCGGCAGCTACCCAGCCCATCTGGCGCAGGTGTGTGATTTGTCGGCCCTGTGCGAGTCTGAACTGGAAGCTGTGCTGGCAACCACCCCGGTCAATGAAGTCTGGGGGGTGGGCCGACAGATCACCAAACAGCTGACGGCCGCCGGAGTGGCCACCGTGCTGGACCTGATACGGCTCGATCCGGTGATGGTCAAAAATCGCTGGTCAGTGGTGCTGGAGCGCACGGTGCGCGAGTTGCAGGGCATGCCATGCATTGACCTGGACCATTCACCTGCGCCCAAGCAGGAAATTGCCTGCACCCGCTCATTTGGTCACCCAGTAACTGACCTGTCAGCCCTGGCTGAGGCGGTGACCGAATTTGCCAGCCGGGCTGCGGTCAAGCTCAGAAAGCAGGGTAGCCTGGCTGCGCTGGTCATGGTGTTCATCCGCACCAGCCCGTTTCGCAAAGACCCGCAGTACAGCCGCTCAACAACAGTGCCAATGCGTCGGCCAACTTCGGATACGGCTGCGATCCTTGAGGCCGCCTTGGCGGGTTTGCGGGTCATCTACCAACCATCCTTCAACTACGCCAAGGCTGGCGTCATGCTGCTGGACCTGCAATCGGATCAGATCCAGCAGGGGGAACTCGACTGGGATGACGACAGTAGCAAAGAGCGCGGGCGGTTGATGTCATCCCTGGACAGCCTGAACCAGCGGTTTGGGCGTGGCACCGTGAAGATGGCCAGTGCTGGCCTGCAGGGTGAAAGACGTGTCTGGTCGATGAAGCAGGAACGCCGGACGCCGGCCTACACCACCTGCTTGGCAGACATGCCCACGGCCAAAGCCTGAGTTCAGGAGCGCACCACATGGAATCCTTGCCTGAACTCAAACGCCAACATGCCAGACGGCTGCGCGAGGTGTATCGCTCGGCGGGGTGGCCCAGCCAGGATGTGATCGAGATTGAACTGCTGGCAGCCGGCCTATTGGAGCACCACCGACTGGATGGCCATGACTATGTGCGCGTGACGCAGGCCGGTATCCATTACCTGGCTCAAGCCGCCCAGAGCAACCGGCAAGTTTTGTCAGCGCACGAGGCCCTGGTGGATCGGGTGACGCAGGTGTTGCTGCGGGATGGTCGGCTGGTCTGGAAAAACCTGAACCTGCGCGCCTGGGTGGCACCCCAGGATGAGACACCCGGGCGCTGGAAGATGTGTCAGCCCGATGTGTTTTCCATTCGCAACAGCAGTGTGCAGGCGTATCTGGAGCCCATCGTGCATGAGATCAAGGTCAGCCGGGCCGACTTGCTGGGCGACCTCAAACGCCCTGACAAACGTGCGGCCTACCTGGACCTGGGTGGTCAGTGCTGGTATGTGCTGGGTTACGATCGCAGTGGCCACCCGATTGCCAAGGCCAATGAGATTCCCCTGGCGTGTGGGGTGATGGTGTACCAGGGCAACCAGCTGGAGGTGCTGCGGATGGCCCCCAAACGACCGGCACCGGACTTGCCGTTTGGGGTCTGGATGGCGCTGGCAAAGGCTGTGCCGATGAAGGGAACTGAGCTGGAGGGCTGCCAGGACGCGCTGGTGCTGCGCCACGACGGTTGACAAGTGCCTCGCGCAAGGAAGCAGCCAACCCTTTGTTGAGAGACAAACCCCTTCCCAGGCCGACGTTGTTCGCATGAACTGGAAACCGGCGCACACACCCTGGCAAGCGGCCAAAACGGCGACTCTTGATGCACTCCAGCATGTCGTGATAGACGATTTTGTTAAGCGTCTGGGTATGCATTGATTTCCCCTGACTGCAAACGCCATCGGTCGTTTTCAGCAAACCACAATGGAGACATTTCATGATCAGCGCACTTGGCAAAACTGCGGTCTCAGGACAGGACCTCAACCTGGGGTCTGGTAGGCTCAGAGTGCTGATCGCCGCCAATGGCCGTGCACACCTGTGCCTTGAACCCTGCTTCAGTCTCGAAACGAATTGACCCTTCCCATGCGTGTCCTGCTCTACAAAGACCTCAACACCCGACGCGTCAAGTCGGCTTTTGACAAATTACGCGCTTTTCTGGAGGCCGATGACTTTCGCAGTGCCGATGTCAAAAAGCTCAGCCCCACCCCGTATTGGCGTGCCAAGCTCGACTACAGTAACCGCTTGCTGCTGCAATTTGCGCGCTACGGCAGCGAGACCGTCTGCCTGGCCCTCGAAGTTATCGACAACCACGCCTATGAGAAATCGCGCTTTCTGCGTGGCGCTGCGCTCGATGAAGCCAAAATCGAAAAGGAGCCAGTCCTCAAAGACGCCGCCACTGCGCACACCCAGAGCGACACCCAACAGCTGCGCTGGCTGCATGCCAGTCGCCAGAATTTCGACCTGCTGGACAAGCCCATCATGTTTGATGACGCCCAGGAACGTGTGCGGCAACTGCCCGCACCAGTGGTGGTGGTCGGCTCAGCGGGCTCGGGCAAGACGGCTGTGACCCTGAGCAAGCTGCGAGAGGCGACGGGGCGTGTGCTGTATGTGACGCTGTCGAGCTTTCTGGCGCAATCGGCGCGGACGCTTTATGACGCGCACGGGTTCGAGAACCCAGCCCAGGAGGCCGAGTTTTTGAGCTACCGAGAACTGGTGGAGACGTTGCGCGTGCCCACTGGGCGCGAAGTCACCTTTGCCGCTTTTTCTGGCTGGTTTGATCGCCACCGCCAAAGCGCACGTCAGGCGCTGGGTGATCTGGATGCGCACGCGCTGTTTGAAGAGTTTCGCGGGGTAATCACCGCGGGTGTGCAGGGCCCGCTTGACCTGCCAAGCTACCTCGCGCTGGGCGCCCGCCAGTCTCTGCTTGATGGACCAGCGCGTGAAGCGGCCCACGGGCTGTTTCAGCGCTACCAGCAATGGTTGGTTGAAGCCAAGCTGTTTGACCTGAATCTGGTGGCCTTCGAGTGGCGCGCCCTGGCGCAGCCGGTGTATGACTTTGTCGTCATTGATGAAGTGCAAGACCTCACCAACGTCCAGCTGGCACTGGTGTTGGCTTGCCTGAAAACACCCGGGCAGTTTCTGCTGTGCGGTGACTCCAACCAGATCGTGCACCCGAACTTCTTCTCGTGGGCTGCGGTACGCACCATGTTCTGGCACGGCTTGGCCGGTGAAGCGGCACAGCGGCAAACGCTCTCTGTCCTGCAAGCCAACTTTCGCAACACCCGCTGCGTCACCGAACTGGCCAACACGCTGCTCAAAATCAAGCAAGCCCGCTTTGGCTCCATCGACCGGGAAAGCAATTATTTGGTGCAAAGCACCTCCCAGACCGAAGGGGCTGTCACCCTGTTGCCTGCCAAAGAGGCGGTGCTGCGCGAGCTTGATACTCGCACCCGAGCCTCTGTTCGCCATGCGGTGGTGGTGCTGCGTGATGAAGACAAGGCCGCCGCCCGGGCTTGTCTGCACACACCGCTGGTGTTCTCGGTCCACGAGGCCAAGGGGCTTGAATACCCCCACGTCATTTTGTACGCCATGGTCTCAAGCCAGCGCGCTGCCTATGCCCAAGTCTGTGATGGTGTGGCACCCAATGACCTGCAAGTGACTGAGCTCAATTACAGCCGCGCCCGTGACAAAGGTGACAAGTCGCTGGAGTTGTACAAGTTTTATGTCAATGCGCTGTATGTGGCCATGACCCGCGCGGTGGAGAGTCTGACTCTGGTGGAGTCCGACACCGCACACCCACTGCTGCAGCTATTGGATCTGAAGGTTGCCGCTGAGAGCCAGGGCGGCAGCAGCGTGGTGCAAACCTCCAGCCGCGAAGAATGGGCGCAGGAGGCGCGCAAGCTTGAGTTGCAGGGCAAGAAAGAGCAGGCACGAGCTATTCGGGATGCATTTTTGCAGACGAAAACAGTGCCCTGGACGCCGTGGTCTCAATCGATGATCGAGGAGCTGCTGCCACGCGCACTGAATCGAACCCAGCCCTCCAACAAGCCGCGCCAGAGTCTGATGGACTACGCGTTGTGGCATGGCCAACAGGCCTGGGTGGAGCAGTTGGCGCTGCAGGGCGGGTTTGAACCTGCGCGAACCTTGGTTCCGGGAGACGCGTACGGTCGGCTCAAACTGCGCACCGAGTTTTCCAACTTCGACACGCAGGCAAGTCTTGACTACGCCCGTGAATTCGAACATCTGGAACAACTGGGCTACCGCGCCGTCAAGGCTGTGCGTCAACGCCATCTGCAGCCCTACACGGTGCACAATTTCAAGGACTTGCTGCGACAGTGTGACCAATACGGGGTCGACCATCAGACGCTGACCGGAGGCACGCCCTTGATGCTGGCTGCTGTTGCAGGCAACCTGCCACTGGTTGAGGCGCTGCTGCAACGCGGCGCAGACGCCCAAGCAACCGACGAGTTTGGCCATACCGCCTGGATGGCCGCTTTGAACCGTGCCATGGATGACCCCGACTTTGCGCGACAAAAGGTCGGCGCCTTGGCTCACTTCATTGCGCCGACGGTGATCGATGTGCAAGTTGACAACCGGCTGGTGCGTCTGGAGCGCCATCAGGGTGAATACTGGATCCTTGGCATGATGCTCGCTGGCCTGAAAACACTCAGGACGCGCTGCGTGAAGCGCCTGCATCACCCGTACAAATATGAGTCAGGCTTCTTTGCGCACGCCCTGCAAGACAGCCTGGAGAGCTTGCCCGAGTATCTGTGGCCTGCCAAGCGGCGCAAGCGCAGTTATGTCAACGCTGTTCTGGCGCGCGCCGAGGTCAACAGCCAATATCAGCCTGCGCGCAAATTGTGGCTGCGTACCAAGAATGGCCACTACTTGCCCAACCCCGAGATGCAACTGCGCAGCCCGAGTGCCAACGACGCGCTATGGCAACCCGTGATGCAAGCGCTCAACGTCGAGTGGGTGGATGCCGGCACCCGGCCTGCGTCCCCCTATTCACTGAGCATCAGTGGGCTGCTTGAAACCATCAAAGCCGAGGAAAAGCCTGAATTTTTTTGAAAGCAACGGGCAAGTTCCCCCATGCATTGACGCGATGCTCAGGTGTACTTGGGATTTTGACCAACGGATATGGTGTAGCCTGCTAACTTGACAGCCTTCTCCTGGCTCAACTACAATTAACCCAACTGTTGGGATTGCATGAAGGTATGCACACATCAAGGCTTGCTGATGGCGGTGCTCACCCGCAATGAGCATTGCCCGCCCCATGTTCATGTTGGCTCAGCGGACTGGGAAGCGCGCTTTGAGTTCAGCTTCTGGCACAACGGTGTGCGCTTGTGGGACGTGGTGCCCGTGAAAAATCAGCCCCCGGTCACGGTGCTTGAGGGCTTGCGCCAGGCCTTGAAGAAGCCACAGCATCTGCGCAGGGCGCGAATCTGTTGGTGGCAAAGTTTTCAGGCCGTGTGTTTGGTCAACCAGATGTGGGATGCGCAGGCGCAAGAGGTGGTGTCGCCCCAAGATAAACGACCTGGTGCATTTCTTATTCAAACAGCGGTCTTTGACGCACTGCGCTATCAGACCGTTTTGCAATTGAAAGGGGCCAGTAGCCCTGTGGAGATCCAGCTATGACAACGATAAAGGCATCCACCCGTTTTGACGAACCTGTCACATCAGAGGTTCTAGACCAAGCCATTGAGCATGGTCGTAAGCGTGCGTCTCCTGGCGTGCGTGCTTTGGCCGTGCAATATGTGCCCCAGTTGGGATCTCTCTTGTTCAGTTTTCTTGATCACAGTGCCGTGGCCTTGCCTGTCAGGAACTATCCAGAGCTGGCGGCTCTGGATGACAGTGAGCTACAGGCCCTGTCGTTGGGGTTTGGCGGCAGCGCGCTGTGCCTGAAGACGCGAGATCTGCACGTGTCCATCGCGGGCTTGGTGTCTGCCAGTCAGCCCTTGATGGACATGGCGGCAAGTCTGGTGGCCGTTCGCAATGGACGAAAAAGCAGCGCAACCAAATCTGCTGCAGCCCGCGAGAATGGGCGTAAAGGTGGCCGACCGAAATTAGTACTGGCGGTGTGACAGAAAACAGCTCATGGATGAAGTGGCCTGCCTGCAACTTTGCTGCCGTTCACTCGGGCGACTGTGAGTACCCGCTGTAGGCTGAAAGCTGGTGCTCCCGACAGTCGGCTTTCCGGTGGTCCAGTTCAACCCGGTTCAGCAGCCGGTCATAGCCTACGGCATCGTGCCCATAGGAGTCAGTGGGCAAAGTGAGGACCGGACGTTCGCGGGTTCAGCCCGACAAGCCAAAGCAGCCATTCAAATTTCAGGATCAAATTTTCCGATTGGCGGTCGGCAGTGCAGAGGGAGCGGTCATACAGTCATATCCCCCATTTGGGGGATGTTCAGGTCATTCACATACGGCCACAATGCTGCGGTTGCTGACAGCCACGATAGGCGGGTTACGGGAAGTCCAGTTCAGTGACTGGTCAACTCATACGTTTGCTTGACTTTGATTTGCAAATCAGTTGATGAACAAGAACAGCCCGAAAAGTCGGGGTTCCTGTGCATGGTTTCGCGGCGTCAAGAAAACTGCCGTTTCGTTGACAACAATTTCACACAGAAATTTGGCTTTGGTCGGTCAGTAATAGGCTGAAAGCCGATGCCCGATGGGCGGATTGCAAATATTTGCTTATGAGATAAGATAGCAAGGTAACATCCCATTCAGCTTTCACTTGTTAACCTGCGGAGTATTTTCCAATGCGCAAATTTTTAATGATTTTCTGTTCGATATTTTTTAGTCTATCAGCAACCGCTCAGCAGGTGCCTTTCGAATTGAAAGGTTTGCGCATTGGGATGCCCAGCGCTGAAGCCAAGGCTCTATTCCCAACTTCGATGTGTCCGCCTATCGGTGGTGCAATGGTGTGTAGTGTTGGCACTGTGTCGTTCGGCGATGCTACCTCTGCGAGACTCAGCTATGTGCTACTCGATAACAATGTTATTGACATCTATATTTCACTTAATGAAACTGAATTTAATGGCGTCGTTGATGCCTTGAAATCCAAGTTCGGAATGCCAAGTCGGGAAGAGAACAGTATTATTCAGAATCGTATGGGTGCAAAATTTGAAAACGTAACTTTGTCATGGACAAATGGAGATATTTCACTTACGGCAGAGCGGCGAAACACTAGCGTCGACAAATCCAAGGTGGATATGTTCTCTAAATCAGCGTTAGTTGAATGGAACCGTCGAAGAAAAGAATCATCTTCCGCATCTGCAAATAAACTTTAAGTACCGAGCGCATCAAGCGGGCTTTTGGCGCCGTTGCTTCCGTGCCAATGGATGAAAAAACCAAGCCCAATGTAGGTAGGCCCTTTCAGTTTGGGGGCTATAGTGCAGATAAGAAATGCGCTCACGGAGCTGGTCAAGCAGTCGCACAGAGCGCAAAACGGGAGTGGCGACTTTGTTAGATGCAATGTGCCTGTGCATAAAAACAGTATATTGCTGTAAGTCTATGAAAAAAAGAGATTTTTTGATGAAAAGTGAAACACGTTATCTGACTGGCTACCTCGTTATCCGGCAAATTTGCGCGATAAATCAAAGTTAGGTTTCTCAAACCCACTCCCATTAAGGACACAGAAATGGAAATCACGATTGGTAAATACCGGCCCGACGCAGAGCTTGTTGAGGCAGTTGTCAGATACAACGAAATCATTGAGGGTCATGGTTTTTCTGCCCAGGTAAATGTGTGGGTTCCAAATGTTGATTCCCTCGCTGAGGTTCGCAGGCTTGCCACCGAAGCAGCACATAATTTCCTACAGCGAGCGCTATCGGCCCATTCCGCTTTAGGTCATTCACAATAAATTCCGTCAGTTCTTTTTCGTCCATGTGCGTCTCCTTAAAACCTAACCCGGCGGTCAAGGCAGCTACGCTGGGACGCCGCTAAAGGGGCGCCCCTTACCTCCACGTTGACGGCATGCGAACACTGTAATTGTTTTGAACCACAAAGGAGATAACTCATGGCACTTAAACCAGGACCAAAACCGATAGCAGATTCAACAGGGAAGCCGGATCAGCGCCGCCGTGATAACAAAACCACACCAGGAAATACACCGGACCTCAAACCTAGCAAATCGAGCAATCCCCCCAAAAAAAATAAATGACACTTTGCTAGTTATATTTCCCTTCTAACCCGGCGGTCAAGCGGACTGGCCTACGGCCAGCCGCTTACCTTACTTGTTAGCGGGCAGGGACAGATGGATTTCGACTGGGGGGCGTTTTTAACAGCTCATGCCAGCGCAATTTTTGCACTGGCCGGTGCATTCGGCGGTGGCATCCTGTCATTCGTCGGTGCGTTGCTCCTAAAGAAGCGGGAGTTCAGTCTTTCACTATCCGGCAAACTCTTAGATCGTCGCATCGCCGCGCATGAAAAAGTCATTGCTCTTGCGACTGAGATGCGCGTGATGGTTGCTTTAGGGGGTTTCTCGGCGTCTGGAGATGTCCGTCGCGCACCACAGGTGATGATTTCTCGGGACACCTTCGAGGATTGGTTTAGACGCTTTACACAGCTAAGCCTTGAGGGCACATCCTGGCTCTCTACTGCGACAAAGCGAGAAGTGAACTTCATCCAAGACTATCTCATCACATTGCATCTCTATCTGGAACGAGTTCCATCGGATCAGTTTCTAGGCCTCGGCGAGATTATTCGTCAGGACTTTGTTGATTTGTCCTCGTCCCTGGAGAAGACAGCCTTTACGTTCTTCCAAAGTGGTGTTCGCAAGTTGCAGCCAGATAGCTTGGACAAATGGCACAAGTACAAGCGCGGAGAGACAGAGCGGCGTTTGAGCGAAACATTGTTAGTCACAAACCAAAGCGCATTTTCCCAAGTGCAGAACGATGACCAAGCCCGCTAACAAACGCTTCGAGCCGACCGCCCAAAAGCTGCGCTATTGGGTTCCCTCCGCGCTGTGCGCCCCGGCGCCGACAGTCGATGGCCGAAAGATATTCAACGTCAACCCAGACAAGGAAGCCGCATTGAACTATGAATTTGTTCTTCGCCATGGGCATGCCGAACTTATTAATACCCGGTTCTCACAAGAACACATATAGCTTATGGCAAGCCGGAGGACAAATGCCTGACAAACGCTTAGAGAGAGACGCTCCGCCGACAAGCCGGCTTCACGCCCCTCGAGCTGCACGTTAGCCATTCCGGCCATGGACCTCTCCAAAGATATTCTTGCCCTCCTTACCCAGCTAATGCCGGGTTTTCTCACGGCTTGGGTCGTCTACGGACTCACGACCTATACGAAGCCAAGTCAGTTCGAGCGCTTAGTCCAAGCACTGATCTACAGCTTCATAGTCGGCACGCTGGTTGCGGCCGCTGAGCCATTGTTACTCCTGGCCAGCAAAGTTGTGCGCCTTGGTACATGGGACCATTCCGCCGAGGTTATCGCGTCGGCAATATTCGCAATAGCACTTGGTCTCTTACTTTCCTTTTTCATGACAAACGATGCCTTTTTCCGGCAAGCTAGGCGCCTTGGGATTACGTCGAGAACTGCTTTCCCCTCTGAGTGGTATGGAGCATTTGCGGTTCGGCCACCACGGTACGTAGTCTTGCACCTTGAGGGCGGGCGCAGAATCACTGGGTATCCGATGGAGTGGCCAACGGAGCCCATATCTGGGCACTTCAAGTTGACCGACGCTGCTTGGCTTGATGATCAAAACAAAGAAATCCCGTTGGATATGAACGACTCCATCCTTATTGCCGCCAAACAAGTCGAAATGGTGGAATTCTTGAAAAACATACAGGAGAGAACAAATGCCGCAGAAACAGCCTAATCCTCCTCCGGTTCGCCCTGTTCCAATCCCACGGTCCGGTGGTGTTAGAGGAAACGTGAATCCTCCGACTACTGCTTCTCGTCCGCCACCACCTCCACCGCCCCCGCCGAAAAAGAATGGCTAGTCCATTATTCGAGTCCACCTGCGCGAAAAGCCACGTAGGCGCTTCAACTTCAAGTAACGCGCCAACCAATAGGATTTGTATGGCCGCTGTCTGGAAATTTGGCTGTCGGCTTTCAGCCTTGAAGAGTCACTGGCCTGGAGTTTGGCCAGTCTTCCGGGCTGCCGACTGATCAAGGCTGATGGCTGTCGGCCAAGTTGTCGTAATGCCCGCCAGATAGCCGACACTGGCTGAACCTGTTGGCTGACCTGGTGGAGGCGACGGGGCGTTATGTCAAGTCAGTGGGGCTTGTGAGCCAACAGCTTTTCGATTGGCAGCTTGGTAATGGCGAAGCCCATCAACAGTATGGTGGCCCAAATGGCAAAGTCGTTTGAGATTGTTATGCCCTCGTACCACGCACCCACCAGCACAGCGAAGACCGGAAAAATAATGAAGACAAACGAGAGGATCACCGGGCTGAGCCGTTTGAGCAGATGGAAATAGAC
>Ga0209066_10000483_pt1 | contig 58593 bp, 61 predicted proteins | sample All_14_2_FD_187198 | JGI IMG/M metagenome (GOLD analysis project Ga0209066, IMG submission 187198) | Freshwater microbial communities in response to fracking from Pennsylvania, USA - Allegheny Zone_MetaG_DW_15 (SPAdes) (version 2) ...
CACCACGCTGCGCTACGACGGCCAGGTCATCGTCGTCACCGGCGGCGGGCGAGGGATGGGCTTGGCGCATGCGAAGCTGCTCGCCTCCCGCGGGGCGAAGGTCGTGGTCAACGACCTCGGCGTCGCCGCCTACACGCGCATGACGCAGACGATGTTCGCCGGCGGCGACGCGCAGGGGAACGAGAACCTCGAGGAGTGGTGGAAGACGTACATGAGCCCGGACGTGGTCGCCGCGGCCGCCGCCTACCTCGTCCACCACGACGTCCCCGTGAGCGGCGAGATCTTCGACACCACGGGCGGGCACCTCGAGCGCATGTTCCTCGCCTCCACCCGCGGGTACACGAACCCGCGACTCACCCCCGAGGAGGTGCGGGACCACTGGGACACGGTGATGGGCCAGGAGCACGACAGCGTCTACGCCAGCGGCTGGGAGTCCGCGATCTCCCAGTTCAACGACATCGTGGCCGCGGGCGCCGACCCGCTTCCGGGGAGCTCAGCGGCGCGGTCGCCGGGGCGCTCGGCGCCCCGGCGCGGGGCGAGAGCGCCGGACGACCGGTCAGGTCAGCCAAGGGGCGACTCGTGGTGGTGGCAAGTGAGGGATTCGAACCCCCGAAGTCTGAGACGTCTGATTTACAGTCAGATCCCTTTGGCCGCTTGGGTAACTTGCCGTGGCGCCACCGACCGCGTGTACTCACCCGTCCGATCGCGCTGAACAAGGATACAAGGTCGACGGGGGCACGGCGACCACGTGGCACCGGCGCCGGGCGCGGGGTGCGGGGTGCGGGCTAGCATTGGCGCATGGCGGACAGCAGCTTCGACATCGTCAGCAAGGTCGATCCCATGGAGGCGAAGAACGCCGTCGACCAGGCGCAGCGCGAGATCGCCCAGCGCTACGACTTCAAGGGCGTCGGCGCCGAGGTCGACTGGTCTGGCGACGAGAAGCTCCTGCTCAAGGCGAGCACCGAAGACCGCGTGAAGGCCGTGCTCGAGGTCGTCGAGTCGAAGTTCATCAAGCGCGGCATCTCGATCCGCGCCCTCGACGCCGGTGAGCCGTTCCCGAGCGGCAAGGAGGTCAGGATCGAGGTGAGCCTGAAGAACGGGATCGCCTCCGACGACGCGAAGGCCATCAGCAAGATCATCCGTGACGAGGCGCCGAAGTCGGTGAAGTCGCAGATCCAGGGCGACGAGCTGCGCGTGAGCAGCAAGAGTCGCGACGACCTCCAGGCCACGATGGCGCTGCTCAAGGGCAAGGACTTCGACGTCGCCCTGCAGTTCGTCAACTTCCGCTGACCCGCGGGGGTCCCGCGCCACCGGGAGCTTCTAGGCTGGCCCCATGGACCTGCCGTGGGAGTGGAGCACGCTCTTCACCGTCCCCGGCATCGTCCTCGTCGTCGACCTCGTCATCCGCATCCTCGCGGTCATCTACATCCCGAGGAACCGGCGGCCCCAGACCGCGGCGGCCTGGTTGCTCGCGATCTTCTTCCTGCCGTACATCGGCGTCATCCTCTTCCTCCTCTTCGGCTCACGCCGCGTGCCGCGCAAGCGCCGCGCGCGGCAGGCGCAGATCGACGAGTACATCCGCGAGACGACCGACGGCATCCAGTGGCTCTCCGGCGAGGCCGGCTGGCCGGAGTGGCTGCGGCCCATCGTCGAGCTCAACCGCAACCTCGGCGCGATGCCCATCGTCGGCGGCAACGGAGCCGAGCTGCTGCCCGACTACGAGGAGTCGATCGCGCGGATGACGGAGGCCGTGCACGACGCGCGGCGCTGGGTGCACGTCGAGTTCTACATCCTCATCCTCGATGCGACGACGCGGATCTTCTTCGACGCGCTCGCGCAGGCCGTCGCCCGCGGCGTCACGGTGCGCGTGCTCTACGACCACGTCGCGTGCGTGCGCTCCCCCGGCTACCTGCGCACGGTCCGCGAGCTCAAGCGGATCGGGGTCGCCTGGCACCCCATGCTGCCCATCCAGCCGTGGCGAGGGCGGTGGCAGCGACCCGACCTGCGCAACCACCGGAAGATCGTCGTCGTCGACGGCGACGTCGCGTTCACCGGCTCGCAGAACATGGTCGACTCCAGTTACAACCGCGCGTCGAGCCGGCGCCGCGGGCTGCACTGGAAGGACCTCATGGTCCGGTTCGACGGCCCGATCGTCGCCGGGCTCAACGCGCTCTTCGTCACCGACTGGTACAGCGAGACCGGCGAGCTGCTGCTGCGCGAGGCGCCGAGGACGCTCCCGCCAAGCGGCGTCGACCGCATCGACACCCAGGTCGTGCCGAGCGGGCCCGGCTTCGACGGCGAGAACAACCTCCGGCTCTTCAACTCCCTCGTCTACGCCGCGACGAAGCGGGTCATCATCACCTCGCCATACTTCGTGCCAGACGACTCGATGCTCTACGCGATCACGACGGCGGCGCAGAGCGGCCTCGACGTCCAGCTCTTCGTCTCGGAGGTCGGCGATCAGGTCGTCACGTATCACGCGCAGCGCAGCTACTACGAGGTGCTCCTGCGCGCGGGGGTGCGCATCTTCCTCTACCGGGCGCCCACGATCCTCCACGCGAAGCACTTCACGATCGACGACGAGGTCGCCGTCGTCGGCTCGAGCAACATGGACATGCGCTCGTTCTCGCTGAACTACGAGGTGTCGGTGATGCTGCGCTCCGAGGCGGCGGTCACGAGCATTCGTCGTCTCGAGGACCACTACCGGCTGCTCTCGCGCGAGCTCACGCTCGAGGAGTGGCTGCGGCGCCCGCGGATCGTGCAGGTCATCGACAACGTCGCGCGGCTCACCGCCGCCGTGCAGTAGACAGGCGACGCCCCCAGTCGCGCCTCGTCAGTGCTGGGCGAGCCGGAACATTCCCCAGCCGAGTGCGACGAAGCGCCCGAACTGGATGAACGGGTTGCGTCGTCGACGACGCTCGCGCGGCGTGGGCAGCGGGGCGGCGTCGATCGCAGCCTGGACGTCGGTCATCGTGCTCCTCCTTCGGCGGGATGTCTGGCTACTCGGGGATGAGGTGCCACAGCGGGTATGCCTTCATCTTGTAGAGGAACGCGGTGTGCAGCATGCGCTTGAGCCAATGCGCGGCGAGCCCCACCTCGCCGACGGTGTGCTCGGGGTCTCGGCCGTGCGTCGTGGGGCGGCGGGCGAAGTCCGGCACGATCGGGGCCATCGTCATCGCGACGGCGCTGCCGCGCGCGAACCCGGTCCCGGTCGACGCGATGCACGCCGCGGGCAGCTCGGCCATCGACGCGCGGTGGGTGGCGACGTCGCTGCCGGTCGCGATCATGTCCGCGATGCTCAGCGCCGCGGCCTTGCCCATCGCGCCCGACGGCATGCCGGTGCGCGGCGGGGCCGGCGCGATGGCGACCCCGTCTGGGGTCTGCAGCGGCATCGAGATGGCGTGCGGTGGGGCGAAGGCGATGCCGACGGCGAAGTGGTTCGGCCGACCGGGCACCTGGTAGGTCGACGGCCAGTCGTCGGCCGACCACTCCTGCGGCGTCTTCGGCGTGTAGTCGGCGTCGACCTTCATGAAGCCGCTCGGCGCGAAGAGCTCGGCCGTGATCTCGGCGCCCTCGCGATCGTAGGCGCGCATGGGCACGCCGCGGAAGGGCGGCAGGAGCATCGCGAAGTCGAAGGCGAGCTCCCGCGGTGCGCCGTCCTCGTGGACGTAGTGGATGACGCCGGGGTCGACGGCGGTCACGGCCGCCCTCGTCACGGCCTTGATCCCCCGCTCGCGGAACATCGAGGCCATCCAGTCGGCCCCGTCGACGGGGCCGGCCGGCGTGCCGAACTGCATGCCGCCGACGCCGAAGTCGCCGAGCTCGGGCTCGTTGCTGAGGTAGACCACCTCCGCCCGATCGCGCACCCCGGCGCGCTCGAGCTCCTGCTCGACGTTGAAGGCGTACTCGAACGCTGCCCCCTCGCAGGTGCACGTGCCGTGGCCGACGCCGACGACGAAGCGCAGCCGCTCACCATCGCGGACGCGGCCAATGGCGGTCGCGAGGTGCTCGGCGGCCTCGACAGCGTGGGACGGCGTGCACACCGACACGGTGTGGCCGCCATCGGGGCCGAGACCCGGCGTCGCCGCGAAGTTCAGCGCCGGGCCGGTCGCGTTGACGAGGTAGTCGTAGCGCAGGCGGACGATCTCGCCGCGCCGGTCCTGGCCCGTGTACTCGATGTCGACCGCGCCCTGCGGCGACTCGGCGTCGCCGTCCGGCCGGATGGCGAACGCCTTGGCCTGGTGGAACTCGATGCCCGTGCGCCGGTAGACGGGCGCGAGCGGGAAGACCACGGCCTTCGCTGGCATCCTGCCGACGCCGACCCAGATGTTCGAGGGGATCCAGTTCCACTTCGAGTTCGGCGAGACGACGACGACATCGTGTCGCCGACCGAGTCTGCGCTTGAGGGTCAGTGCCGCCGTGTGCCCGGCGACGCCGGCACCCAGCACGACGATTCGTGCCATCGAGTCCTCGATTCCCGGCCGCCGTGGCCGCACCACCGAAGATACCCCGAGGGGTATCCGCGGACCGGGACCAAGGTCCGTCGTGGGCTCGACGCGACGGACGACCCGCTACGCCTCGTCGCGGCTGATCGCGACCATCTCGTCGCGCGGCACGACCTTGATCCGCGCGCGGCCCGCCGCCTGCCCGAGCGCGATCTCGTGCTCGTCGAGGCGGTGCCAGCCGTCGAGGTCGGTCCAGCGGACCCCCCGCGAGTCGAGGAGCGAGACGACGGCGGCCTCCTCGGGATGCGCCGGGGTCCACCAGCCGGCCTGCCCGTTCACGAGGTGGCCGATCGTCTCCATGGCGTCGGACTTCGTGTGGCCGATGAGCCCGACCGGGCCGCGCTTGATCCACCCCGTCGCGTAGACGCCGGGCACGACCTCGCCGGCGTCGTCGATGACCTGGCCCTCGTGGTTCGGGATGACGCCGCGGCGCTCGTCGAACGGGATGCCGGGCAGCGGGGAACCGAAGTAGCCGACGGCCCGATAGACGGCCTGCACCGGCACCTCGCGGAACTCCCCCGTGCCGCGGGCGCCGCCGGCCTCGTCCGGCTCGGTGCGCTCGACGCGGATCGCGGCGACCGAGCCGTCCTCACCCGCGATCAGCTCGACCGGCCGCGACCAGAAGTGCAGGTGCAGCCGCCGGCTCGCGGCGCCGACCTCGCGCTGGCGCCACTGCGAGAAGATCCGGTCGATCACCATGATCTGCTTGTTCGTCTCGATCGCGCGCGCCGAGGCCTCGTCGTAGTCGAAGTCCTCCTCGTGCACGATCATGTCGACGTCGCGGAGCTCGCCGAGCTCGCGCAGCTCGAGCGGCGTGAACTTCACCTGCATGGGGCCGCGGCGGCCGAAGACGTGCACGTCGGTGACGGGCGAGGCCTCGAGGCCGGCGACGACGTTCGCGGGCACCTCGGTCGGCATGAGATCGGCGGGGTGCTTCACGAGCACGCGCGCGACGTCGAGGGCGACGTTGCCGTTGCCGATCACCGCGATCGACTCGGCGGTGAGCGGCCACTCGCGCGGCACGTCGGGGTGTCCGTCGTACCAGCTCACGACGTCGGCGGCGCCGAAGGAGCCCGGCAGGTCGATGCCGGGGATGTCGAGGTCGGCGTCCCGGATCGCGCCCGTCGCGAAGATCACCGCGTGGTAGTGGTCGTGGAGGTCGTCGAGCGTGAGGTCGGTGCCGAAGCGGACGTTGCCGAAGATGCGGATGTCGCCGCGGTCGAGCACCTCGCGCAGGGCTGTGATGATCCCCTTGATGCGCGGGTGGTCGGGCGCGACGCCGTACCGGACGAGGCCGTACGGCGCGGGCAGCTGGTCGAAGAGGTCGATCGAGACGGCGAACGGACGCTCGTGCTTGAGCAGGATGTCGGCGGCGTAGATGCCGGCGGGACCGGCGCCGACGATCGCCAGGCGCAGTTTCTGGTCGGGACTCATGGGCGCGGGGCTCCTCGGTGCGGGGCGTGCGTGGGGTGGTGGATGCGATCGGCGCGAGCTCGGATGGCCCGCGGATCAGCCGTCGCGGTCGACGACCTTCTCGGCGAACTCGGTGAGCGCGGTCTTCACGGGGCCGTCGGGGACCGGGCCGAGCGCGGCGACGGCCGCGGCGGCGCGCACCCTGGCGTCATCGAGGGTCCGCGCCGTCACCGGGTGCTCGCGGAGCTCGGCGACGACCGCGGCGAGCTCCGACTCGTCGGTCTCGGCGTAGTAGGCGGCGTTGATCGCGCGCTCGATGCGGGTGAGCAGGTCGGCGGCGTCGGCGTCGTGTCCCGCGAGCTCGCGCAGGTAGAGCAGCGGCAGCGTCGCGACGCCGGCGCGCAGGTCGGTGCCGGCGGCCTTGCCCGTCGCCTCCGACTTCGACGAGAGGTCGATGACGTCGTCGACGAGCTGGAAGGCGACGCCGACGTGCTCGCCGAACTCGCGCAGGGGCGCGATGTACGCGTGGTCGGCGCCCGAGAACCGGACCCCGGACTCCGCCGCGGTCGCGATGAGCGATCCCGTCTTGTCGGCGAGCACCTGGAGGTAGTGGGCGACGGGGTCGTCGTCGGCGCGCGGTCCGATCGTCTCGTGGAGCTGGCCGAGGCAGAGCCGCTCGAATGTGTCGGCCTGGAGGCGCAGCGCGTCCTCGCCGAGGTGGACGAGGAGGCGGCTCGCGCGCGCGAAGAGCAGGTCGCCGGTGATGATGGCGACGGAGTTGCCCCACACCGTCTGCGCGCTCGGGACGCCGCGGCGCATCTGCGCCTCGTCCATGACGTCGTCGTGGTAGAGCGAGGCGAGGTGGGTGATCTCGAGCGCCGTCGCCGCCCGCACCACATCCGGGGTCGCCCCGTCGCCGAGCTGGGCCGTGAGGAGCACGAGGACGGGACGCACGCGCTTGCCGCCGGCCTCGAGCAGGTAGCGGGTCGTCGTGTCGGCGAGCTCGTCGGCGAACCGGACCTCGTCGAGCAGGGTCGCCTCGACCTCGTCGAGCCCGACCTCGATCGCCTTCGCGAGCCGACGCTCGTCGCCGGAGGCGAAGAGCCGCTCGCCGAGGCCGAGCGAGGAGGAGAGCGTGCTGCTGCGTCTGGCGAGCGGCACGCCGGGTTTCGCGGTCATTCGGATCCTGTCGGGTCGTCCGTCAGTCGGCGGGGGCGGCCTTCGTGCGGGTGCGGGTCGTCGCCGAGCGCTTGCGCTTGGTGACGGAGGCGAGCGCCGCGGCGTCCTCGGGCTTGCGCCCGCGGTGCAGTGCGACCACGCCGACGGTGAGGTTGCGGTGGGCGACGCGGGCGAAGCCGGCGCGGCGCAGCCACCTCGCGAGCTCGGCCTGGTCTGGCCACGCCTCGATCGACTCGCCGAGGTAGCGGTAGGCCTCGTGGTTCGAGCTCGTGCCGCGCGCGATCGTCGGCAGCACGTGCCGCAGGTAGGCGAGGTAGCCGGCCCGGACGATCGAGACCGGCGGCGAGGAGAACTCGCACACGACGATGCGGCCGCCCGGCTTGAGCACGCGGTAGAACTCCGCGAGCGCCGCGTGGGGATCGGCGACGTTGCGCAGGCCGAAGCTGATCGTCACGGCGTCGAACTCGTCGTCGCCGAACGGCAGGGCCATCGCGTCGGCCTCGATGAACTCGAGCTCCGGGTGCCTCACCCGGGCCTGCTCGATCATCCCTGCAGAGAAGTCGACCCCGATCACCCGCGCGCCGCGCTTGGCCAGCGACGCGGTGCTCGTGCCCGTGCCGCAGGCGACATCGAGCACGCGCTCGCCCGGCTTCGGGTCGACGGCCTTCGTTGTCGCGATGCGCCAGAGGGGCGCATTGCCGCCGGAGAGGATCGCGTTCGTGAGGTCGTACCGCCCCGCGACGCCGTCGAACATGGCCGCGACCTCGTCGGGCTCCTTGTCGAGGTTCGCTCTGGACACCAGGCAAGTCTATTCGGGGTCGGGGATGCTCGGGACGGCGGGCACGGATCCGGCACGAGTACCCTTGAGCGGTGACCCGTGCCCCGCTGCAGTTCGTGCGCCAGGGGCTCGGCTTCGTCGGCACCGGCGCGGTGGAGCGGGTCGAGTTCGCGGGGGACGCGCAGATCGCGGACGCGGCCTCGTGGTGGCGGACGCGCGCGGCGTCGCTGCCGCCGTCGGCGGTCGCGTTCGGCGCCTTCGCCTTCGACCCGGTCGCGTCGTCGACCCCCGGCGTGCTGCTGCTGCCGGAGCGCGTCGATCGCGTCGACGCGACCCCGGCGCCCGCGCGGGCCGCCTCGGCCGGCGCCGTCTCTGGCGACCCCGTCTCGAGCCGCCCCGGCGACATGCCACCGGCCGCATACGAGGCCTCCGTCGCCGCCGCCGTCGCCGCGATCCGTCGCGGTGAGGTCGAGAAGGTCGTGATCGCCCGCGACGTGCTCGTGCGCGGCGGCGCCGCCGGCGACCCGGCGGCGGTGCTCTCGGCGCTCGACCGCGGCGACCCGCGTGTGGCCGTCTTCGCCGTGGACGGGATGATCGGCGCGAGTCCCGAGACCCTCGTCTCGGTCCGCGACGGCCGGTTCCGCGCCCGCGTGCTCGCCGGCACCGCGCCGGCCGGGCAGGGCGCCGCGCTGCTCGCGAGCGCGAAGGATCGCGCCGAGCACGTCTTCGCCGTCGCGAGCGTGCTCGACGCGCTCGGCGGCCATGTGCGCGAGGTCGTCTCCGAGGCCGAGCCGTTCGCCCTCGAGCTGCCGCAGCTGACGCACCTCGCGACCGACGTCACCGGGATCGTCGCGGACGACTCGAGCGTGCTCGACCTCGTCGCCGCGCTGCACCCGACGGCGGCCGTCGCCGGCACCCCGACCGCGGCGGCGATCCGCCTCATCCGCGAGCTGGAGCCCTTCGACCGCGGGCGCTACGCCGGACCCGTCGGCTGGGTGGACGCCGCGGGCGACGGCGAGTGGGCGATCGCCCTGCGCTGCGCCCGGGTCGAGCCGGACGGGGCGATGCGCGCCTACGCCGGCGCCGGGATCGTCGCCGACTCCGACCCCGCCGCGGAGCTCGCGGAGACCGAGCTCAAGCTGCGCGCGATCCTCGACGCGATCGGCGGCGCATCGGGGCGCTGACCGCCGAGGCGGCCGGCGCGCGGGTCAGGCGGGCAGGGGGACGTGCACGATCGTCGGCCCCGTCGCTGCGGTGAGCGCCTGGTCGAGCCCGCCCCGGGTGTCGACCCGCACGTGGTCCCACCCGTAGGCGGCGGCGAGCGCGGCGACGTCGATCGGCTGCGGGGTGCGCATCACCCGCTCGTAGGCCGCCGCCCCGCGCTGCGCGCCCACCTCGAGCAGTTCGAAGATGGAGCCGCCGCCGTCGTCGCCGACGACGACCTGGATGCGCGGCCGCGTCTCGCCCGGCGGGAGGGCGAGCGCGCCGGCGTCGTGGAGGAGCGCGAGATCGCCGAGGAGCACGCGCGTCGTCCCGGCAGCACCCGCGGCCTGGGAGGCCTGAGCGATGCCGATCGCCGTCGCGATCGTGCCGTCGATCCCGGCGAGACCGCGGTTCGCGTGGACGGGCACGCGCTTGCCTGGCACGCTGCCGTCGAGCTCTCGGATGAGGCGCGAGGCACCGAGGATGAGCCGATCGTGCGGCCAGGTCGCGCGCCACACGGCCTCGGCGAGCGAGCGGCGCGTCACCGGGGCGCGCACCGCGGCGAGCTCGGCCCTCGCGTGGGCGCCGTCCGGGGCATCCGGGTCCGGCGGCGTGTCGTCCCCCGCGCCGACCGCGGCGCGCGATGCGGCGACCCAGCGGCCCACCCGCGCGCGGACGGTGGGGTCGCGCGGGTCGACGGGGTGCGGCACGACGACCTCGTCGACGATGCGGCGCATCCGGCGTCCCGGGTCGTAGTCCTCGGCACCCGGGCCGCGCACACCGAGGAGGTCGACGCCGTCGCGCGCGAGCAGCGCACCGACCTCTCGGCTCAGCGTCGGGCGCCCGACGACGACGACGCGGCGCACCGGGAAGCCCTCGGGGTCGCGCAGGAGGGCGCGGTATCCGACGACGAGGTTCGGACCGAACCGTGCCCCCGAGCCGACCTCCGCGGCGAGCGGCGCGCCGAGGTCGCGGGCGATGGCCTCGGCCCGCGCGCCGGCACCGGCGCCGGCGACGACGAGGGTGTCCGGCGCGGGATCGAGCTCGGCGGTGACCCGGAGGTGCACGACCGCGGGCGGACGGGCCGCGACCGGCTCCGAGCCGAGCACGGCGTCGATGACGGCGTCGGCGCCCGGCGACGAGAGCGGCTCGCGCAGCGCGAGGTTGAGGTGCACGGGCCTCGGCGAGCCGCCGTCGACCCCCGCCGCGGTCGCGACGGCGCGCGCCGCGAGCCGCCGCGCCTCCTCGACCTCGCCGTCACCGCCCTCGGGCGCCGGGATGTCCCACGAGGCGACCGCGCTGGCGAAGATCCCCGGCTGCGTGGTCGTCTGGTTGGCGCCGACCCCTCGCAGCTCCTCGGGTCGGTCGCCCGTGAGCAGCACGAGCGGCACGCCCTGGTGGTGCGCCTCGAGGGCCGCGGGGTGGAGGTTCGCGACCGCGGTGCCCGAGGTCGTCACGACGACGACGGGCGCGCCGGACTCCACCGCGAGGCCGAGGGCGAGGAAGCCGGCGACGCGCTCGTCGACGCGCACGTGCAGGTGCACGGCGCCGGTCGCCTCGAGCTCGGCGGCCGCGAGCGCGAGCGCCTGCGACCGGGATCCGGGGCCGACGACGATGTGCTGCACGCCCTGGCGCACGAGCTCGGCGAGCATCGCCGCGGCGAAGACCGTCGCGGGCGCCGTCGGCGCCCCGGTCCCGCCCGACTCAGCGATCGGGCTGCTCATCGTCGAGATCGGCGAGTTCCTGCTCGAGCCGCCGGATCCGCTCGTCCTGGGCGGACTCCTCGCGGAGCCGCTCGAGGAACGCGGGGTCGTCGTCCGGCGCCACGGGGGTCGGCGCGGGCCGGATGGGTCGACCGCGGCCGAGGAGGAACCACAGCAGCGCGCCGACGACGGGCACGAGGACGATGATGAGGGCCCAGACGGGCTTCGAGAAGGCGCGGATGCGCGCGCGGTCGACGTAGCGCAGGTCGATGAGGGCGAAGACGTCGATGACGACGGCGACGACCACCACGATGATGAGCCGACCGGTCATGGGCCGATTCTAGGCCGGGTCGCTGTACACTCGCCCGGTGCGATCCTGGGTCCTCTACACACTGGCCCGCCTCGGCGTGTTCGCCGCCGTCCTCGCGATCCTGCTCCTGGTCGGCCTGCCGTGGTGGCTCGCCGCGATCTTCGCGACCGTGATCGCCCTCGCGATCTCGTTCCTCGCGCTCGGCCGGCTGCGCGACGGGGTCGTCGCCGACCTCGCCGCGCGCGCCGAGCACCGTGGCCGCCCGACGCTCGCCGACGTCGACGCGGACGACGAGGACGCCGAGATCGAGCGCGCGGGCTGACGCCCCCTCAGAACCCGATGGCCCAGGCGGCCGCGACGGCGTAGAGCAGCGACGCCAGCGAGATCAGCCGCAGGACGAGCACGAGCTCGCGCGCGGTCTTCGCCGTCAGGGTGATGACCGCAGCGGGGATCGTTAGCAGCAGCGTGAAGAAGCCGAACGCGGCCGACGAGTACACGGCCGAGATGAGGCCGAGCACGCCGTAGGGGATCGCGAGCAGCACGACCGTGAGCACGCGCGAGGCGCGATCGCCGATGCGCACGGCGAGCGTGCGCTTGCCGACGTGGGCGTCCTGCTCGCGATCGCGGAGGTTCGCGACGCCGAGGACCGCCGAGGCGAAGGCGCCGGCCGCGACGGCGACGATCCACGCCTCCTGCGGCACGTCGCCGATGAGGGCGAAGGTCGTGCCGACGGTCGCCACGAGCCCGAAGAACACGAAGACGGCGACCTCGCCGAGGCCGGCGTAGCCGTACGGGCGGCGACCGCCCGTGTAGAACCACGCGGCGAGGATGGCGACGGCGCCGACGGCGATGAACCACCAGTGCCCGGTGCGCACGGTGATGACGAGCCCGGCGGCGGCGGCGAGGGCGAAGCACACGAGCGCCACGGTGAGCACCGCGCGAGGCGATGCCGCGCCGGAGGCCGTGAGCCGACGCGGGCCGCTGCGCACCGCGTCGGTGCCGCGGACGCCGTCCGAGTAGTCGTTGGCGAAGTTCACGCCGATCTGGAGGAACACCGCGACCGCGAGGCAGGCGAGCGCGCGCAGCCAGTGCCAGCCGGGGCCGTCGGCCTCGCTCGCGGCGAGGTGCGCGACGCCGACGCCGAGGATCACCGGGGCGACCGAGAGCGGCAGCGTCGGGATGCGCGCGGCGCCGATCCAGTCGAGGAGCGTCGCACGGCGGGGCGCGACCGCGCCGGGACGGCCGGAGGCGCCGGCGGCCCGCGCCTTGGCCTTCGCCTTCGGCGGCACCGGGCGCGCGGCGGCGCCCTGGACGGTTCGGGGATCGATGCGCTGGGGACGTGCGGCGGCCACGCGAGGATTCTAGGCGCGCGGGATCAGCGGCGCCGCGCGATCGCGGCCGCGGCGGCGCGATCGGGCTTGCCCGTGGCGGTCACGGGGATGCGATCGACCCGGACGAGGCGCAGTCGTCCGGCCGCGGGGCCGAGCGCGGCGACGGCGAGCGCACGGACCTCGCCGGCGTCGAGCGCGCCGGTGTGGAGGACCGCGGGCACGGCGCCCCAGGCGCCGTCGTCGGCGAGCGCGACGGCGAGCACCTCGCCGGCGCCGGGCACCCCGGCGACGGTCGCGGCGAGCTCGCCGAGGTGGAGCTTCGCCCCGCCAGAGACGATGACGTCGTCGACCCGGCCGGTCACGACGAGCCGCCCGCTGTCCGGCTCGATGACGCCGGCGTCGTCGGTGCGGTACCAGCGGCGGCCGTCGTGCTCGACGAAGGCCTCCGCCTCGCGCTCGGGGTCGTCGAGGTAGCCGTCGGCGAGCGCGGCGCCGGCGAGATGGATGCGGCCGTCGAGGATCGCGACGGCGGTGTCGCCGACGGGGCGGCCGTCCCAGACGCAGCCCCCGGCGGTCTCGCTCGCCCCGTAGGTCGTGACGACGGCGACTCCGGCGTCGCGCGCGCGGGCGAGCAGCGCCGCGGGCGCGGCCTGACCGCCGACGAGCACGCCGTCGAGGCGCTGCAGCGCGGCGCGGCCGCCCTCGTGCTCGAGGAGCGCGGCGAGCTGCACCGGCACGAGCGAGGTGTAGCGGCGGTCGGCGTCGAGCCGGTCGGCCGCGGCCGCGACGGCGACCGGGTCGAGGCCGCCGCTGCCGACGACGACGGGCTCGGTGCCCATCGTGATCGATCGCACGAGCACGCCGAGTCCGGCGATCCACTGCGCCGGCAGCGCGAGCAGCCACTGGCCGGGCCCCCCGAGCGCGGCCTCGGCGGCGGCGGCGCTCGACAGCAGCGCCGACGTCGAGAGCGCGACGCGCTTGGGCCGACCCGTCGAGCCGCTCGTGCCGACGACGACGGCGATGCGCTGCGGCACGGTCGCCGGCAGCGCGGCCGGCGGCGGCGCCCCGATCGCGATCGGATGCAGCGCGGGCCCGTCGGCGGCGAGCGCCGCGCGCAGCGCCTCGAGCAGGCGGGGCGGGTCCGCCTCGATCGCGCGGAGCGCTCGCGTCATCGGTCCGTCGCCGCCCGGCTCAGAAGCGCCAGGGGTATGGGGACCAGTCCGGCTCGCGCTTCTGCAGGAACGCGTCCCGGCCCTCGACGGCCTCGTCGGTGCCGTAGGCGAGCCGCGTCGCCTCGCCGGCGAAGAGCTGCTGGCCGACGATGCCGTCGTCGACCGCGTTCATCGCGTACTTCAGCATCCGGATCGCCGTCGGCGACTTCGTGAGGATCGTCTCGGCCCACTCGATCGCCGTCGACTCGAGCGCCGCGTGGGGCACGACCGCGTTTACGGCGCCCATCTCGTGGGCACGCTGCGCCGACACCTCGCGGGCGAGGAAGAACACCTCGCGGGCGAACTTCTGCCCGACCTGCTTGGCGAAGTACGCGCTGCCGTAGCCGGCGTCGAACGAGCCGACGTCCGCATCCGTCTGCTTGAACCTCGCGTGCTCCGCGCTCGCGATGGTGAGGTCGCAGACGACGTGGAGCGAGTGCCCGCCCCCGGCGGCCCAGCCGGGGACGACCGCGATGACGACCTTCGGCATGAACCGGATGAGGCGCTGCACCTCGAGGATGTGGAGCCGGCCGGCGCGGGCGGAGTCGACGACGCCCGCCTCGTCGTCGGAGTACTGGTAGCCGTCGCGGCCGCGGATGCGCTGGTCGCCCCCCGAGCAGAACGCCCAGCCGCCGTCCTTCGGGCTCGGCCCGTTGCCGGTGAGCAGGACGACGCCGATGCGGGGGTTCGTCCGCGCGTCCTCGAGGGCGATGGCGAGCTCGTCGACCGTGTGCGGACGGAACGCGTTGCGCACCTCGGGACGGTCGAAGGCGACGCGCGCGATCCGGCCGCTGCGGTCGTGGTGGTACGTGATGTCGGTGAGCGAGGCGAAGCCGGGCACCGGCGCCCACACCTCGGGGTCGAAGAGCTCGGAGACGTCGGAGGCCATAGCACCAGGGTAGGCCGAGGCGGTGCCGCCGCGGCGCGCAGCGCTCGCGGCGACGGCGTCAGGACGAGAAGAAGGTGAGGATCTGCAACAGGATCCAGGGGTTGGCGATGACGCCGGCGAACGCCGCGAGCAGCCCGACGACCCGGCTGCGGCGGGCGAACGCGGCGCCGATCCCGACGACGACCGTCGCCGCCGACAGGCCGATCGCGACCCAGGCGAGCGTCGTGGCGGCCGCGTGGGCCCCGGTGGAGTCGACCTGGACGGCGACGCCGGTGAGCACCGCGGTCGCGAGCGCGAGGGCGGCAGCGGTCCAACCGACGACGGGGAGCAGGCGGGCTCGCCCGGATGCCGGCTCGGGCTCGGCGGCGTGCGCGGCGCCCTGGCCTGCCGCGGCACTCGGCCCTCCCGCGGCCGCCGACGGCACCGCCTCGTCGTCGACGAGCTCGGCGATGACCACCTCGTCGTCGTCGACGACGATCGCCGAACTCCAGGCCGGCGTCGGGATCGCGACCGGCTCGCCCCGGATCACCGGCGAGACCGCCGTGTCAGGCCGCAGCTCGGCGCTCGCGGGCCATCCGGCACCCGCGGGGAGGTCGTGGGGCGGGCCGCCGAGCGGCACGGCGGCGGTCGACTCGTCGTCAGACCGCGCCTCCACGGCTCCACGATACCCGTGGGCTTGCCAGACTGGAGTCGTGCCGCCCTCGCCGCAGGATCTCATCGAGCTCGCCGTCGTCGTCGCGCTGCCGATGGCGACGCGATTCCGACGCATCGACACGCGCGAGGCCCTGCTCCTCGCGGCCCCGAACGGGTGGGCCGAGTGGTCGCCGTTCCCGGAGTACGACGACGCGGTCGCGACGCGCTGGCTCCGCGCCGCGGTCGAGGACGGATGGGGTCGGCGGCCGGCCCCGCGCCGCGACGCGGTCCGGGTGAACGCGACGATCCCTGCCGTCGCGCCGGCGGCCGTGCCCGCGATCCTCGCCCGCTTCCCCGGCGCGCGCACCGCGAAGGTGAAGGTCGCCGAGCGCGGCGAGTCGCTCGCCGACGACCTCGCCAGGGTCCGCGCCGTGCGCGCGGCGATCGGCCCGCTCGGCCGCATCCGCGTCGACGCGAACGGCGGATGGGACCTCGCGACGGCCGAGACGGCGCTGCGCGCGCTCGCCGAGCACGGGCTCGAGTACGCGGAGCAGCCGTGCGCGGGCATCGAGGAGCTCGCCGACCTCCGGGAGCGGCTCGACGGCCTCGTGCGGATCGCCGCGGACGAGTCGGTGCGCACCCCTGACGACCCGCTCGCGGTCGCGCGGGCGGGCGCCGCCGACGTCCTCGTCCTCAAGCCCCAGCCCCTCGGCGGCGCGGCCGCCGCGCTCGCGATCGCCGAGGAGGCCGGACTGCCGGTCGTCGCCTCGAGCGCGCTCGAGACCTCGGTCGGCCTCGCCGCGGCCGTGCGCTTCGCCGCGGCGCTCCCCGACGACGACCTCGACCACGGGCTCGGCACGGCGGCGCTCTTCGCCGACGACGTCACCGACCACCCGCTCCTGCCCGTCGGCGGCGCGATCGCGGTGCGCGAGGTCGCACCAGACCGCGAGCGCCTCCGCGCGCTCGCGGCGCCCGCCGACCGGACCGCGTGGTGGCTGGCCCGGCTCGAGCGCTGCGCGCGGCGGCTCGGCGAGGACTGATCGCACCGCCTCCCGGCTTCCCCCCGAGGGCGCGCGTGCTGGGGCTACCCCCACCCGGGATCGGCCGGGAGGCGGGATGCCGGGGCCGTGCGGCGCGCGCGTAGCGTGAACCGCGTGACCATCACCGCACCGACCGACCCATCGCCGGACGCCGCACGCGTCGAGCCGGAGACCGCCAGGCCGTCCCTTCCCGCCATCCGCCCCCTGCATCCCGTCGCGACCGCGCTCATCGGCGTCGCCGACCTCGTCGTCGACCTCGTCGTGCTCGGGATCACCGGCACGATCATCGTCGCGCTCGTGAGCGCCGGCGGCAGCCTCATCCCGTTGCTCGGCCTCGGCCTCATCGTGCTCCTGCTCGCGGTCTGGGTGCTCCGCGGGTACGACTGGGTGGAGCGGCGCAGGACGGGCGCCGTCTACGGCGTCCGGATCCCCGGCCTGCCCAGGCGGCGCAGCCCGTACCCCGGGTTCAAGGGCTTCCTTCACCAGTGCTGGCTCGACGCCTCCGACTCGACGCCATGGCGTGCCCTCGCGCATCTGCTCGTGAGCACCGTGGTCGCGACGGTGTGGTTCGTCCTCACCGTCGTCGGCATCGGCATCGGCATCGGCACGGTCGCCGCCGCGGCGAGCGGCCGCTCCGGCGGCGCCGACGTGCTCAGCCGGGTCGAGGCGTGGCTCGGCGGCCCGTTCGCGCTGCCGCTCGGCATCGTCGCCATCGTCCTCGGCCTCATCGTCGCCCTGAGCTACGGCGCGATCGACCGCTCGCTCACGCGCGGGATCCTCGGTGCCAGCCGCGCCGCGATCCTGCAGCAGCAGGTCGAGGCGGTGCGCGCCCAGCGGTCGGGCGCCGTCGCGGCCGCCGAGCAGCAGCGCGTCTCGATCGAGCGCGACCTCCACGACGGCGTCCAGCCGCGGCTGGTGTCCGTCGCGATGTCGCTCGGGATGGCGAAGGCGAAGTTCGACACCGAGCCGGAGGCGGCGCGCGAGCTCATCGACGCCGCGCACGCCGAGACGAAGGACGCGATCACCGAGCTGCGCCGGCTCGCGCGCGGCCTGCACCCCGCCGTGCTCCAGGACCGCGGCCTCGACGCCGCCCTCTCGGCGATCGTCGCCCGCTCCCCCGTGCCGGTGACGCTCGACGTCGACCTCGCCGAGCGCTGCGACTCGCAGGCGGAGGCGGTCGTCTACTTCGCCGTCTCGGAGGCGATCACGAACATCGCCAAGCACGCCTCGGCGACGCGCTGCTCGGTCAGGATCGACCGGGTCGGCGACCGCGTCGTCGCGACGATCACCGACGACGGGATCGGCGGCGCCGTCGTCGGCGCGACCGGCGCGCCCGCGATCTCCGCCGGTGGACTCGTCGGCATCCGCGACCGCGCCGTCGCCGCGGGCGGCTCCCTCCGGGTGTCCAGCCCGGCCGGCGGCCCCACCGTCATCACCGTGGAGGTGCCATGCGCATCGTGATCGCGGAGGACTCGGTCCTCCTGCGCGCCGGGATCGCCCGGCTGCTCACCGACGCGGGGCACGAGATCGTCGCCGCCGTGAGCGACGCGACCGGGCTCCTCGGCTCCGTCGCCGAGCTCGCCAGGTCCGGCGCCGCGCCCGACCTCGCCATCGTCGACGTGCGGATGCCGCCGACCTTCACCGACGAGGGCATCCGTGCCGCCGTGCTCATCCGGGCGCAGCAGCCGGACGTCGCCATCCTCGTGCTCTCGCAGTACGTGGAGGAGCGCTACGCCGCCGACCTCATCGCGGACGGGCGAGGCGGCCTCGGCTACCTCCTCAAGGACCGCGTCGCCGACGTCGCCGACTTCCTCGCGGACGTCGAGCGCGTCGGCACCGGCGGCACCGTCCTCGATCCCGAGGTCGTCGCGCAGATCGTCGTGCGATCGCGGGCCCGGGACGCGCTCGCGGCGCTGACCCCGCGGGAGTCGGAGGTGCTCGCCCGCATGGCGCAGGGCCGCAGCAACGCCGCGATCGCCGCCGAGCTCGTCGTCACCGAGGGCGCGGTCGAGAAGCACGTGAGCGCGATCTTCGCCAAGCTCGGCCTCCAGCCGGAGGCCACCGAGAACCGCCGCGTGCTCGCGGTGCTCGCCTTCCTCGAGGACGGGGGTCGCGCGTGACCGACCCCGCCGGCGCCGCGCCGGACTCCCCCATCGCGCACGACCAGCAGAAGGACCCAGCCATGACCGCCCAGCAGCCCACCACCACGTCGACGCCGGAGCCGCCCGCGGCGTCGGAGCCGCGGCCAGGCGCCGGCATCCGCGCGGCGACCGCCGTCGTCGGCGGCACGCTCGCGATCCTCGCGATCACGGTGACGGCGATCGGGCAGTACTCGCTCGCCGGCGCGCGGTCGTCGACGAGCACGCAGGCGATCCCCGCGTCGGTCACCTCGATCGAGATCGACAACGCGATCGGCGACGTGCGCGTCACTGCGACGCCAGGCGCCGCGCCGAGCGTCGAGCTCCGCACCGACGCACTCGCGATGAACCGGATGTCGACCCCGACCATGGAGTTCGACGGCACGACGCTCGCGATCGAGGTGGCCGGCCGCTCGGGCCCGTGCTTCGCCGCGTGCTTGGGCACCGTCACGATCCTCGTCGAGCTCGGTGACCTCGCGCTCGACGAGCTCGACGTCGCGAGCGACGTCGGCACCGTCGCGGTCAGCGACGGCGTCCGCGTGGCGGACATCTCGGTCGAGGCGTCGGTCGGCGACGCGATCGTCTCGAACGCGGTCGCCACGCGCATCGATGCGAGCTCCGATGTCGGGACCGTGCGCATCGACGCCATCGAGACGACCGAGTCGATCACCGCGACCTCGAACACGGGCGACGTCTCCGTCACGGTCCCCCTCGGGATCGCGTATCGCCTCGTCGCGACGAGCGACGTCGGCGAGGTGGTGCGGGAGGTCGCCACCGACCCCGCCGCGACGCACTCGATCACCGCGACGAGCGACGTCGGCAGCGTGTCGGTCACCGCCCGCGGCCGCTGAGGCGGGCGGCGCGGCGGGCCCAGCGCCGGGGCTCAGAGCCCCGAGTAGGCGTGCAGTCCCTTGAAGAACATGTTCACGATGGTGAAGTTGAAGATCACGGCCGCGAAGCCGATGATCGCCAGCCACGCCGAGCGCGACCCGCGCCAGCCGCGGGTCGCGCGGGCGTGGATGTACCCGGCGAAGAGGACCCAAATGATGAAGGTCCAGACCTCCTTGGTGTCCCAGCCCCAGTAGCGGCCCCAGGCGCGCTCGGCCCAGATCGCGCCGGCGACGAGGGTGAAGGTCCACAGCACGAAGCCGACGATGTTGAGCCGGTACGCGAGGTTCTCGAGCCGGTCGGCGGCGGGGAGCGTGTCGAGGTAGCGCCCGCGGCGCAGCCCGCCGGCGTCACGGCGCAGGCGCAGCAGCTGCAGCACCGAGAGCGCGGCGCCGAGCGCGAAGAAGCCGGTCGCGAGGCTCGCGACGAAGACGTGGATGACGAGCCAGACCGACTGGAGGGCCGGGGGCAGGGGCACGACGTCGACGTAGAAGACGATCGTCGCCGCGCCGAGCGCGACGACGGTGAAGCCGGTGATGAAGGCACCGAGGTAGCGCAGGTCCTGCCAGAACTGCACGAGGAGGAACACGCCGACGATGAGCGCCGTCGCCGTGAGCGTGAACTCGAACATGTTGGCCCACGGCACGCGCGCCGCCGCGACGCCGCGGAGCACGGTCGACGCGACGTGGATGACCCAGGCGAGCACGGTGAGCGCGAACGCCGCACGCAGATACCTGGGGCCCCGCGGCGGGGCGTCGGTCCCGACCTCCGGTCGCGTGAGCACGCCGACGCCGCCAGCGGCGGCGCCCGCCGCGATCGCCGCGTCCCTGCGGGCGGTCTGCGCGGCCGATCGCCTGGCGAGGTCGAGCGTGAAGAGCAGGAACGCGATCGTGTAGACCGCCATGGCGGAATAGACCCCGACAAGCGAGAGGGAGGCGAGCGTCTCGGTCACGCAGACAGCCTACGTGCGGTCGGCCGTCGCGTCGGCCGCGGGGGACGATCCGCCGTCGCCGTGCTCGCCGCCGAGCGCGCGGACGTGCCGGTCGGCGAGGTCGGCGACCGCACCGGCGAGGCGCGGATCCTCGCCGCGGGCCAGCCCGGCGTACTCCACGGCGACGCCGTCGCCCGCGGCCTCGACCCGGATCCACACCCGGCGCCTCGGGATGAACAGGCTCGTGAGCAGGCCGGCGATCGCGAGCCCGGCGAAGAGCAGCACCCAGCCCTGTGCCGGATCCGAGTGCATCTCGAGCGCCGCGAAGCGCGGCAGCGCGGTGAGCTCGATCGAGCCGAGCCCGTTCGGCAGCTCGATCCGGTCGCCGAGCCGCAGCTCGATCGTGGGCGCCTCGGACTTGCGGCCCGCGATCTGGGTGAGCCCGTCGGTGTCGAGCACGTAGGCGTTCGTCGCGGCGCCCGAGTCGAGGCCGAGGTCGCCGGCGTAGGCCTCGAGCGTGAGCAGCGGGGCCCGCAGCTCGGGATGCGTGCTCGTGTAGGCGCCGGAGTCGAGCTTCGCCGCCGTCGGGTAGAAGAAGCCGCGGAGGCCGATCTGCTCGGCGAGGCCGTCCGGGAGCTTCACGACGCCGACGGACGTGAGGTTCGCGTCCTGCGGGCGGAAGAGCGTCGGCTGCGAGAAGACGACGGTGCCGTCGGGATCGCGCACCGTGATCACGGGCGCGAAGCCGTTGCCGAGGAGGTAGACCTGCACGCCGTCGATGGTGAGCGGCTCGTTGACCTTGATCGTCGCTGGCCGCGGCTCGCCCCCGCGCTCGGTGACCGTCACGTTCGCCGTGAAGTCGAGCGGCTGTCCGTAGGCGTCGATGTTCTGCTCCTCGTAGACCACCTCGAAGGAGTCGAGGCGGATCGAGAAGGGCGCGAGGTCGGCGTCGGTGAAGAAGCGGCCAGGGGTGAACGAGTCGTAGCCGGCGCGCGTGTTCGTGAACGCGAAGCCCTCGGCGACGACGCGCTGGCCGGTGTAGCCGAGCCCGCCGCCGATGCCGACGGCGATGAGCACCCCGATGAGCGCGACGTGGAAGAGGAGGTTGCCGGTCTCGCGCCAGTAGCCGCGCTCGGCGCTCACCGAGTCGCCGTAGCGCTCGACGCGGTAGCCCTGGGCGCGCAGCTGGCGCGCGCCGGCCGCGACCGCCGCCTCGACGTCCGTGCCGGCGATCTCGCGCGTGGTGTGGCCGTCGAGCCGCGCGAGCCGCGCCGGGGTGCGCGGCGGGCGGGCGCGCAGCGCGATCCAGTGGTGCCTCGCCCTCGGCAGCACGCAGCCGACGAGCGAGACGAAGAGCAGGAGGTAGATCGCCGAGAACCACACCGATGAGTAGGTGGAGAAGACGCCGAGGGCGTCGAGCACCGTCGAGAGCTCCGGGTTGTCGGCCTTGTACTGGATGACGCCGTTCGGATCGCTCGTGGTCTGGGGCACGAGGGATCCGGGAATCGCGGCGACCGCGAGCAGGAGCAGCAGCAGCAGCGCCGTGCGCATGCTCGTGAGCTGGCGCCAGCCGAATCGCAGCCAACCGACGGGCCCGAGCCGCGGCTCGGCCGGCCCGCCGCCGTCGGCGGGGGCGGGGGCGGCGGCCGTGGCACCGCCATCCACGTAGTCGCTCGGGCGCAGCGGGTCGACGCCGCCACCGGCGGCGGATGCGCCCGCCGAGGACGCCGATGAGGGATCAGAACGCCGGGACGAAGCCATTGACCACCGCCGTGAACTGGGACATGAACGCCGACCAGAGGCCGGTCACCATCGCGAGCCCGATGGCGATGAGGATGAGGCCGCCGGCGATGTTGATCGCGCGGATGTGGCGCCGGATCCAGCGGACCGAGCTCGTGGCCCAGCCGAGGCCGAGCGCGATCGCGAGGAACGGCAGGCCGAGGCCGAGGCTGTAGCAGACGGCGAGGAGCCCGCCGCGGAGCGGGTCGCCCTGGTCGAGGACGATCGAGTTCAGCGCGATGAGCGTCGGGCCGACGCACGGCGTCCAGCCGAGGGCGAAGACGATGCCGAGCAGCGGCGCGCCGGCGAGGCCCGTCGCGACGCTCCACCGCGGGCGCACGGTGCGCTGGAGCACCGTGACCTGTCCGATGAAGACGAGCCCCATGACGATGACGACGACCCCGGCGATCCGCGTGATGAGGCCGATCCACGGCCGCAGCAGGAGTCCTGCGGTGCCGAAGAGCACGCCGATGACGACGAAGACGAGCGTGAACCCGAGCACGAAGAGCGCGACGCCGAGCAGGAGGCGCCGGCGCGCGCGCCGCGGATCGCCCGCCTCGACGACGCCGCCGATGTAGCCGAGGTAGCCGGGCACGAGCGGCAGGACGCAGGGCGAGGCGAAGGAGATGAGCCCGGCGAGCACGGCGATCGGGATCGCGAGCAGCAGGGTGCTCGGCGAGGCGACCGTCTGCCCGATCGGGTCGACGGCCGCGAGCGCGCTCACGAGGTCGGCCGCCGACGGGAGGGGGCGCTGGCTCACCCGCGCTCCTGCACGGTCTCGATCATCGAGCGGAGGATGGCGGGGTCGCGGATGACCCCGCTGATCCTCGCCGCGACGCGGCCGTCGGTGTCGAGGATGAGCGTCGTCGGCACCGCGTTCGGCGCGACCTGGCCGGCGAAGGCGAGCTGCACCGCGCCGGTGCCCGCGTCGAGGATCGACGGGTACTCGATCCCGAACTCGCGCTCGAAGGAGGCGGCGACCTCCGCGGTGTCGTAGATGTTCACGCCGACGAAGGCGACGTCCGGGAACTCGGTCGAGAGGCTCGCGAGGGACGACGCCTCGAGGCGGCACGGCGGGCACCCGGCGTACCAGAAGTTCACGACCGTGATCGAGCCGGCGAGCTGCGCCGAGTCGAGCTCGTCGCCGTCGACGGTCGGCCCGCCGAACTCGACCGGCGCCGCGCGCTCGGTCGGCGCGAGCTCGAGGTAGGCGCCGTCGGCGGAGACCGTCCCGCCACCGCCGGCGTAGTCGCCAGCGAGGCCGTCCGACGTCGCGCAGCCCGCGAGCGCGAGGACGGCGACGAGGCCGACGGCGGCCGTGATGCGAGCGCGCATCCTCGTTCCCTCCTCTCGGGCGCCGGGGTCCGGCGCCGCGGGTCGCGCCGCCGTGCGGCGACGTCCCGTGACCCGGTCCGCCTACACGGCCCCGGTGTCGATGGCGTCCTGGAGCAAGCCTGCCGCAGGTTCCTGATAGCCGACCTCGACCCAGCGGCCGTCGCGACGGGCGATGGTGGTGATCGACGAAAGCGTGCAGCGCCGGTGCCGCGGGTCATGGGCGAGGGGGCGGCCGGCAAGCGAGCGGGCGACCATGACGATCGGCATCTGGTGGCTCACCATGACGACCTCGCCGCCCTCCGCGGCGGCCCAGGCCGCGTCGATGGCGGCGAGCATCCGGGCCTCGACGGCGCGGTAGGGCTCGCCCCAGCTCGGCCGCCAGGGGTTGACGACCCAGCCCCACTGCGACGGGGTCGTCGCGATCCGCCTCGCGCTCATCCTGCCGCCCTCGAAGCGGTTCGTCGGCTCGATGATCCGCTCGTCGGTGGTGACCGGCAGACCGAAGCGCGCCGACCAGGGCGCGGCCGACTCCTGCGCCCGCTGCAGCGGGCTCGCGACGAGCGCGACGACCGGCCGGCCGTCGAGCGCCTCGGCGGCGAGCTCGGCCATCCGGCGCCCGCGCGCGCTGAGCCCGTAGCCGGGGAGACGGCCATAGAGGATGCCGTCCGGATTCTCGACCTCGCCGTGCCTGACGAGGTGGACGAGATCGGCGGGCACCCCACGATCCTATTCGGACCACCGATGCCGCGGCGCCCGGGATCGTGCGTCGCGGCTACGGCGTGCGCCGTCGCAGCGTGAGCGCGCCGAGGACGAGGAACGCCACGGCGAAGCCGGCGAGGGCGAGCACGGGGCCGACGAGACCCCACGAGTCCCCGGCGCCCGTGGCGACCGCCTGCATCGCGTCGATCGCCGACGAGAGCGGCAGCCAGTTCGACACGGCGAAGAGCACCTCTGGCATCTGGTCGCGCGGCATGAACACCCCGCCGAGGATGAGCTGCGGGAAGACGATGAGCGGCATGAACTGCACCGCCTGGAACTCGGTCGTGGCGAACGCGCTCGCGAAGAGGCCCATCGCGACCCCGAGCACGGCGTCGAGCACCGCGACGCCGCCGAGCTGCCACAGCGGCCCGTCGACCTCGAGTCCGCAGACGACGACCGAGAATCCGACCGCGATGGCGGCCTGCACGACCGCCGCGAGCGCGAACGCGATCGCGTAGCCGACGATGAGGTCGCCGCGACCGAGCGGGGTCGTGAGCAGCCGCTCGAGCGTGCCGCTGCGGCGCTCGCGGAGCGTCGTGATCGACGTGATGAGGAACATGAGGATGAACGGGAAGAGCGCGAGCACGGACGGCCCGATCTGCTGGAAGACCGGCGTGCCGTCGAAGAGCCACGCGAAGAGCCCGATGAGCAGGCTCGGGAGCACGAGGAGCATCGCGACCGAGCGGTGGTCGTGCAGGAGCTGCCTGAGCACGCGCGCGGCGGTCGCGAGCGTGCGCCCCGGCCTCACGCCGCCGCCTCGGCGGCGCCGGGGTGCGCGGCGGCGTCCCGCCGGATGAGCTCGACGAACGCCGCCTCGGGATCTGGCTGCCCCGTCTCGGCGAGGAGTGCGGCCGGGGTGGTGGCGGCGATGAGCCGACCGTCGCGCATGAGCAGGAGGTCGTCGCAGCGCAGCGCCTCGTCCATGACGTGGCTGCTCACGATGAGCGTCGCGCCGTCGTCGGCGAGCGCGCGGAACGCGGCCCACAGCTCGATCCGCAGGATCGGGTCGAGCCCGACGGTGGGCTCGTCGAGCACGAGCAGCGCCGGTCGGCCGAGCATCGCGATGGCGAGCGAGACGCGTCCCGCCTGGCCGCCGGAGAGCCCGTCGACGCGACGGCCCGCGACGTCGCCGAGGTCGACGGCGTCGAGCACCCGGCGCACCTCGGCGCGGTCGACGCCGAGGAGCCGCCCGAAGTAGCGGAGGTTCTGCTCGACGGTGAGGTCGCGGTAGGCGGCGGCCGACTGGGTGGCGTAGGCCACGCGCGTGCGCAGCGCCGCCGACCCGGCCGGTCGGCCGAGGACGGCGACGCGACCGCCGCGGATGCGCTGGACGCCGACGATGCTGCGCATGAGCGTCGTCTTGCCCGAGCCGGAGGGCCCGAGCAACCCGGTGATCCTCCCGGCCGCGATGTCGAGGTCGAGTCCGTCGAGGACGAGGGCCCTGCCCCGGCGGACGGTGAGCCCTCGGACCTCGACCGCGGTATTCATCATGTGGTGAATTCTGCCGGACCCGCCGGCAGGACGGCAAGGTCCGACGCCCCTGCCGGCGGATCGCCGACGAGGTAGCGCTGGATCGTCGGCGCGACCCAGGCGACGATGTCGTCGGCATCCGCATCGGCGAGCTCGGGCAGGCGCACCACGTAGCGCCCGATCATGATGCCGACGAGGTGCGTCGCCGCGAGCGAGGCCCGCAGCGGCGCACCCTCCCCGCCGACGGCGCGGGCGACCCCGCCGACGAGCTCCCTCGCGATGAACCCGGTGAGCACCGGCGAGACGCCGCGGCCGCCGATCGCCGTCCGCAGCAGGGCCGTGCCGCGGCGGCGGTGGGACGGATCGTCCCAGATCCCGAGCACGTAGCGCACGACCCGCTCCCCGACCTCGTCGCGCGGGCCGGCGATGAGCCGCGGCACGTCGACGTCGGGACGCATCGGCATGTCGACCGCCGCCGTGAACAGATCGGCCTTCGACCCGAAGTAGTGATGCACGAGCGCGGCGTCGACCCCGGCCCGCGCCGCGATCGAGCGCACCGTCGCCCCGTCATAGCCGAGCTCGGCGAACTCGGCGGTCGCCGCGCGGAGGATCTCCTGCCGCCGGTCGCGCTCCCCGCCGCGCGCGGGGCGGCCGCGCCGGCGCTGCGGTTCGACCATGCGGCGATCCTAGAACCCGCCCCCGCGTAGACTCGGCTCCCGTGATCGACCGCACCCTCGTCTCCCGTCTCGCCGCCGCCCCGGACGGCCCCGTCGTCGTCGCCGGATGGGTCGAGACGGTGCGCGATCAGAAGAAGGTGCAGTTCGTCGTGCTCCGCGACGAGACCGGGGCCGTGCAGCTCGTGCACCCGCGCGCCGCGGAGGGCGAGGCCGACCCGATCGCCGAGACGATCTCCGGCCTCGCACAGGGCACCTTCCTCGTCGCCAGCGGCGAGCTCAAGCACGACGAGCGCGTCAAGCTCGGCGGCGTCGAGGTCAAGCTCGAGGCGATCGACGTCACCGGCGCCGCGAACCCGGAGCCGCCGATCGCCGAGGACTCCGGCATCGACAAGCGCCTCGACTGGCGCTTCATCGACCTGCGCACCCCCCGCAACGCGCTCATCTTCCGCATCCAGACCACGCTCGAGCAGGCCTGGCGTCAGGTGTGGCTCGACCGCGGCTTCATCGAGCTGCACACCCCGAAGCTCATGGCGAGCGCGAGCGAGTCGAAGGCCGAGCTCTTCCGCCTCGAGTACTTCGAGACCGAGGCCTTCCTCGCCCAGAGCCCCCAGTTCTTCAAGCAGATGGCCCAGCCGGCGGGCTTCGGCGGCATCTTCGAGGTCGGCCCGGCCTTCCGCGCCGACCCGAGCTTCACCAGCCGCCACGCCACCGAGTTCACGAGCGTCGACTGCGAGTTCAGCTGGATCGACTCGCACGAGGACGTCATGGAGCTCCACGAGGAGCTCATGGTCGCCGGCATCGCCGCGGTGAAGGCGCAGTACGGCGAGGCGATCGCGCTCGCCTTCGGGATCGAGCTCGAGGTGCCGCAGCGCCCCTTCCCGCGCATCCCCCTCGCCGAGGCCAAGCGCATCGTCGCCGAGCGCGGCTACGTCGTGCCGCGTGCCGACGCCGACATGGACCCGGAGGGCGAGCGCCAGATCGCCGCATACGCGCGCGAGGTGCTCGGCAGCGACTTCGTCTTCCTCACGGACTACGACATCAGCATCCGGCCCTTCTACCACATGCGCCACGAGGACCAGCCAGGGCTCACGAAGAGCTACGACCTCATCTACAACGGCACCGAGATCTCCACGGGCGCCCAGCGCGAGCACCGCGTCGACGTGCTCGAGGCGCAGGCGCGCGAGAAGGGGCTCGAGCCGGAGGAGCTCGACTTCTATCTCGACTTCTTCCGCCACGGCGTGCCCCCGCACGGCGGCTTCGGGATGGGCCTCGCCCGGGTCCTCATGCTCATGCTCGGGCTCGGGTCGATCCGCGAGACGACGTACCTCTTCCGCGGCCCGACGCGCCTGCTGCCCTGACCCGTCGCGGCCGATCGGCGGGCGCCGTCGGACCCCTTCGGCTGTTCACCTTCATGGTGCATGATGTGCACCATGGCCAAGGCGAAGAAGATCAAGACCGCGCGCAAGCATCTCGAGAAGTCGCTGAAGTCCCACGCGGAGATCGTCAGCGGCGACGCCGTCTCGATGAAGAAGGCACAGCGCGCGAACGCGAAGCTCGCCGCCGCCGTCGCCGCGTACGCCGAGGCCGTCGAGCACAAGACGGGCGTGCCGAGCCCGATCGTCGCCGGCGCCTACTCCGGGCTCGATCAGGCGACGATCGACTCGCTCTCGGCCGAGCGGGACGCGCTCTCGGCGGCGATCACGGGACAGATCCCGGTGGTCGAGGCGCCGAGCGAGGACTGACCCGCCGCGCGTCCCACCGGCCGACCGACGGGCCGGCGACCGCAGCCTCGGCCGGGCTGCGATCGCCGTCGGCGGGCGCCGGCGCAGCAGAGTGCCGATTTGGCTGAGCACAGCATGCCCGCCCACACCTCATTCACCGCGAACATCTCCGAGACCAGGAGCAGGATCAGCTCGGTCGTCGCCGGGACCAGATAGACGTCCATGCCGCTCTCCGTCGCCGACGGGTTCCGCAGTGCGGTGGGGACGGCGTTCGCCCAGACGTGCGTTCGCACCGCGACCGTACCCAACCCGCTGCTCACGCGACGCGACCATCCCCGGCTGGCGGATCCTCATGTGGAACAGCGATCCCGCGACGCCCCTCGCCGAGGCGATGCGCTCCAGTTCGGCGCCTACATCGTCCGACCGGACAACGTCATCGCGGCGGAGTGCTTCCCGCAGGAGCTCGAGTCGACGCTCCAGCGCGTCTTCCAGGCGACGCGGCTGCGCTGAGCCGCCGCGCGCCGACCCCCGTTCGCGGGCCGGACCGACACCGGCCGGGCCCGCGAACGGCGGCGCGATGGATCAGGTCAGGTCTTCGATGACGGCGGCGCCGGCCGACGCGATGACCGACTCGACGGCCTTCTTCGCGGAGGCCTTCTGCACGTAGTTCTCGCTCACGGCGAGCGTCTGCCCGTTGCTGGCGACGATCCGCCAGAAGTACGGCTGCTTCTCGCTCTTTCCCTTGACGATCTGGAACTTCACTGACACGGGTTGTCCTCCTGACGGTCGGTGCTCGACGTGTCGATGCTAGCCCGCGACCCCCGGCGCGGCCAGGGCAGCGGATCAGGCGCCGACGGCCCGCGCGGCGGTGATCGCCGCGTCGAGACGGCCGGGATCGACCCGCCAGATCGTGTGGATCTCGCCGTCGACGAGCACGACGGGGATCTCGTCCCAGTGGCGCTCGTGGAGCGCCGGATCGTCGAGGATCGAGCGCTCCTCGAGCCGGACATCGCCGCGTCTGGCGGCGATCTCGCCGATCACGGCTCGAGCCTCGTCGCAGAGGTGGCAGCCGGGCTTTCCGATGAGCGTGACCACGATCGACGACACGGCCATAGACTAGTCCGGCCGAACGGGGCCGGCGTCGTCGACGGCGACCAGACGACGCGAGGAGACGTGGTGGCCGCTGCAGGGACTTCGCCCGTCATCGCATTCTTCGATGTCGACAACACTCTCCTGCGCGGCGCCAGCGCCTACTACGTGGGACGCGCGGCGTTCAAGCGCGGCCTCATCTCCTGGCGCGACGTCAGCGTCTTCGCGTGGCACCAGTTCCGCTTCGTCGCCGTCGGCGAGAACCACCGCCACCTGCGCCACGCGAGGACCCGCGCGCTCGGGCTCATCCAGGGGCATCGTCGCGACGACATCGTCGCGCTCACCCGCGACGTCTACGTCGACGACATCGTGCCGAACCTGCTCGCCGAGATGGTGGACCGGGCGAAGGCGCACCTCGCCGATGGGCACGAGGTCTGGCTCGTCACCGCGACGCCGACGCTCATCGCCGACGTGATCGTCGAGGGGATCGGCGTCACGGGCGCGCTCGGCACGGGCGTCGAGCTCACCGATGACGGGCGCTTCACCGGGGAGATCCTCGGCGACCTCATGCACGGCGCGGCGAAGGCCCGCGCGGCCGCCGACTTCGCGGCGGCCCGCGGGATCGCGCTCGCGGACTGCTCGGCCTACTCCGACTCGGCCAACGACATCCCGCTGCTCGAGTCGGTGGGGCATCCGGTCGCGGTCAACCCGGACAAGCGGCTCGCCGCCGTCGCCGCCGAGCGCGGGTGGCCAGTCATCGAGGTGCGCAGGGCAACCCCGCGCCGACGCCGGGCGGTGCGACCGCGATGAGCGAGACCGTCGCGAGCCCGCGGCGCGAGGTCGCCGCACTCCATCGCGCGATCGCGCTGCTGGAGATCGGCGTGCTGCTCGCGGTCGTCGTCGCCGGGCTCGTGACGTCGTGGCCGTCGATCCTGGGGCACCCGCTCGAGTGGGCGATGGTGCTCGGCGCGATGGTGATGTGCTCGGTGCTCACCGTCAGCGTCTCCTCGATCGACCCGTTCGCGACCCTCGGCATCACCACGGCGATGATCGGCGTGCTCAGCCCGGCCCACTCGGTCCTCTCGGTGCTGCTCATCTGGTCAGTCGGCGCCTTCATCGGCTTCGTCATCCGACGCAGACGGGTCGACTCGGAGTTGCGCCGGGTCTCGCGGCTGCTGCTGCCCGCGTTCGTCTACATCGTCACGTGGATCGCGGTGAGCCCAGACCAGGACGCCCCGGTGTGGCTCGTCGCGACCGCCGCGACGGCGGCGATCCTCGCCTACGTCGCCACCGGGACCGCGGTCGTGGCGGTGAGCGCCGTGCTGCGCGGGTTCGATCTGCGGCTCTGGCTGCGGTCGCTGCGGCCGGACCTCATCGCCGGGATGATCGCGCTGAACATCGCCCTGGCGCTCACCTCCCGCGGCCTCACCCGGTTCATCGAGGACCGCTCGGCCACGGACTCCTCCCCGGACCTGCCGACGCTCGAGGGGATCCTCGTGATCGCCCTCCTCGGCGCCGCGGCGGTCGCCGCCGACGGCCTCATCGAGTCCCACGTCGCCCGCACCCGACTGAACGGCATCGTGGCCGCGGCGGTCGACCTGCCGTGGCCGGAGGACCGCAACGGCGTCGCCCTCGCCACCGCCTACGCTGCCCGCACCGTGCGCGCCGACCGCGTGGTCGCCGAGACCGCGCCCGGGCACGGGATCGGGGCGATCAGCGCCCCGCTCCGGCTGCCGAGCGGGGAGACCGTGCACCTCGTCGCACGGCGCCGCCCCGGCCGGGCCGCGTTCATCGACCTCGACCGGGCGGCGCTCGCCGCCGTCGCCGGGATCGCGGCGGAGTCGATGCGCACGAGCACGCGGCTCGACGCGCTCGAGCTGGAGTCGCAGACCGACCCGCTCACCGGCCTCGCGAACTACCGTGGACTGCAGTCGGCCCTCGACGCGATCCGGATCGGTCGCCGGGTGAGCGCGGGCATGGCGGTGATCTACATCGACATGGACGGCTTCAAGCAGGTCAACGACCAGTACGGGCACGAGACCGGCAACGAGGTGCTGCGCCGTGTCGCGGCGCGGCTGCGCTCGGCGGTGCGGCCGAACGACCTCGTCGTGCGCGCCGGCGGCGACGAGTTCATCGTGCTGCTGACCGACGTCGACGATCGGGCGCACGCCGAAGCCGTCGGCGAGCGCATCCGCCGCAGCGCCACCGCGCCGCTGTCGATCGGCGCGACGAGCGTGCCGATCGGCTTCAGCTTCGGGATCGCCTTCTCGGAGGACCCCGACATCGACCCGGCGGCGCTCATCGACCGGGCGGATGTGCAGATGTACCAGGCGCGCGGTCTGCGGCCGGCGACCGACGAGGACGACGACCCCGCGAGCGCCGACGTCTCGTCGATCGTCGACACGGCCATCCGCGGGCACGCGCTCGAGGTGCACTACCAGCCCGTCGTCGACGCGGGGTCGGGGCTCGTGACCGCGATCGAGGCGCTCGTGCGCCTCCACGACAGCGCCGTCGGGTGGGTCCCTGCGCCCCTGCTCGTCCGCGAGGCGCGACGCCTCGGGCTGCTGCCGGAGCTCACGGCGCAGGTGCTCAGACAGGCCTTCCTCGACGCGGACGCGCTCGGTCCGAGCACCGGCCCGCTCCACGTCAACATCGACGTCGACGAGGTCGCCGACGACGGCTTCCTGGACCTCGTGGCGACGCTGCGCGCGGCGCACCCGACGGTGCGCCTGGTCCTGGAGCTCGGCGAGGACTCCCTGCACCGCACGAGCCCCGAGGTCGTCGAGCGGATCGCGCGGCTGCGCGACAGCGGCGTCCAGGTCGCGCTCGACGACTTCGGCAAGGCGCACTCGACGCTGCTGGCGATCGCGCAGCTGCCGGTCGACGCGATCAAGATCGACCGCTCGCTCATCCAGGGCATCGAGGACGTGCGCTCGCGCCACCTCATCTCGAGCCTCGCCCGCCTGGCGAAGCGGCTGCTCATCCGCATCGTCGTCGAGGGCGTGGAGACCGAGCGGGAGCGCGAGCTGCTCGTCGAGCTCGGGGTCGCCGAGATGCAGGGGTATCTCTTCGCCAGGCCGATGCCCGTCGAGGCGCTCGCCGAGTACCTCGCCGCGGCGACGGCGCAGGCCGTCGAGCACTGGCGCCGCACCGCGCCGTCGGCCATCGACGAGGACGACTGACCGGCCTCGCGCGCACCCGGCCCGGGACGCGCGCGACCGGCGGGATCAGCCGGTGACGGCGGCAGGCGACTCGACGGGCTCGCCGAGCAGGATCCGGATCTCGTCGTCGGTGAGCCGGCGCCACGGCGAGGCGCCGGGATCGACGAGGGCGGACTCGGGACTGGAGGTCTGGTTCCACCAGCGCGCCTCGAACGCGACGCCGTCGAGCATGACGCGATCGCCCGCCGTGTAGACGGTCGCCGGGTCCCAGTCCGGATAGAAGCCGGCAGGCAGCGTCGGCTGCGGCGCCGGCGTCTCCCCGGGCAGCACCGGGCCGACGAGCCGCCACGGCGACGAGTCGGCCGGCACGGTCGGGTCGTCGGGCTGATCGCCCTGCGACCACCACTTGGCGACGTAGACGGTCCCGCGCCACACCACCTTCGTCCCGGCCGGGTAGGACGCCTCGGGCGACCAGATCGGGTACGGGCTCGTCGCGGGGTCGTCCGGGACCACCGTCGGCGCGGCCGTCGGCGTCGCCGAGGTGGTCGGCGCGCCGTCGAACCCGGCGGAGAGGATGGTCGAGAACCGCTCGTCGCCCTGCTCGACACCGCTGCAGGCGTCGCTCACGATGCGCGGGTCAGGGTAGTTCGGCGAGCACTGGGCGTCGCGGTTGAGCGACCACATCGACATCCGGCCGAGTCCCACCTCGAGCGCGAAGCGGTTGAGCTCGCGCGCGTCGTCGAGGCCGAACACCTCGCCGCGGACGTCGTTCTGGCCGATCATGGGCGTCGCGCCGAGCTTGCGCCACAGCGCGCGCGAGCCGATCCCCATCCCGGCGTCCGCCCAGAGCGCGCCGAGCTGCCGGTGCGTCGCCGTCAGCGCCGACTCCGCCGCCTCGGCCATGCTCGTGCCGGCCGTCAGGGTCCCGAAGTCCATCGTCATGACGTTGACGCCGGCGAGGTCCACGCCGGCCTCCAGGAACGTCCGCACGGCGGCGGCCCCCTCAGCGGTGAGCCCTGACGTGCCGACCGGCAGCGTGAGCCAGACGCGCAGCGGCCGCGACGTGTCCTCGCGCTCCGACTGGATCGCGGCGATCGCCGCGGCGCGGCGATCCATGGCGGCGGTGTCGGAGAGCCCGGCACCCTCGAGGTCGAGGTCGACGACGGGGGCGTCGTATCGGTCGACGACCTCGCGGTAGGCGTCGGCGAGCGCGGAGACGCTCGTGCACTCCTCGGCGAGCTCGGTGCCGCGCTGACCGCCGAAGGAGACGACGATCTCGCGACCGACGTCGGTCATCCGCACGATCCGGCGGTCGAGGTCGAGCTGGCTCGCGGCGTCGTCGAGCGACAACACGCCGCCCCAGGTGGGCGCGCATCCGCCGGTCTCCGGCGCCACGACGAACGCGAGCACGACGTGCTCGGTGCCGTCGGCGCTCGCGGACTCCATGGCGTAGGTGGGCGTCGCCGTCACGTCGACGTACCCGGCGAACCAGGGCTCGCCCTCGTGCGCGGCGACCTGGCCGTCCTGGAACCAGCGGAACCAGAGGAACGCACCGACGCCGATCGCACCGACGACGGCGACGACGACGACGAGGCGGAACCACGAGAACCGGCGTCCTTCGAACGGACCGGACACGTCCACCTCCAGTGTCACCGACTGCGGAGTGAGCGACCGTGTCAGTCTATTCGTCCGGGGAGCCGTAGGCTGGCCGAATCGGACGGGAAGGTGGACGATGTCGACGCAGCCCGCGCAGCGCGATGCTCCAGCACGACGCCGCCAGTGGGGCGCCGAGCGGGTCTCGGAGCCGCTGCCGACCGTGCACCCGGCGCCGAGCGCGCTGAAGATCGCGCTCGGCCGGCTCGCGATCGTGGCGACCGTCCTCTTCTGGGGGATCTACGTCGTCAGCACGGTCGTCCGGGAGTTCGTGAACACGCCCGGGATCGGGTTCCGGTTCACGATGGAGGCGATCTCCTACCTCGTCGTCGTCACCTTCCTGACCTTCTCGGCCCTCATGCACCTCGTCGCGAGGCAGGGCGCGATGGAGCGGTTCGCCGAGCACCGGCGCACCCCGCGCGCGGTGCTGGACCAGCACTTCGACGGCGACTGGGAGGGGCGCATCACCGTCCTCATCCCGTCCTACGTCGAGGAGCCGGCGGTCGTGCGCAAGACGCTGTGGTCGGCGGCACTCCAGGAGTTCCCGGACATCCGCGTCGTCCTGCTCATCGACGACCCGCCGTCCCCGACGGACCCGGCGCGGATCGAGAGCCTCGCGGCGACGCGGGCGCTGCCCGGCGAGATCCAGGATGCCCTCGCCGAGCCCTATTCGCGGATGCTCGCCGAGGCCGAGACCGCGCAGGCGAGGCTCGCCGCGTCCGGCGGCGTGGTCGACGACGTCGCGATCGCCGCCCTCGCCGACGCGCACCGCGAGGCGGCCGAGTGGATCGAGGCGCTCGCCGATGCCCACCCGGTCGAGGACCACACGGACGAGTTCTTCGTCGAGCGCGTGCTCAGGGACCTCGCGAAGGAGCTGCGGCTCACGCTCCTCGCGCTCGAGGCGGCGATGGCGCAGGACGGCACGATCGACGCGGACCGGCTGCGCCAGCTCCACGCGCGCCTCGTGCGCATCTTCCGCGCGGAGCTGACCTCCTTCGAGCGGAAGGCCTGGGCCTCGCTCTCGCACGAGTCGAACAAGGCGATGAACCTCAACGCCTACCTCTCGCTCATCGGGGGCGACTTCGCCGTCGAGCAGACCCCGCGCGGCCCGGCGCTCATCCCGCGCTCGGGCGACCAGCCATCGGTGCTCCGCGTGCCGGAGTCGCCGTATGTGCTCACGCTCGACGCCGACTCGATGCTCCTGCGCGACTACTGCCTGCGGCTCGTGCAGCGGCTCGAGACCCCAGGCTCGGAGCGCGTCGCCGTCATCCAGACCCCGTACTCCTCATACCGTGGCGCCCCGACGCGCATCGAGCGGATCGCGGGCGCGACGACGGACGTGCAGCACCTCCTGCACCAGGGCATGACCTACTACGACGCGACGTTCTGGGTCGGCGCGAACGCCGTCATCCGCACACCGGCGCTCCACGACATCGGCACGACCGAGATCGTCGACGGCTACCCCGTGACGACCTACATCCAGGACGCGACGGTCATCGAGGACACGGAGTCGAGCATCGACCTCGGCGACCACGGCTGGACGCTCGTGAACTACCCGGAGCGCCTGAGCTACAGCGCGACGCCTCCCGACTTCGGCTCGCTCATCGTCCAGCGGCGGCGCTGGGCGAACGGCGGACTGCTCATCCTGCCGAAGTTCCTGCGCCAGCTCACCCGACGCCGGCGCGCGAGGACGCCGGCGCGCATCGGCGAGGTCGCCCTGCGCGTGAACTACCTCGCCTCGATCGCGTGGGCGACGCTGTGCCTCATGTTCCTGCTGGCCTACCCCTACGACAGCCGACTGCTCAGCATCTGGGTGCTCCTCGCGGCGGTCCCCTACTTCACCGCGCTCGGCTCCGACCTGCGCGAGAGCGGGCATCGGTTCAGCGACATCTTCCGGATCTACGGGTTCAACCTCGTGCTCCTCGCGGTCAACCTCGCCGGCGTGCTGAAGTCGCTGCAACAGGCGGTCACCGGCGAGAAGATCCCGTTCGCGCGCACGCCGAAGGTGAGCAATCGCACGGCGGCGCCCGGCTGGTTCGTGCTCGCCCCGTGGCTCATCGTCGCGTTCTCGCTGCTCACGTTCTGGCGCGACATCAGCGCCCAGAACTGGGGCAACGCGGCCTTCGCCGCGACGAACGCGATCCTCTGCGCCTGGGCGATCGTCGCCTACATCGGCGTCTGGAACTCGATCGTCGACATGAGCCTCGGCGCGGTCGGCTTCCTCTTCGTCGCGCCGAAGGCGCCGAAGGCGGCGACCTCGAACCTCCGTGTCAGCAAGCGCACGCCCGTCCCGCTCGAGACCGTGGACTGGACGTCGATCCTGTACCACGGCGACCGCCGGCTCGGCGAGAACCTCAGGCGGTCGAAGGAGTCGCGACGTCGCGCACTGCGCTGACGTCGCGACTCCGGCGAGTCACTTCTTGTTGCGACGCTGGTGACGCGTCTTGCGCAGCAGCTTGCGGTGCTTCTTCTTCGCCATCCGCTTGCGGCGCTTCTTGATGACCGAACCCATGGTTGCCTCGCGATCGTGATGTGGGGATGCGGACCGTCTGGTCCCATCGGAACCGCGGAATACCCGCGAAAGTCTACCGCGCCATGACGAGGGGCGCGAACGGGGTCGCCGTCGCGACCCGTGGGGCGACGCTCAGCCGACGTCGGCGACGCCGGGACGCGACGGCGCGACGAGGTCGACGACGGCCGCCTCGGGGATGCGGTACGAGCGGCCGAACCGCACGGCGGGCAGATCGCCGGACTGCACCATCCGGTACACGGTCATCACGGAGACCCGCATGAGGTCGGCGACCTCGGCGACCGTGAGGAAGCGCATGTCGCTGAGATCCGCGCGCATCGTGGCCTCCGTCGTCCCGCACGGGGCCGATGTGGCCCATGTGACTGCTGTGAATTCAGCGCAACGATAGCGGCCGGCACGGCCGCGCGGCAAGGCCCCCGATCAGGCGTCGTCGCGGAACGGGCCGACCTTGAGGGGCTTCGGGAGCCGCTTGGCGACCTGCTCGGTGGCGTCGTGCAGCGCCGTGCCCGCCTTGCCTGCCGCATCCTGCACGGTGTGGATCACCGTGCCGGCGAGGTGCGCGCCCTCGGCGGCCTTGCGCCCGATCGACTCCCCCACCTCGGCGCCGGACCACGCGAAGTACGCGGTCGCGTCGTCGTCGAGCCCGTCGATGCCGCCGTAGCCGTCGGCGATCGCGAACGGCGCGAGCCACTCCTCGACCTCGGCGAGCGGCTCCGTCTCGAGGCGGTAGTAGCGGTGCTGCGCCTCCTCGCGGACGCTCACGAGCCCGTGCTCGCGAAGCACCTTGAGGTGCTTGGAGACGGTCGGCTGGCTGAGCTCGGTCGCCTCGACAAGCTGACCCACCGAGAGTTCGCCGGCGCCGGCGCGGTCGGAGATCCGCCGATCGAGCAGACGGCTCAGCAGGTCGCGCCGCGTCGCGTCGGAGAGCACGTCGAAGATGTCCGCCATGACCCCAGCGTAGACGCCAGAGGCCTGGGAGTACCATGAGCCGGATCCGAAGCCGACGTCGCGATGGGAGGAGCGTGGCCGCACCCTCCGCCGGGCTCGGTCCGGTCTCGCGAGTGCGCGAGTTCGTCGGCGCCTTCATGTCGTCGAGCCCGTCTCGGTTCGCCATCACGGTCTTCGCCGGGCTCGTGCTCGTGTTCACCGGGCTGTTCTCGCTCCCGATCGCGACGGCGGACGGGCAGCGGGCGTCGCTCGTCGACGCCCTCTTCACCGCGGTCTCGGTGATCTGCGTCACCGGACTGTCGACGGTCGACATGGCGACCTACTGGTCGCCGTTCGGCCACGCGCTCGTCTTCATCGGCGTGCAGGTCGGCGGGGTCGGCGTGCTCACGATGGCCTCGATCCTCGGCCTCGTCATCAGCCGGCGGCTCGGGCTGCGGCAGAAGCTCATCGCCGCGGGCGACGCCAACCCGCTGCGGATCCGCAAGGGTCCCGTCGCGGAGGGGCAGGCGGTGCAGCTCTCGGAGACGGGCGGCCTGCTCGTGACCGTCGCCGCGAGCATGCTCGTGATCGAGGGCGCCGTCGCGCTCATCCTGTTCCCGCGGATGCTCATCGAGGGGGTCCAGCCGCTCACCGCGGCGTGGGAGTCGCTCTACATCGCCGCGATGGCGTTCACGAACACCGGGTTCCTGCCGACGGCCGACGGGCTGACGCCGTATGCGACCGACCCGTGGTTCCTCATCACGATCATGGTGGCGGTCGGGCTCGGCGCGATCGGGTTCCCGGTCATCTACGCGGTCTCGAAGCAGCTGCGGCACCCGAGGCGGTGGCCGCTGCACACGAAGCTCACGCTCGTCGCCTTCGCCCTCCTGTTCGTCGGCGGCACGGCGGCCTACCTGCTGCTCGAGGCGAGCAATCCGCGGACGTTCGGCGATCTCGACCCGGGGCAGACGGTGCTGCAGGCCGCGTTCATGTCGGTGATGGCGCGCTCAGGCGGCTTCGCGACGGTCGACTACTCCACCCTCGACGGGTCGAGCCTGCTGCTCACCGACATGCTCATGTTCGTCGGCGGGGGGTCGGCATCGACCGCCGGCGGCATCAAGGTCACGACGCTCGCGATCCTCTTCCTCGCCGCCGTCGCCGAGGCCAGGGGCGCCGACGAGATGGAGGCCTACGAGCGCCGGATCCCGCAGGATGTGCTGCGACTCGGCGTCTCGGTCGTCATGTGGGGGGCGACGCTCGTGGCCGCGTCGACGATCGTGCTCCTGCTGCTCACCGACGACCCGCTCGACCACGTGCTCTTCGACGCCATCAGCGCCTTCGCGACGTGCGGACTCACGACGGGCTTCACCGCGAGCGCCGACCAGCCCGCGCAGGTCGTGCTCGCGATCACCATGTTCGCCGGTCGGATCGGCACCGTGACCCTCGCCGCCGCGCTCGCCCAGAGCCAGCGGCGCCAGCTGTTCAGACGACCGGAAGAGAGGCCCATCGTTGGTTGACAAGATCCCGCACGACGCCCCGGTGCTCGTGATCGGTCTCGGCCGCTTCGGCGCCGCGACCGCAGGCCAGCTCCAGCGGCTCGACCGCGAGGTGCTCGCGATCGACGAGGACATGGGCCTCGTCCAGAAGTGGTCGGAGCGCGTGACGCACGCCGTCCAGGCCGACGCGAGGTCGATCGACGCGCTGCGCCAGATCGGCGCGCAGGACTTCCAGATCGCGGTCGTCGCCGTCGGCTCGTCGGTCGAGTCGAGCGTGCTCATCACCGCGAACCTCGTCGACCTGAAGATCCCGCAGATCTGGGCGAAGGCGGTGAGCCAGTCGCACGGGAAGATCCTCGCGCGCATCGGCGCGAACCACGTGATCTACCCGGAGGCCGAGGCGGGCGAGCGCGTCGCGCACCTCGTCTCCGGTCGGATGCTCGACTTCATCGAGTTCGACGACGGCTACGCGATCGTGAAGATGTACCCGCCGAAGATCATCCGCGGCGTGAGCCTCGGCGAGTCGGCGGTGCGCACGAAGCACCACGTCACGGTCGTCGGCGTGAAGTCGCCAGGCAAGGGCTTCACCTATGCGACGGCCGACACGGTCGTGAGCAACCACGACCTCATCATCGTCTCGGGCACGGCGGCCGACATCGAGCGCTTCGCGACGCTCGCGAGCTGACGTCGCGCGCGGGCGGGCACGGTTAGGCTGTCGCCGACGGCCCCCACCCGATGGGGCCGGACGAAGGGACACATCATGGCAGGCTTCGATCTCGGCGGACTCGGCGACGCGCTCGGCGGACTCGCCTCAGGGAAGGGCCTCGACGCCGCGGCGCTGCAGCCCATCTGGGAGCAGGTGCAGCCGACGCTCAAGGGGCTCGACACCGACGCGATCCTCGACCAGCTCGGCGAGTGGGCCAAGGGCCTCGACCTGCCGCTGGTCAAGGACGTGCCCGACGCGGTCATCGAGAACATCAAGGACGGCGTGGCCGTGCCGCTGAAGAAGCTCATCCAGGGCTGATCTCTGCGCCGAGCTCCGGGCCGATCGGCCCGGTCCACGCGCCCGCGACGGGGGCGGCGCCTCGGCGCCGCCCCCGTCGTCATGCCAGGGCGATGGCGGCCGTCATGCCGCGACCGCGCCGCGCTCGAGCGCGTCGCGCCGGAACCCCCAGCCGAGCAGCCGGACGCCGAGCGAGAACTCCCACACCGCGATGGGCAGCGCCGCGATGGACGCGAACGTGGAGACCTGCCCGTAGACGCCGAGGATGCTGAGCACGACGGAGACGAGCTGGATCGGCGCGCCGATGAGTCCGATGAGCGGGATCGCCCGCGGGACGAGTCCCGAGCGATACAGCACGGAGCCGAGGCAGAGCGCATTGATCGGCGCCATGAGCCCGGGGCCGATGAGGAAGGCCCAGTCGTGGAGCGCGGTGAGCGCCGCGACCGCGGGGTCGTCGAGGGCAACGCCGGCGGTGCGAACGGTTGAGAGCGAGAGCAGGGCCACGACGTCGGCCATGATGATGGCCGCCTCGAGCCCCCGCGACGCGAGGAACCCGAAGGCGCCGATCTCGCCGTGGCGGCGTAGCACCGGCAGCAGCACGACGGCCGTGCCGAGGCAGGCGATCGCGAGCAGGATCTCGAGCACGGCGGCGAGCGCGACCATCGGCCCCGGCTCCCCGCCGTCGAGGAAGGGCTGCTTGAGCGCGAGCGCGGGGATCGAGGTGACGAAGGTGAGCAGGTAGAGCGCGCCGCCGGCGGCAGCGATGGCTCTCATGGATGACATGGGTCCGGGTCCTCTCCGCGGTGTACGGCGTACACCGCGGTCCCGATCGTAGGTGTACGCTGTACACCTGTCAAGCTGGAGAGGTGGCCGCAGACGCGATGACGAGCACCGGGCGCCCCCCGCTGCGTCGCGAGCGCATCATGGAGTCCGCCGTCGCGCTCGCCGACCGCGCCGGGCTCGAGGCCGTGAGCATGCGCGCCGTCGCCGCCGAGCTCGGCGTCGTGCCGATGGCCCTCTACAAACACGTCGCCGACAAGGACGACCTCGTCGGCGGCATGATCGACACCGTCGTTGCCGCCTACCCGACGCCGAACCCCAGCGGGCCGTGGGCGGCCCGCGTGCGCGCGGCCGTGCTGGGGGCGCGCGCCGCCATGCTGCGGCACCCGTGGATGCGGCCGGCGATCGAGTCGCGCCACGCCCCGACGCCGATCGTGCTCGGGCACATGGAGGCGATCGGGGCCGCGATGCGCGACGGCGGCCTCTCGACCGACCTCGTCCACCATGCGATGCACGCCATGGGCAGCCGCATCTGGGGCATCAGTCCCGAGTCGTTCGCCGGCGCCGGCGCCGCAGCACCAGACGAGGCCACCGCGGCGGCGGTGGCCTCGCGGTTCCCGACCGTCGCCGCGATCGCCGCCGAGACCGCGGCCACCGGCGGCGAGTGCGCCGCCGAGGCCGAGTTCGCCTTCGTGCTCGACCTGCTCCTCGACGCGATCGAGCGGCTCCACGCGACCGGCTGGCGCTCGGGGCGCGGCGCGGCGACGGCGCGCTGAGCGGCGGCGCCTCCCGCCTAGCCCGCGGCGAGCTCCCGCGCCCTCGCGATCGCCGCGGCGGCCGCGCGGCCGAAGAGCTCGGCGAGGTCGGCGGCCTCGAGCACGGCGACGATCCGCTCCGTCGTCCCCTTCGGGCTCGTCACCGCGCGCCGCAGCGCCGCGGGATCGTCGCCGGTCGCGTCGAGCAGGGCCGCGGTGCCGACGAAGGTCTGCTCCGCCATCGCCCGCGCATCGGCATCCGAGAACCCGAGGCGTCTGGCCGTCTCGGTGAGCCGCTCCACGACGAAGGCGAAGGTCGCCGGCCCCGAGCCGGAGATCGCCGAGAGCGCGTCGATGCGATCCTCTTGCAGCTCGATGACGACGCCGACGGCCTCGAAGAGGCGCCGCGCGGTCACGAGCTCGGCCGCACCGGCCCGCGAACCGGCGGCGACGCCCGTCACCGCGCGCCGCACGAGGGCGGGCGTGTTCGGCATCGCGCGGACGACGGGATTCGGCACGATCGCCTCCATCGCCTCGGTGCGCACGCCGGCCGCGACGCTCACGACGAGCGCGCCGGGGTCGAGCGCACCGGCGATCCCGGCGAGCGTCTCGCCGACCATCGCCGGCTTGACGCCGACGAGGACCACGCCGGCGCCGGCGACCGCGAGCGCATTCGCCGATGGGTCCTCCTCGACCGCGACGGCGCGCACGCCCTCCGCCCGCCACGCCGCCGCGCTCGCGGCGGATCTCGTGCTCACGGCGACCGCCGTGGGGGGCACACCGGACGCGAGCAGCCCCCGCAGGATCGCCCCGCCCATCGATCCGGCACCGACGACGGCGATCTCAGGCAGATGGTCCATGGCCCACATCCTAGAATCGACCCATGAGCGCGCACGGCGGGGGCAGGGCGATCATCGCCGCACTCCTCGCGAACACCGGCATCGCCGTCACGAAATTCCTCGCCTTCCTCCTCTCGGGGGCGACATCGATGCTCGCGGAGGCGGTGCACTCACTCGCCGACGCCGGCAACCAGCTCCTCCTGCTGCTCGGCAAGCGCAAGGCCGCGAAGGCGGCGGACGCGGAGCACCCGTTCGGCTACGGCCGCGAGCGCTACGTCTACGCCTTCGTCGTCGCGATCATCCTCTTCTCCGTCGGCGGGGTGTTCTCGCTCTACGAGGGGTGGTCGAAGGTGCAGCACCCCCACCCGCTCGACCCGACGTGGTGGTGGCTGCCGTTCGTGGTGCTCGGCGTCGCCATCGCGCTCGAGTCCTACTCGCTTCGCACGGCGGTGTCGGAGTCCAACCAGATCCGCGGCGGGCAGAGCTGGATCCGCTTCGTGCGCCGCGCGAAGGCCCCCGAGCTGCCGGTCGTGCTCCTCGAGGACGTCGCGGCGCTGCTCGGCCTCGTGCTCGCGCTCGTCGGCATCGGCCTCACCGCCATCACCGGCAACGGGCTCTGGGACGGCCTCGGCACGCTCGCGATCGGCCTGCTCCTCGTGAGCGTCGCCGTCGTGCTCGGCATCGAGATGAGGAGCCTCCTCGTCGGCGAGGGCGCCAACCCCGAGGACGACGCCGCGATCCGCCGGGCGATCGAGGCCCACCCGAGGATCGTGCGCCTCATCCACGCGAAGACCCTCTACCTCGGGCCCGAGGAGCTGCTCGTCGCGGCGAAGGTCGGCTTCGACGGCGACCTCTCCCTCTCGGATGCGGCGACGGCGATCGACGAGATGGAGGCCGCCGTGCGCGCCGCCGTCCCCGTCGCCCGCGTCATCTACATCGAGCCAGACGTCTACGTGGCCGCCCACGCGGCCCCGCCGACGGACGCGATCGTCATCAAGTCCGCCGACTGACCGACCCCCCGCTGCACCGGAGCCGAAGGAGCCCCCAGTGAACGTCATCCACGCCATCGTCCTCATCGCCCATTTCGTGGGCCTCGCCCTCATCCTCGGCGGCTTCGCCATGCAGCTGGGCAAGTCCTCCGGCTTCCGCTTCGGCATCGTGCTCGCGGGCGCCATCACGCAGGCGGTCACCGGCCTGATCCTCGTCGCCCTCGTGCAGATCGAGGGCGAGTGGGAGCTCAACCACATCAAGATCGGCGTGAAGCTCGGCATCACGCTCGTCGCCCTCGTCGCCGCGATCCTCGGCCTGCTGCGCCAGCGCAAGGTCGACGCCGGCACGATCGCGAACCCCAAGGCGGCGCTGCCCTTCCTCCACATCGCCGGGGCGAGCGCGCTCGCGAACATCATCATCGCGGTCGCCTGGCGCTGAGCGACGAGGCCGCGCGCCGCGACGGCTCGGCTCAGCGGCGCGCGGCGAAGAACTCGGCGAGCAGGGCGGCGCAGGCCGTCTCCTCGACCCCGGCGACCACCTCGACCCGCTGGGGCATCGGCCGATCGCGGACGACATCGATGACCCCGCCGAGCGCGCCGGCCTTCTCGTCCCACGCGCCGAACACGATCCGCCCGATCCGCGCCTGCATCGCCGCGCCGGCGCACATGGGGCATGGCTCGAGGGTCACGGCGAGCGTGCAACCGTCGAGCCGCCAGGTGCCGAGCGCGGCCGCGGCGGCGCGGATCGCGACGACCTCGGCGTGCGCCGTCGGGTCGCCGGTCGCCTCGCGCTCGTTGCGCCCGACGGCGAGAATCCGGCCGTCCGGCCCGGCGACGACGGCGCCGATCGGCACGTCCCCGGTCGCGAGCGCGGCCCTCGCCTGCTCGAGCGCGATGCCCATGAGCGATCGGATCGCGTCCATCCCACCTCCCGGGGTCGAGCGGCCCGGCACCGAACGGCCCGCTCGGCTAGATTGAGCCTATGCGACTGCACGTGGCCGACCACCCGCTCGTCACGCACAAGATCACGGTGCTCCGCGACGTGCAGACCCCGTCGCCGACCTTCCGCGAGCTCACGCGCGAGCTCGTGACCCTGCTCGCCTACGAGGCCACGCGGCACGTCCGCGTGGAGCCGATCTCGATCCAGACCCCGGTCGCGCCGACGGTCGGCGTCGCGATCGCGTCGCCGCGCCCGCTCGTCGTGCCGATCCTCCGCGCCGGGCTCGGCATGCTCGACGGGATGACCGCGCTCGTGCCGACGGCCGAGGTCGGCTTCCTCGGCATGGTCCGCGACGAGGAGACCCTGCAGCCGACGACCTACGCGACGCGGCTGCCTGACGACCTCAGCGGACGGCAGTGCTTCGTGCTCGACCCGATGCTCGCCACGGGCGGCTCGCTCATCGCGGCGCTCGAGTTCCTCTTCGCCCGCGGCGCGAGCGACATCACCGCGGTGTGCCTCCTCGGCGCGCCTGAGGGCGTCTCCGCGGTTGAGGAGGCGATGGCCGGGCGCCCGGTCACGATCGTGCTCGGCGCGCTCGACGAGCGGCTCAACGAGCACGGCTACATCGTGCCTGGGCTCGGCGACGCGGGCGACCGGCTCTACGGCGTCGTCTGAGCCGCGGCGCGAGGGGCACGTCCGTCACACGAGTTGACAGGCGCCCGTCGTTCCGTAGAATTCCCCTCATGACTGCACGCCACGACCTCACCACGTCCGTCGCGACGCTGGGGACCGTGGGCATGATGGTGCCCGCGGGTGCCGTGTGTTGTCGAATGTGCGCCTAGTCGGACCACGCCGGATCGCGCTCGTCGTCTGAGCCGATCCCCGACGCCCGGCCCTCATCACGGCCGACCGTCGTCCCGACCGCACCACCCGGAGGATCGCAACCCCATCATCAGGGGCCCTCCAGCCGCCTCGACTCGCGAGGCACGACCACGAGGAATCCCACTCCCATGTCCATTGCGACCATTCCCACGACCGCGCCGACGACCCAGACCCAGACCCCAGCCGAGCCGCGACGCGTGACCGGCGTGCCCGACGGCGCTGAGGTGCGCGGGTTCGCGCTCTACGTCGGCATCGACCAGGCCAAGGCGGCCGCCGCCGGCGTCGAGATCACCGAGCTCGTCGAGCGGCTCAAGCAGCTCGTGCACGAACTCGCCCCGGACGCCGGCACGCACGCCGCCGCCGCGATCGCCCCCCTGGGCACGGGCGGTCGCGACATCGACGTCGTCCGGGCGGCGCTGCGCGATCCCGGCCTCACCACGCCGCGGGAGGCGGCGCCCGCGCCGGCCCCACGCCGTCGTACCGGCGTCGTCGTCGACATCTCGCGCAAGCGCGTGATCCTCGACGGCGAGGTCGCGACCCTCACCTACAAGGAGTTCGAGCTGCTCCAGGCGCTCGTGCTGCGCGAGGGCCGCACGGTGCCGCGGGCGGAGATCATCGACGTGCTCTGGTCGGCCGACGACGAGGACGTGCCGAACGAGCGCACGATCGACGTCCACGTGCGCCGCCTGCGCTCGAAGCTCGGCGACTACGAGGACATCGTGCGCACGGTGCGCGGCGTCGGCTATCGGTTCGACCGGCACGCCGACGTGAGCATCCGGCAGAACGCGGCCCCGTCGCCCGACATCTTCTGATCCGGTCGCTCGGCGGCCGACCCGGCGATCCGAACGGCGCGGCGGCCGACGGAGGATCCGTCGGCCGCCGACCGGTCGGGCCCCGTCGCGCTCAGCGCGCGGCCGTGCCGCACGTGCAGGAGTCCCCGCACGTGCACGCGGCGCCGCAGGTGCACGCGTCGTTGCCGCACGCCGCACCGTTGGTGGGGGCGTCGGTGAGGATGAGCGATTCGCGTCCGTCCATGACGTCTCCCTTCGTTGGGTAGATACTCCCCTGGGGTATCCGCCGCCATGGTAGCGCCGCACGGCGCGTCGCGGGAGGGACCAACGGCGCACGGCCGGGGCGCACCGGGCCGGGCCGACGTGTGCGTGACCACAGGATCGCCAGCCCGACCCCGGCTGTTCAGTTGCGCAGGACGAGCATATCTCTACGTGACGTAGAGATCAAGCTGACTCGGTCGGGCGCGACCAGCGGCCGCCGGCGCGGGCCAGCCGGAGGCTGTTCCAGACGACGAACACCGACGACAGCGACATCGCCGCCGCCGCGACGAGCGGATTCAGCAGGCCGGCGGCCGCGATCGGGATCGCGGCGACGTTGTAGCCGAAGGCCCAGGCGAGGTTGCCCCGGATCGTGCGAAGGGTGCGGCGCGAGAGGTCGACCGCGTCGGCGATCGCGACGAGGTCGTCGCGGACGACGATGATGTCCGCCGACCGGAGCGCGACGTCCGTGCCGGACGCGATCGCGATCCCGAGGTCGGCCGTGGCGAGCGCCGCGGCATCGTTGATCCCGTCGCCGACCATGGCGACGCGGCGACCCTCCCCCTGCAGCCGCGCGACGAGCTCGGCCTTCTCGGCCGGCAGCACCCCGGCGACGACCTCGTCGATGCCGAGCTGCGCGGCGACCGCGGCGGCGGCGCGCTCGTGATCGCCCGTGAGCAGCACCGTGCGCAGCCCGAGGTCGCGCAGCGCCGCGACGCCGCGACGGGCCGTCGGGCGCACGGCGTCGACGATCGCGAGGACCGCGATCACGGCGCCGTCGACGGCGAGCACGACCGGGGTCGCGCCGCGCGCCGCCGCCGCCTCGGTCGCGGCCCCCGCGGCGTCGAGCGGGATCCCGAGCTCGGCGAGCAGGCGCGGGCTGCCGATGACGACATCCGCGCCGTCGACGTCGGCCGAGGCGCCGAGGCCCGGGAGGGTCCGATGCCCCGTCGCCGCGGGCACGTCGGCGATCTCGCGCGCCGCCGCCGCCGCGATCGCGGCCGCGATGGGATGCGAGGAGCCGCGCTCGACCGCCGCCGCGAGCGCGAGGGCGCGGGCGCGATGGGCGGCATCCTCGACGACGAGCCCGTCGGTGCCGAGGAGCACGATCTCGTCGACCCGCATCCGCCCGGTCGTGAGGGTGCCGGTCTTGTCGAGGACGACGGTGTCGATGGCGCCGGAGGCCTCGAGCGCGTCCTGACCCTTGATGAGGATGCCGAGCCGCGCGCCGCGACCGACGCCGACCATGAGCGCCGTCGGCGTCGCGAGGCCGAGCGCGCACGGGCAGGCGATGATGAGCACCGCGATCCCGACGCCGACCGCCTGGGCCGGCGGGGCGCCCGCGAGCGACCAACCGATCCCGACGAGCACCGCGAGCACGATGACCGAGGGCACGAACCACGTCACGATGCGGTCGACGAGCCGTTGCACGCCGGCCTTGCCGGCCTGCGCGCGCTCGGCGATCGCCGCGGTCTGCGCGAGCTGGGTGTGCGCGCCGACCGCGGTCGCCTCGAGCCGCAGTCGCCCGTCGGTGCTGATGCTGCCGCCGATGACGACGTCGCCGACGCCGAGATCCCTCGGGAGCGGCTCCCCCGTGATCATGCTCGTGTCGACCGCGGCGCGCCCCTCGCGGATCACCCCGTCTGCCGGCACCGACTCGCCGGCGAGCACGACGACCTCGTCGCCGACGCGGAGCTCGTCGATCGGCACGATGCGCTCGACGCCGTCGCGGATCACCCTGGCGGTCGTCGGCGCGAGCCCCGCGAGCGCGTCGAGCACGTCGCCGGCGCGACGCCGGGCACGGGTCTCGAAGTAGCGCCCCGCGAGCTGGAAGGTCGTCATGCCCGCGGCGACGTCGAGGTAGATCGCGTTCGCGCCCGCCGGGGTCGGGCCGAAGCCGATCCAGTAGCCCTCGACCCCGCCCGTGGCGATCGTGACGACCGCCCAGCCGAAGGAGACGGCGATGCCGAGCGAGACGAGCGTGTCCATGCTCACCGCGCCGTGGCGCAGGTTCCGCAGCGTCGCGCGGTGGAACGGCCACGCCGCCCAGGTGACGATCGGCAGCGCGAGGAGCACGCAGAGCCACTCCCAGCCAGGGAACCGGAGCCCGGGCACGAGCGCGAGCACGAGCGAGAGGTCCATGAGCGGGATCGCGAGGACCGCCGAGGCGATGAGCCGGCGGCGCAGCGAGGCGATGCGCGCGATGCCGGCCCGCCGCGACCACTCGTCGTCAGGACCCTCCCGCAGGCGGGCGCCGTAGCCGGCGCGCTCGACGGCCGCGAGCGCGGTCGGCGCCTGGGCCGCGTCGAGGCCGATCACGGTCGCGCGCTCGGTCGCGTAGTTCACCGTGGCGGTGACGCCGTCGAGCTTGCCGAGGGCGCGCTCGACCCGGCCGGCGCACGCGGCGCAGGTCATCCCGGTGATGTCGAGCTCGACGGTCACGGCGCGCTCCGCTCGGCGGGTGCGGCGGCGTCCGAGCCCTCTGCCGGGGGCGTCGGCCGCGGGCCACCGCGGTCGGCGAGCTGCTGCAGCATCCGGTTGTACGCCTCGAACTCGTCGTCGAGGCCCGTGTCGATGCGGCGGTCGACGCGCTTGGCCTCGCGCTGATCCTGCCTCGCCCACTGGATGCCGAGCGCCACGACGACGATGAGCAGTGGCAGCTCGCCGCCGGCCCAGGCCACCCCGCCGCCGAGGTATTGCGACGCCATCAGGTCGCCGGCCCACGGCGCCCCGAGCGTGCGGTAGAAGTTCTCCGCGATCGGGGTCGTCGAGGTCATGAGCACGATGCCGAAGAACGCGTGGAACGGCATGGCCGCGAGCACGAGGCCCAGTCGCCCCATGGGCGGCAGCGGCCGCGGCGCACGGTCGACGCCGATGACGATCCAGTAGTAGAGGTAGCCGATGATGAGGAAGTGCAGGTTCATGGCCTGGTGGCCGAAGTGGAACGGCATGAGCACGCCGAAAAGCCCCGTGAGGTAGAGCGCGTAGTACGACCCGATGAAGAGCACGAAGACGAGGAGCGGGTTCGTGAGCACGCGCAGCACCGGCCAGTGCATGGCCGAGACGATCCACTCGTGGGGGCCGGGCGCCTGCGGGGCCGGCCGCGGTGTGGTGGCGCGCAGCATGAGGGTGACGACGCCGCCGAGCGCGAGCAGGAGCGGGGCGAGCATGTTCAGGCTCATGTGCACGATCATGTGCACGCCGAAGTCGGCGCCCGAGTAGGCGCCGAAGCCGGAGCTCGTCCCCGTGATGACGGCGAGCCAGCCGAGCATCCACGCGATCGTGCGCCCGACCGGCCAGCGGACCCCCTTGCGCGTCGCGGCGACGAGCGCGATCGCGTAGACGGTCATGCCCGCGAGCGCGATGACGAGGAAGAGGATGTTCGGCCGCCACGCGGTGAAGAGCACCTCGACGCTCGGCGCGACGTCGAGGTCGAAGCCGAGGAAGATCTCCATGAGGCTCGTGAAGACCCCGTACTGCGGCGGCGGGATCCGCGTCATCGCGACCGACGTCGCCAGGAGCGCCGCGCCGATGAGCGCGCCCCCGACGAGCGCGGTGTTCAACGCCCGCTCCCGGAGCCGACCGCGGCGCCACGCCACGACGACGACGGCGGCGCCGACGAGCGCGACGCCGAGGAGTCCGAGCCGGATCGCGATGATCGCGCCCGTCGGCGTGCCCCAGTACTGGCCGCCGACGAGCTTGAACGCGGCGAGGACGAGCTCGGCGGCGATCGCGATCGGCAGTCCGACCGCGACCACGATGCCGAGTCGACGGATCGCGTCAGGGCGCAGCCGCCGCCCGCCGAGCACGCGGACGGCGAGCACGGCGAGCACGCCGAAGACGACGGCGAGCACGACCGACTGGATGATGCCGGCGTCGGAGCCGAAGTCGTGGTCGGGGCCGACGAGCACCTGGCCGACGACGACGGGCGCGAGGATGGCGATGACCGATGCCCAGAGCGCGATCAGCATCGTCGTCCACCTGGTGCCGAAGGCGATGACGAAGAAGGCGAGGAACGCGAAGGCGGCGACGACGATCCACGCGCGCGGCAGGTATGCGGCCTCAACGAGGTAGGGCAGCGCGCCGGGGTCGAGCAGGCGCGCGAACGGCACGCCGTTCGCGTCGGCGGCGTCGACGACGACGAGTGCGGTCGCCGAGAGCGCCCACGTCAGCGATGCGCCCCGTGCGATGCGCCACTCGGGCTCGCCGTCGACCCGGACGGGCCGGGCGCCGGGGCGCGCGACGAGGAAGAGCAGGCTCACGAGCGCGCCGGCGGTGAGCCACGCGGCGGCGTCGGCGACGACGCGCAGCGACGCCGAGACGATCGAGACGAGGAGCCCCGGGTACTCCCGGCGCAGCGCGGCATAGGGCTCGGCACCGATCGCGACGACGACGCCGATCGGCACGGCGACGAGGATCGCGACCGCGGCGATGGCGACGACGATCCCGACGAGGGAGGATCGCGCCGCCGTCGGCTGATCGAAGGAGGCGAGCTCGTCGGCGACGGCCGGTCCGCCGCGCTCGCGGCTCACGACTCGACGAGGCGGTAGCCGGCCTCGTCGATGGCCGCGGCGAGCGCGTCGCGGTCGACCGCGGGGTCCGCGTCGAGCGACGCGGTGCCAGCGACGAGGTCGACGTCGACGCGACGGACGCCGTCGACCGACTCGAGCGCCGAGGTGACCGCGGACTTGCAGTGCCCGCACGTCATCCCGTCGACGGTGAGGACCAACTCGGCCATGGGGCTCCGCTCGCTGTGACGTCGCCGGCGCGGCGACCGGACAGAATTCTACCTCGCGTCGTCGGAGCGGACGCCGGATGCTAGGTTCTTCTACCGGACGTAGAGAAGGGGAGCGGGTGACCGGCAGCGTCTGGGAGTCCTGGGCAACCACGGTCGTGTTCGCGACGACCGGCGCGACCTCGCTCGTCCTCCTCGTGATCCGTCGCGGCGGCGTCTTCCCGCGCGTGCTCCAGGGGCTCCACGCCCTCATGAGCGTCGGCATGATCGGGATGGCCTGGGCGCTCCCCGTGCCACCCGCCGTCGGGGTCGCCGTCTACGGGATCGCGACCCTCCTGCTCGCGGCCCTCTGGCTGCGATCGGCCGGCCCGCGCGGGCGACCGATCGCCGACCACCCGACCTGGATGCTCGCCGTGCACGCGGCGATGATGGCGGCGATGGTCTGGATGTCGCTGCCGGGCGGGCACGGCACCGCGCACGGCGGCGGCCACGATCACGGCATGGGCATGCCCGATGTGCAGCTCGCGATCGGCCTCGCGCTCACGGTCGGGGTGCTCGCCGGCACCGTGCTCAGCGTCGCCGAGGCGGTGCTCTGCGCCATCCGCACGCCCCCGCGGTGGCGAGCGCACGTCCTCGACGACGCGGTCGCGGCGCTCATGGGCGCCGGGATGTCGGCGATGATGCTCTCCGTGGTGCTGATGTGAGCGCGCGCCCGGGTGGTGATTGATCTCTACGATGCGTAGAGTAAGCGCGCCCATCGCATCCACCGAGAGGATCCCACCACCATGAAGCCCACCCGCATCGCCATCACCTCCGGCGCCGCGCTCCTCGCCGGCGCCGCGCTCGCGCTCGGCGGCGCCACCGCCGCGCTCGCGCACACGACGGTCGGCGCGACCTCGAGCGCCGCCGGCTCCTCCACCGTCCTCACCTTCGCCTCCGGCCACGGCTGCGACGGGTCGCCGACGACCTCGTTCGCGATCGAGATCCCCGAGGGCATCTACGCCGCCGCGCCGACCGTGCTCGCCGGCTGGGACGTCGAGAAGGTCTTCGAGCCGCTCGCCGCCCCGGTCGACAACGGCCACGGTGGCGAGTACACCGAGCGCGTCGCCCAGATCGTCTACACCGCGCAGACCCCGCTGGAGGACGGCTACCGCGTCGCCTTCGAGGTCTCGCTGCAGCTGCCGGCGGACGCCGCGGGAACGACGCTCTACTTCCCGACGGTGCAGTCGTGCGAGGTCGGCGAGAACGCCTGGATCGAGATCCCGGCCGACGGTCAGGACGCCGAGGAGCTCGCGAGCCCCGCGCCCGCGCTCGAGGTGACCGCGGCGACCGGCGACGCCCACAGCCACGGCACCGCCCCGGAGGCGACGGCGGGCGAGCACGGCGCGGCCGACGACCACGCAGCGACCGACGCGGCGGCGTCGCCGGCCCTGCCCATCGCGATCGCCGGCCTCGTCGTCGGCGCGATCGGCCTCATCCTCGGCCTCGTCGCGGTGCTGCGGAGGCGGCCGACCGCGTGACGCGGATCTCCGGCGCGGCGGCGCGGCGAGCGGGAGCGATCCTGCTCGCCGCCCTGCTGTGCGCCTGGGGCGCTGTCGGCGTCGCATCACCGGCCGCCGCGCACGCATCGCTCCTGCGCACCGACCCCGCCGACGGCGCCGAGCTCGCGGCGGCGCCGACGACGACGACGCTCGAGTTCTCGGAGCCCGTCTCCATCGGGGCGGCCGGCCTGCGGCTGTTCTCCGCCGATGGCGACCCGATCGAGCTCACGGCTCGCGCGGTCGACGGCACCGTCACCGCCGCGCTGCCCTCCCTCGCGGACGACGCGCGCTACATCATCGCCTGGCAGGTCGTCTCGAGCGACGCGCACGTCATCGCGGGCACGATCGCCTTCGCCGTCGGCGATCCCCCGGCCGGCGGCGCGCCGGTGGCCGAGCTCCCGGAGGACGGCGCCGCCGCGGCGTGGGCGACCGCCGCGGGCGCCGCGCAGCTGCTCGGGCTCCTCGTCACGGCGGGGCTGCTGCTCTTCGAGCTGCTCGCGCTGCGACGCCCGATCGGCACGCGCGTCACGCGAGTGACCCTCGTCGCGGCCGCGACGCTCGCGGCCGCGGGTGCCGTCGGCGTCGCCGTCGTCGCGGAGGTGCGCACGGGCGGGCCGACCTGGGCCCCCGTCGTCGGCGCGGGCCTGGCCGGCGCCGCCGCTCTGCTCGCCTGGCTGCGGACGCCCGATCGTCTGGCGAGCCCGTGGCTCACCGCCGCCGCGATCCTCGCCCTCGCCAGCCCCGTGCTCGTCGGCCACTCGGCGAGCCGGGAGCCGCGCTGGCTCATCGTCGGCGGCGACCTCGTCCACCTCGGCGCCGGCGCCGTCTGGGTCGGCGGGGTCGTCGGGCTCGGCTGCTTCCTCGTCGCCGCGAGCCGACGCGACGACGACGGTCGGCGCGTCGTGCGGCCGCAGGACGCCGCCGAGGTCGTCGGACGCTTCAGCGCCGTCGCGGCGATCGCGGCCGGCGCGCTCGTCATCAGCGGCACGACCATGGCGGTCGTCGTGCTCGGCTCCTGGGAGGCGCTGCTCGGGACCGTCTACGGTCGGCTGCTCCTGCTCAAGGTCGGGCTCGTCGCGGTCGCGCTCGGCCTCGCCGTGTGGACCCGCTGGCGACTCGTGCCGGCGATCAGGACGCGGCCGGACGCCGAGTCGGCCTGGTCGCTGCTGCGCGGCCAGCTCCTGCGCGAGGGCGTCGTGCTCGCGCTCGTCGTCGTGCTCACCGGCGCGCTCACGGGACAGAGCCCGAACCTCGACCCCGGCGCCGCGACCGGCGGGGCGACGGGCCCGGCGGACGAGCCGGCAGCGGGGTCGGAGGCGGCGCCGGGAGCGGGCCTCGGCACGGCGACGGCGGTGTCGGCCTCGGCCGACGGCGTCGCGCTCGTCGGCACGGTCTCGACGGCCGACGGCGTCGCGCGCCTCGAGTTCACGCTGCGCGACGACGACGGGACCCCGGTCGACCCGGTCGAGGCGCCGACGGTATCCGCTCGCCTGCCGGCGCTCGAGCTCGGCCCGATCGCCACGACGGCCGAGCCGACCGGCGAGCCTGGCACGTTCGAGGTCGCGCTCGCCCTGCCCGTCGCCGGCGAGTGGACCGTCGATGTCGGCGTGCGTCGCACCGAGTTCCAGCAGCGCACCCTCCGGATCACGGTGACGCTGCCGTGATCCGGCGATACCGACGCCGCTCCACACCTTGTAGAATCGGCGAACCAGGGAGGCACTCATGAGCGGCATCCGCACCCGCGCGCGCGGCGAACTCGAATCCGAGGTCCTGCGCGTGCTCCGCGAGCACCACGAGCCCATCGGCGCGAGCGAGGTCCGCGAGTCGGTCAGGGGCAGCGTCCCCGCCCTGACGACCGTGCTCACCGCCCTCGACCGCCTCGTCGACAAGGGCGAGGCCGTCCGCACCGCCGAGTCGCCGCGCCGCGTGCGGTTCCACGCCGCCCGCACCGACGCCGAGAGCGCGTCCGGCGTCATGCGCGACGCGCTCGTCTCGGTCTCGGACCGGCGCGCGGCGCTCCTGCAGTTCGCGGGCGACCTCGACGACCGCGACGTCGCCCTCCTCGTCGACGCGCTCGCCGCCCGCCGCACGAGCTGACGTGCTCGCCGTCGCCGCCCTCGTCGCCGTCGCGGTCGCGATCGTCTGGATCGCGCCGCGACTGCTCACGCGCGGCCGCTGGCAGGTCTTCCGTCCGCGGACCGCGCTCGCGCTCTGGCACGGCGCGCTCGGGCTCGGGCTCGCCGCACTCGCCACGAGCGTCGCGATCGCGGTCGTGCTCGCGACGGGTGCCGCGGCCTCGAGCGACGGCGAGGCCGTCGTGGCGACCGTCGTCGCCTGGTCGGCGTTGCTCGTCGGCGGCGGCGTGCTCGCCGTCGCCACGGTCGGCGCTGGCTCGCTCGCCGACGAGCAGCGCTCGGCCGTCGACGAGCTCCTCGCCGCACCGCACCGGGTCATCGGCGAGCTCGGTCGCGGCGTCGACCTCGTCCTCAGCGAGCAGGATCGCCCGTTCGCCTGCGCGATCCCCGGCGCCGATCGTGCGGTCGTCGTCTCGGCCGGCGCCGCGGCGCTCTTCACCGAGGCGCAGCTCGGCGCGGTCGTCGAGCACGAGCTCGCCCACCTGCGCGGTCGTCACGACCTCGCGCTGCGGCTCGCCGACCTCAACGCGGCCTGCCTGCCGCGACTGCGCGCCGCCCGGGATCTGCGTCGGGTCACCCGGCTGCTGCTCGAGCTCATCGCCGACGACGATGCCGCGCGGCGCGCCGGCGCCGTGCACCTCGCGAACGCGCTCGTCCTCCTCGGCGAGCACGAGCGCGACGCCGCGCTCGCCCTCCGCGCGTCGCGCCTCGCCGCCCGGACGTGGCCGACCCCGCGCCGACGACCGCGCCACGACGCCATCGCGATCGCCGCGTCGGCCTGATCAGGCCGAGTTCGGCCGCGCCGACCGGAAGCCCCGGAGGCGCAGGCTGTTGAGCACCACGAAGAGCGACGAGCCCGCCATGGCCGCGCCCGCGAGCATCGGGTTGAGCAAGCCCGCCATCGCGAGCGGGATCGCGGCGACGTTGTAGGCGAAGGCCCAGAACAGGTTGCCCCTGATGACGCCGAGCGTGCGCCTGGCGAGTCGGATCGCGTCCGGGATCGCGAGCGGGTCGCCGGAGACGATGGTGAGGTCGGCGGCGGCGATCGCGACGTCCGTGCCGCCGCCCATCGCGATCCCGAGGTCGGCCGCGGCGAGGGCGGCCGCGTCGTTGACGCCGTCGCCGACCATCGCCACAACGCGGCCCTCCGCCTGGAGCGCGCGCACGCGCTCGAGCTTGCCGGCCGGCGACGCCTCGGCCGCCACGTCGTCGATGCCGACCGCGGCGGCGACCGCGGCGGCGGCGCCCGGGTTGTCTCCGGTGAGCATCGCCGGCGACAACCCGATCGCTCGGAGCGCGGCGACGGCCGCCCGCGCGGTCGGCTTGATCGTGTCGGCGACGGCGACGGCGCCGAGTGCCGAGTCCGCCTCGGCGACGACGACGACCGTGGCGCCGCCGGCCTCGAGGCGGTCGACCGCGAGGCGGAGTCCGTCGGCGATGGCGACGCCGCTCGCGGCGACCCAGCGCGGCGCGCCGACGACGACCTCGCGCCCGGCGACCTCGGCGCGCGCGCCCGCGCCCGCGGCGGCGACGAAGCCGCGCGCCTGGGGCACCGCGAGCGCGCGATCCGCAGCGGCCGCGACGATCGCCCTGGCGATCGGGTGCTCCGAGGCGGCCTCGACCGCCGCGGCCACGGCGAGCACGCGATCCTCGGCGGCGTCGGCGGTGACGACCTCGCGCACCGACATGGCCCCGGTCGTGACCGTGCCCGTCTTGTCGAGCAGGACCGTGTCGACGCGCCTGGTGCGCTCGAGCGCATCCGGCCCCTGGATGAGGATGCCGAGCTGCGCCCCACGCCCCGTGCCCGCGAGGAGGGCGACGGGGGTGGCGAGCCCGAGCGCGCAGGGGCAGGCGATGATGAGCGTCGCGACGGCCGCGGTGAACGCGACCTCGAGCCCGCCGCCGGCGAGCATCCAGGCCGCGAAGGCGACGACGGCGAGCGCGATGACGACCGGGACGAACACGGCGGCCACCCGGTCGGCGAGCCGCTGCACCCGGGCCTTCGTCACCTGGGCGTCGTCGACGAGCCGGGTGATCCGCGCGAGCTCCGTGTCGGCGCCGACGCGCTCGACCCTGACGAGCAGCGTGCCCCCGACGGCGATGGTCCCCCCGACGACGGCGGTGCCGACGACCGCCTCGACGGGCGTCGACTCGCCCGTGAGCATGCTCGCGTCGATCGCCGCGGCCCCCTCGACGACGACGCCGTCGGCGGGCACGGACCCGCCGGGACGGACGCGGACGAGGTCACCCGGGGCGAGCGATGCGAGTGGCACGACCCGCTCGACGCCGCCCGAGACGAGCGCCGCCTCGGTCGGGCGCAGCGCGGCGAGGCTGCGCACCGCCGCGCCGGCGTCGCGCTTGGCCCGCGCCTCGAGCACGCGGCCGAGCAGGATGAACACCGTCACCGCGGTGGCGACCTCGAGGTAGATCTCGCCGGCGCCGGCCTCCGGATGCCCGAGGAGCGAGACGGTCATCGTCATGCCCGGCCGGCCCGCGTCACCGAAGACGAGAGCGTAGAGCGACCAGAGCGTCGCGGCGACGACGCCGAGGCTCACGAGCGTGTCCATGCCGACGCCGCCGTGGCGCGCGGTGCGGATCGCCGCGCGGTGGAAGGGCCAGGCACCCCAGGTCACGACCGGGGCGGCGAGGGCGAGCGCGACCCACTGCCAGCCCGGGAACTGGGCGGCCGGGATCATCGAGAGCACGACCACCGGGACGGTGAGGATGGCGCTGACGACCAGCCGACGACGCAGTGCCCGCGCCGCGGCGCCCGTTGGCACGGCGGCGTGGTCGTGGTCGCCGTGGTCACGGCCGGCGTGGTCGGCGTGATCCGCGTGATCCCGGTGGCGCGCATCGTGGCCGGCGGGATGCCGATCGGCCGCGGGCGGCGCGAGCGGCGCGGCCGTGTATCCGGCGTCTGCGACGGCGGCGAGGAGGTCGGCGATCGGCAGGCCGTGCGGCGTCGTCACACGGGCGCGCTCGGTGGCGACGTTGACGCTCGCGGACACCCCGTCGATGCGGTGCAGCGCGCGCTCGATCCTCGTCGCGCAGGCGGCGCACGTCATCCCGTCGATCGTGAGGTCGACGACGTCGTCCATCGGCGCGCCGCCGCCCGTCGGCTGGCGGTCCATCTCGCTCAGTCCGCGATCGTGTAGCCCGCGGCCTCGATCGCGGCGCGGATGGCCTCGCCGGAGACCTCGCCGGCGAGCCCGATGCGCACCGTCGAGACCGCGCCGGGCGCGAGGGCGACGTCGACGGCCCCGACGCCGTCGAGCGCGGTGAGCTCCTCGGTCACGCTGGCGACGCAGTGCGAGCAGGTCATGCCGACCACGCCGATGGCGAGCTCGCCCGCGACCGGGGACGTCGTCGCCGGGGTCGTGGCCTCGGCGCCGTGGCCGCAGTGGCAGCCGTCCGGCCCGCAGGCGCCCGCGGTGGGAGTGTCGGAGACGTCGATGAGCTGCAGCGGGGTCCTGAGTTCCATGATGGCGCCAACCATATACCCCCCTGGGGTATTCCGACACCCCGCTCAGGCCCGGAAGAGCGTCTCCCCCACGAAGCCGCCCTCGGCGCACCCCGGCGGGATGGCGACGACGGCCGAGCCGATCGGCACGATCCACTGGTTCAGCAGGTCGAGCTCGTCGATCCGTCGCTGGATCGGCGTGAACTGCGCGTCGACGTCGTGCTGGAACGAGGTGAACAGGAGGCCGGACGCGGAGAGCTCGCCCCCCTGCGGCGCGTCGTCGAAGTTGTAGGCTCGCCGGAAGATCCGCTGCGACGGGTCATCGGACCGGGCCCGGCGCAGGTGCGAGAACTCGGGGATGACCGGGAAGCCGATCGGCGTCGTCGCCGCGAAGTCGGGATCGTCGCGTTCGGCCGTGCCGGTAAGCGGGGCCCCGGTGTCGAGCCGACGACCGATCGCCTGCTCGCGGCCGGCGCGGTCGAGCCGATCCCACGTGTCCAGGAGCATCGCGATGCGGCGGACGACCATCCCGGTGCCGCCGTCGAGCCACGCCGGGTTCGCGGTCGCGCCGCGCCACACGACGTCGGCGAAGTCCTCGCTGCCCGGCATCGGGTTGACCGTGCCGTCGACCTGCCCCATGAGGTTGCGCTGCGTCGTGCCCGGCACCTCGCTGCCGTAGGCGCGGCGGAACCCGCGCTGCACCCACGCGAGCGACGTGGTGCGCCTGGCGTCCTTG